>Ga0209712_10001049_pt1 | contig 23820 bp, 20 predicted proteins | sample ArcOceMetagenome_FD_187443 | JGI IMG/M metagenome (GOLD analysis project Ga0209712, IMG submission 187443) | Marine eukaryotic phytoplankton communities from Arctic Ocean - Arctic Ocean - Greenland ARC118M Metagenome (SPAdes) (version 2) | ecosystem: Environmental > Aquatic > Marine > Oceanic...
AGTGGGTGGTGAAGGATACAACTCAAGCTCTTGGTGATCTTGCACGGTTAAGAAGAGATCGCTTTACCGGTCAAGTTATAGCGGTTACGGGCAGCTCTGGTAAAACGTCGGTGAAAGAAATGATCGCGGCCATACTGAGAGAGAGCGTTAATGTTCATGCGACCAGGGGTAACTTAAATAATCATATTGGTGTCCCCCTAACTCTCCTTGATATGGACGATCAGTGTGACCTCGCCGTTATTGAGATGGGCGCTAGCGCTGCGGGAGAAATCAGCTATCTTTGTTCCATCGCACAACCTGATATCGCTCTGATCAATAATATTCAGAGAGCGCATATTGCTGGGTTTGGCAATATTGAGGCGATAGCTGAGGCGAAGAGTGAAATCTATAGCGGTCTTAACGCTAACGGTGTGGCCATATTAAATCTGGATGAATCCTACTCTAAAGACTGGTTGGCACTAATCGCTGAGCGCCAATGCCTTAGTTTTTCAGTCAAAGATTCTAGGGCAGATGTTTTCGCCAAGGATATAAAAGAATTAGGAAATGGATGCTACAGCTTCATTCTCTGTGTTGGAGAGACCGGCGAAACCGCAGCGGTTGATCAGTTAATCGAACTCTCTAATCCTGGAATTCATAGCGTCAGTAATGCCTTAGCAGCAACAGCCTGTGCATTAGCTGCAGGCGCTACCGTTACTCAAATAACGAATGGGTTAACTAAGGTCAAGCCTGTATCAGGGCGTCTTGAGGCAAAAACAATGGGCGATGACGTTTTAGTTATCGACGATACCTACAATGCAAATCCTGATTCATTTAAAGCCGCGATTGATGTTTTAGCCGACATGTCAGGTTACCGCTGTTTGGTCATGGGTGATATGGGTGAACTTGGTGATGATGAAAGGCTCTTGCATCAACAGGTAGGTGAGTATGCCAAGCAGGCAAAGCTAGATGAGATATATACCCTGGGAACACTCAGTGAGTCGGCCGCTGTTGCCTTTGGCGGCTGCCATTTTAAGGACAAAAACGTGTTAATCGACACTCTGCAACAGAAAGTTGCAGCCATTAAAGCAGGCAAGGAAGAGGTGACCATTTTAGTAAAAGGGTCGCGAAGCGCCCGTATGGAAAAAATTGTTGAACGGTTAGTCAGCGGAGAAAAAAACGCATGTTAGTGTGGTTTGCAGATTATCTAAGTCAGTTCTATAGCCCTTTCGCAGTGTTTCAGTACCTAACGCTTAGGGGAATTTTGGCGGTTATTACCTCATTGATTATCAGCTGGGTCTTTGGTCCGGCGGTAATTCGGCGACTTAATCAACTGCAGATGGGTCAGGTCATACGTAGTGATGGACCGCAGACACATTTAAGCAAGGCCGGAACACCTACCATGGGTGGCGCGCTCATTTTACTATCGATATTTGTGAGTACTTTGCTATGGGCTGACTTGGGAAATCGCTATGTTTGGATAGTACTGGGCACCACTTTCTTCTTTGGTTTGGTTGGCTGGGTTGATGATTACCGGAAGGTCGTTGAAAAAGATCCTCGCGGACTACCGGCTAGGTGGAAGTATTTCTGGCAGTCTGTATTTGGGCTGGCCGCGGCAATCACCCTTTACTATGGAGCCCAGACTCCCGCTGAAACAGAATTAATCGTACCCTTTTTCAAAGATATTGCACTCACAATGGGCCCTTTTTATATCTTGTTTACCTACTTAGTGATTGTTGGCACGAGTAACGCGGTAAATTTAACGGATGGTCTCGATGGCTTGGCTATTTTGCCAGCTGTCATGGTCGGCGGTGCTTTGGGCGTTATTGCGTACCTAACCGGTAATTATCAGTTTGCTAACTATTTGCATATTCCTTATATCGGCGGAGCAGGAGAACTGCTCATTGTTGCTGCGGCGCTTTGCGGCGCGGGCCTTGGCTTTCTATGGTTTAACACCTATCCCGCGATGGTTTTTATGGGCGATATCGGTGCATTGGCCTTGGGTGCCGCACTTGGTGTCATGGCGGTGATCGTTCGACAAGAAATAGTGTTGGCGATTATGGGCGGGGTCTTTGTTATTGAGACGGTATCCGTCATTTTGCAGGTAGCTTCATTCAAACTAACCGGCAAACGTATTTTCCGGATGGCACCCTTACATCATCATTATGAATTAAAAGGGTGGCCTGAACCGCGCGTTATCGTGCGCTTTTGGATCATTACAGTGGTTCTAGTCCTTATTGGCCTAGCAACGTTAAAGATAAGATAAAAACGGGAAAAATAGTGACTGAGATAGATCTGACTAACAGCAAGATAGCTATCCTTGGCATGGGTGCCACGGGTCTATCTGTGGCCAGATTTTTATCGTCACTTGGAACGCCATTTGTGTTTGCTGATAGCCGTGAACAGCCGCCTAATTTGAATGAGGTTAAAGATTGCTTTCCACAGGCTCTCAGGCGGTTAGGTGAGTTTAATGAAGCCCTATTTACTGATATTGATCTTGCCATAATCAGCCCAGGCATCGCCTTAGACCAGCCGGCCCTTATAAAGGCTCGACAGAAAGGGGTGACCTTTATCGGTGACCTTGACTTGTTTTTAGATCAGGCGGAAGCGCCAGTGGTGGCTATTACCGGCTCTAACGGTAAGAGTACAGTGACGACACTGCTCGGAGAGATGGCTAAAAATAGCGGCCTACAGGTTGGTGTTGGCGGTAATCTAGGTTTGCCGATGCTTGACTTAATTTCTAATAAGAACCACCTATATGTACTAGAGCTCTCGAGCTTTCAATTAGAGTTACTGACCAGTAGCCGCGGTGCTACGGTCGGTCTGCTTAATATTACTCCAGATCATATGGATAGGTATAAAGACCTCGAGCAGTATGTTGCTGCAAAGCATCATATTTTCCGTGGAGCCAAGACCGCTGTTAGCAACAGACAGGATAGTTTGACTGCGCAAAGGGAGCAGGGAGTGTCCCAAACATTAACATTTGGTCTTGATAGCCCAGGCCAAGGAAATTTTGGCGTAGCTGTCCACGATCATCAAGAATCATTGTTTTTTGGCAACCAAGTTTTATTGTCGGTTGACGAGGTGGCCATGAAAGGCAGGCATAACACCGGCAATGCTCTCGCCGCGCTAGCGTTGGGTCATGCGGCTGGACTGCCGATAGAGTCGATGTTAGAAACATTAAAAATATTTAAAGGCTTACCTCATCGGTGCGAGACCATAGCCACTATCGACAATGTTAGCTATATCAATGATTCGAAGGGAACCAATGTTGGTGCAACACTAGCGGCTATTGAAGGCTTTGGTTCTAATAGTTATAAAAACCTTTTGTTAATTGCGGGAGGCCAAGGTAAGGGGCAAGATTTCGGAGGCCTGAAAGAGGCTGCTGATCGATTTGTGAAATGCGGTTTTGTTTATGGTGAGGATGCGCAGCAGTTAGAGGATGCATTAGATTCTGTCACTGAGGTTTATCGAGCGGACTCACTCATTGAAGCCGTGGCAGGCGCTAAAAGCGCCGCACGACCCGGCGATATTGTTCTGCTGTCACCGGCATGCGCAAGTTTCGATTCATTTACCGGTTTTGAAGAGCGGGGTCAATGTTTTAGTCAGGCTGTGTTGTCGACAGTGAAGCTTGATAGTCGCGAAGGTATGACCTCATGATAGTTACCTTGCCCCTAAATTTTAACAGATCTAAAGCTAGACGATGGCATATCGACATGCCTTTACTGCTTCCTGTATTGGCGTTAATCTCGATTGGATTTGTCATGATTGGGTCGGCTTCGTTTAGTTTTGCTGATCATCGATTAGGCGATGAGCTGTTCTTTGTTAAACGGCATATGGCTTACTTGATTATTGGTGCCGCGGCGATGATGACCGGTTACTTTGTGCGGCCTGCATTTTGGTCAACCTATGCGCGATTATGGATGGTGATTGCTGTTGTACTCCTCGTGTTGGTGCTGATTCCAGGTGTCGGTCGAGAACTCAACGGGAGTCGGCGTTGGTTGAGTTTTGGTGGATTCACCCTGCAGGTCTCTGAGTTAGTAAAAGTCGCTACAGTGGTCTTTTTGGCCACCTATCTTGAGCAGCATCGAGAGACCCTAGGCCACAATTGGTCTGATTTTGGCAAGCTGATGGGCGTTATTGGGGTGCTGTCGATACTTCTTATACAAGAGCCAGATTTTGGCTCTGTGGTCGTACTCGGTAGTACTTTCATGATCCTAGTCTTCTTGGGCGGAGCGAAGCTACGACAATATTTGTTGATCATTAGTGTGGCGATGGCTGTACTGTGGATACTGAAAGATTCAGCTCCCTATAGGGTCGCTAGATTAACGGCTTACCTTGATCCTTGGTCCGATCAATTTAATTCTGGTTATCAGTTGACTCAGTCACTCATTGCTTTTGGGCGAGGTGAGTGGTTCGGGGTTGGGTTAGGTCAGTCAGTTCAAAAAATGCTCTACCTACCAGAGGCTCATACCGACTTTGTGTTTGCCATTTTTGCAGAAGAATTTGGATTTTTAGGTGTGTTATGTCTGGTTGGCTTGTATTGCTTAATGGTGAGCCGGATATTCAGTTTAAGTCGCAAAGCAATCGCTGTACAAAGTTGGTACGCAGCTTTCGTTCTTATCGGTTTCGGCCTACTTATTAGTGGGCAAACTTTTATTAATCTTGGTGTTAATGCCGGATTGTTACCTACCAAAGGGCTAACTTTACCCTTTGTCAGCTATGGCGGAAGTAGCCTGATAGTGTGTTGTGCCATGATTGGAATGATGTTGCGTTTTGGTCATGATTTGCACGAGCCTCAACTAGATCATCGGGGGTCTCGCTATGCTGGCTGACAGACAGTACCGCGTAATGATCATGGCCGGTGGAACCGGGGGGCATGTATTCCCTGCGCTCGCCGTAGTTGATGAGTTGCGCAAAGAAAATGTAGCATTGGCTTGGCTTGGTACTCGTCGAGGTATCGAAGCTGAGTTAGTGCCAGAGCAACATATTGACCTGCATTATCTAGATATAGAGGGTATTCGTGGTCGCGGGCTCGGTGCTTTGTTAAAAGCGCCACTACTATTGTTGCGGTCTATCGTTCAGTCATTGCGTGTGATCTCCCAATTTAAACCACAAGTTGTTCTGGGCATGGGAGGCTTTGCATCGGGCCCTGGTGCTATTGCAGCTTGGCTAAAGCGTGTTCCCATCGTTATTCATGAGCAAAACTCTATTGCAGGTACCACTAACCGTGTCAGTGCGTTGTTTGCCACAAAGGTAATGCAAGGATTTCCAAATACGTTAAAACGAGGTGAATGGTGTGGCAACCCAGTGCGTTTTGATATAGCGAATTTAGCATCGCCGCAAGTGCGATTTGCTGGGCGGACGGGTAAGGCTCGTGTGCTGATTGTTGGCGGTAGCAGAGGAGCGCTCGCGATTAATCAGATTCTTCCTGTGGCGCTTAAGCAGATGGATGAAGCAATTCGTCCTGAGGTTCTCCATCAGACAGGCAAGATCCATTGGCAAGACACTGTAGAGCTATATCATGCCCAGGGTTTAAACACTCAAAGCGAACAGATTAAGGTCGTTGATTTTATTGAGTCTATGGCCTCAGCTTATGAATGGGCTGACTTTGTTATATGCAGAGCGGGTGCCCTCACGATTGCAGAGCTCACTTCGGCAGGATTAGGTTCCTTACTCATACCGTTCCCCTTTGCTATTGATGACCATCAAACAGCAAATGGCCAACTATTAGTAAGTCAGGGTGCCGCCGTTATGGTTCAGCAATCTGAGTTAAGCGCGGAACAGTTAGCGGAAAAACTCGTTGGAATTTGTGGCGACGCTGAAAAGCGTTTAGACATGGCACTGCGCGCTCGGGAGTTGGCTAAGAATTCCGCTGCTCGAGATGTTGCGCGAATCTGTATGGAGGTTAGTTGTGGATAATATAGCAACCTTCCAAGTCCCAGAAATGCGTCGCATCGGACGTATTCATTTCGTGGGTATTGGCGGAAGTGGTATGTGCGGTATTGCTGAAGTACTACTGAATCAAGGTTATGACATATCAGGATCAGATCTTACCATTAACGCTAGCGCCAAGCGCCTTATTAAGGCGGGGGCTCAAGTATTCAAAGGGCACAAAAAATCTCATATCGATGGTGCTGATGTGGTGGTTAAATCTTCAGCAGTGACCCTTGAAAATATTGAAATCGCTACGGCTATCGCTAATGGGATTCCGGTGGTAAGGCGTGCTGAAATGCTTGCAGAGCTGATGCGCTATCGGCATGGTATTGCGGTGGCCGGCACGCATGGTAAAACCACGACAACCAGTTTAATTACGGCTATTTTCGCTGAAGCAGGATGTGATCCTACTTTTATAGTCGGAGGGCGAGTAAATAGCATAGGCACCAACGCTAAACTTGGTGGCAGCCGTTATCTAGTTGCCGAAGCTGACGAAAGCGATGCCTCATTCCTGCACTTGCAGCCCATGGTATCTGTGGTCACTAATATCGAAGCTGATCATATGGAGACTTATGGCTTTGACTTTGAGGTCATGAAGAAAACCTATATTGAGTTTCTACACAACTTGCCATTTTATGGTTTGGCAGTGCTGTGTATTGATGATGATGTGATTCGAAATATGTTGGTTAGTGTGGGAAGGCCTACGCTAACCTACGGCTTTAGCGAAGACGCAGCTTATCGCATCCGTGACGTAAAAAGTGATCAACGCCAATGCTTCTTTACCATTGATCGACCAGATGATCTGCCCTCTTTATCTATCAACCTTAGTATTCCTGGGCGACATAATGCGTTAAATGCTGCCGCCGCGATCGCCGTAGCGAGTGACGAAGGTTTATCTGATCAAGCTATTGTTACAGCATTGCGAGAGTTCGGTGGTGTTGGACGTCGTTTTGAGAAAATTGGAGATTACCCCGTAAAAGATGGCACGGCCACTCTCTATGATGATTATGGACATCACCCCACCGAAGTCCAAGCCACGATACAAGCTGTCCGAGATGGATGGGCCGATCAGCGCCTGGTAATGATCTTTCAGCCCCACCGTTATACGCGAACTAGAGACCTTTACGAAGAATTCGTTGGCGTCTTGTCTACGGTTGATGTGTTGTTAGTGTTAGACGTTTATTCGGCAGGTGAGGAGGTCATTGGAGGTGCGACCAGTAAAACCTTGTGCGGAAGCATTCGTCAGCGTGGCCACATAGATCCTATTTATGTCGCTAACCTTGAAGACGTTCCGGAACTTCTCGCGGAGTTAGTGAAGGATGGCGATTTAGTGATGACACAGGGCGCTGGCAGCGTCAGTAAGTTGGTTTCTATGCTGGCCGATAGTCAGTTAGGACAGGTGCCCTTATGAGCCAAAAAGCCGTAGACAGCTCAGCACTAAATCGGAGTAAATTTGGCCGTGTTGGCCTCTTATATGGTGGCCTGTCATCAGAGCGTGAAATATCTCTAATGACCGGTGAGGCTGTTCTAGTGGCGCTGCAAAATCTGAATGTAGACGTTATAGCGATTGACGTCCAAGAAGATATTTTACAGGTGCTCCCTAGCTACGAGTTAGATCGTATTTTTATCGCATTGCACGGTCCTGGTGGTGAGGATGGCACATTACAAGATGCGCTTGAGTCTCTGGGTATACCCTACACTGGCAGTGGAGTCTCAGCGTCTGCCTTGGCAATGGATAAACTCCGTTGCAAGCAAATGTGGCAGAGGATTGGATTGCCCACCACAGATTTTTCTCTACTAGAAGAGACATCTGACTGGGGCGCAGTACTGGATGCACTGGGCGGCAAGGTCATGGTTAAACCTGCCTGTGAAGGTTCCAGTATCGGTATGAGTCGAGTCGAAAATGCCCAACAACTTAAAACTGCGTGGCGGCATGCGGCAGAGTTTAATAGCGTGGTTATCGCCGAGCCCTTGTTAGAGGGGGAAGAGTACACGGTTGCTATTCTTGGGGATCAGGCCTTGCCGTCTATTCGCATCCAGGCTAAAGAAGTGTTCTACGACTATCAAGCCAAGTATTTTTCAGATGAGACCGCTTATTTTTGTCCTAGTGGACTATCTGATGCACGAGAAGTTGAACTGCGAGATTTGTCGATTGCCGCATTCAAAAGCCTTGATTGTGAAGGATGGGGTCGCGTCGATGTGATGGTCGACAGCAAGGGAAGCTTTCAGCTACTTGAAGTCAATACGGTGCCTGGAATGACCAGCCATAGCTTGGTACCAATGGCGGCAAGCGCGGCAGGTCTCAGCTTTGACCAGTTGGTTCTATCTATATTAGAGGAATCAATAGTATGAATAAAAAAGCGGCTCAAGGGGCTAATTTTAAAAATTCATCAAAGCAAAGGTTTTCTGATGGCTTTAGTGAGAAATTTTTACGGCTAGTCATGGTCCTTGTTTTTGCTGCCGTTATTGTGGGTGGGGACCATATTTATAAACAAATTGATACGCCGTTAAGCCGAATTGTCGTGGGAGGAGAGTTTAAGCATCTCCAAAAACAAGAGTTAGCTAACTTGGTCAATGGTCAGATAGACGGGGGATTTTTAAGCATGAATTTAAATCAATTACGCGAGCAACTACAGGGCCACCCATGGGTTCACGAAGTCAGTATTAGACGTGAATGGCCCTCTACCTTAAAAGTCGAGGTAGTTGAAGAGGTGCCTATTGCTCGTTTGGGTAAACAGGGTTTTCTTAATCGGTTAGGGGATCAGCTTGAGATTGCTGACAATAGCAATCTAGGGTCTTTACCTGTCCTGCGTGCTGAATTTGGTAGCACACAAGACATGATTCAACAGTATCAATTGTTGGCCGAGTTACTTATCCCTACCAGTCTTAAATTGACCGAGTTACAGCGAGATAGTGTTGGCGCTTGGCAAGCGGCTACCGACCCGGGCATTAGGTTGATATTGGGTCGTGATGAAATCGCTGAGAAAATACGAAGACTCGTTATCGTCTGGCAGTCGGGCTTGAGTTTGCAGTCAGACAACATAAAAACCATTGATTTACGCTATCCAAATGGATTAGCAGTGTCTTGGAAAGAAAGCGCACTAGCCGATAGCAAAGACCAAGTTTTATTAAACAAAGTCTCTAACTCAGCTTGATGACAGGCTAAAAAGGGAAAAATTATGAGCAGTTCAAATGAAGAAAACATGGTGGTCGCTTTAGATATAGGTACGTCTAAGGTGGTTGCAATTGTGGGTTCTGTAGGGCCAGGAGGCGAGTTAGAAATCGTTGGCACCGGAATGCATGCATCGTCCGGGCTAAAAAAAGGTGTGGTGGTCAATATTGAGGCGACAGTTAACTCTATTCAGCGCGCGATTGAGGAAGCTGAGTTGATGGCGGGATGCTCAATCCATTCTGTTTACGCCGGAATAGCCGGCAGTCATATTCGTAGTCTAAATTCCCACGGTATTGTTGCGATCCGAGATCGCGAAGTTCAGCCCTTGGACCTAGAAAGAGTTATTGATGCTGCTCGAGCCGTAGCAATTCCAGCTGACCAAGAAATACTTCATGTGCTACCACAAGAATTTATTATCGACGATCAAGAAGGGGTCCGCGAGCCTATTGGTATGTCTGGCGTGCGTTTAGAGGCCAAAGTTCATTTGGTCACCTGCGCGGCTAACGCGGCTCAAAACATCAAAAAGTGTATTCGTCGATGTGGTCTTGAGGTGGATGATCTTGCGCTTGAGCAATTGGCGTCAAGCTATGCGGTGTTGACCGAAGATGAGAAGCAATTAGGTGTTGCCTTGGTTGATATTGGTGGCGGAACCTCGGATATCGCTATTTTTACTGAGGGATCTATCAGGCACACGGGTGTTATACCTATTGCTGGTGATCAGGTGACCAATGACATTGCTATGGCATTGCGAACTCCAACAGCCCATGCAGAAGATCTTAAAGTTAAATATGCCTGTGCTTTGGCCAAGTTGGCTCGTCCTGAAGAGACGGTAAAGGTGCCAAGCGTAGGTGATCGTGAGTCTCGTGATATGTCTCGGCAATTACTTGCCGAAGTCGTCGAGCCGCGATATGACGAACTATTTACATTAGTGCAGGCGGAGATACGGCGAAGTGGTTTTGAAGAGCTTATTGCTGCTGGAATAGTACTTACCGGAGGCACATCAAAAATGGAAGGTGTCACTGAATTGGCGGAAGAGATTTTCCATATGCCAGTGAGGATAGGGGCGCCGACTAATGTAAGAGGACTTTCTGACATCGTTAATAACCCCATTTACTCAACAGGGGTTGGATTGCTTCATTTTGGCGTTAAAGAGCAACGCAAATTAGGAAGTAGTGATCGTGCTAATGCCGAAAGTGGAAGTATGTTTGAAAAGCTTAAAAGTTGGTTTCAAGGTGGGGTTTAAGGGTCGCTAAGTTTAGTGGCGAATGTTTGATAATTGTGAGGCGCAAATAAGGGGAACACTATGTTTGAATTAGTAGACAGCATTCCAAAGAATGCAGAAATTAAAGTGGTAGGCGTAGGTGGCGGTGGTTGTAACGCTGTCCGTCATATGATCGATAGTAATATCGATGGGGTGCATTTTATCTGTGCTAATACTGACGCACAGTCAATGCACAATCTAGACAATGCAACTGTTCTGCAGTTGGGTGGAGCTTTGACCAAAGGCTTAGGCGCCGGTGCCAATCCAGAAATAGGCCGTCAAGCAGCCATGGAAGACAAAGAGCGTATTGCGCAGGTCTTAGAGGGCGCTGATATGGTCTTTATCACCGCAGGTATGGGCGGAGGCACAGGTACTGGTGGCGCACCTGTCATTGCTGAAATTGCCAAGCAAATGGGCATCTTAACCGTTGGTGTCGTTACTAGACCCTTTGGTTTCGAAGGTCGTAAGCGCATGGCTATCGCTGATGAGGGTATTGCTCAGATGAAAGAGCGCGTTGACTCTTTGATTATTGTGCCCAATGAAAAACTGTTGCAGGTATTGGGTAAAGATATGACCGTACTCAGCGCCTTCAAGCAAGCCAATGACGTGCTTTTCGGAGCGGTTCAGGGTATTACTGATCTAATTCTCCTTGATGGCTTGATTAACGTCGACTTTGCCGATGTTCGCACTGTTATGTCTGAAATGGGTATGGCGATGATGGGTACTGGTGAAGCCAGTGGTACTGATCGTGCGATTATTGCTGCGGAGAGTGCTATTCGTTGTCCACTATTGGAGGATATCAACCTTCAGGGTGCTAAAGGTATCTTGGTGAACATCACTAGTGGTTTTGACCTTACCTTGGGCGAGTTTGAAGATGTGGGTAATACGGTCCGTGAGTTTGCAGATGAAGACGCTACGATCATTGTTGGTAGTGTGTTTGATCCAGAGTTAAATGATCAGTTGCGAGTTACCGTTGTCGCTACGGGATTGCGTACCCCTAGTGCCAAAACAGGTCCTCGTGGAGTGGTCATTGATAATCAACCACCCCGTAAAATGGGTGGAGATATCGACTATGGACGACTCGATCAGCCAACTAGCTTGCGTCGAGGTTCATCCTTAGGAGGGGGAGCAACCGCTCGTAAAGTACAGGCTCAAGATGATCCAGAATTAGATTATCTTGATGTGCCTGCTTTCTTGCGAAAGCAAGCAGACTAGCCTACCCAAGGGCCCCTTAGCACCACGCCTCAGATTTCAAAAATCTTGGTGATGAGGGGCTTGTCTGGTACCATTGCCGATCGGCTATTTGGAACAGACATGATCAAGCAACGCTCAATTAAAAATACCATCAGCGCTACCGGTGTGGGGCTCCATACTGGTGAAAAGGTATATTTAACCTTACACCCAGCGGAACCAGACTCAGGCATCGTTTTTCGGCGCACTGATCTCGATCCAATGGTCAGCATAGCTGCAAGCCCTGAAAATGTAGGTGATACAGCGTTATCGACAACGCTGGTTAGTGGTGATGTCCGTGTATCGACCATTGAACATTTAATGTCAGCTCTGGCTGGATTGGGTATAGATAATTTGTTGGTGGATGTTTCTGCTCCAGAGATTCCTATTATGGATGGCAGTGCCAGTCCCTTTGTGTTTTTAGTGCAGTCTGCGGGTATTATTGAACAAGACGCAGCAAAACAATTTATTCTTATCAAAAAACCGATCACGGTGCAGTTAGACGATAAGACCGCCACACTTAAACCTTTCAACGGTTTTAAAATAAGCTTTTCTATCGATTTCGATCACCCTGTCTTGAAAGAGCAAACCTTGGCCGCGAGTATAGATTTTTCAAGTACGAGCTTTGTTAAGGAAGTTAGCAGAGCACGTACGTTTGGATTTATGCATGAGGTTGAATATCTTCGATCAATAGGACTAGCGCGCGGAGGAAGTTTAGATAACGCGATATTGGTGGACGACGATGACATTGTAAATAATGGCGGCCTTCGTTATAAAGATGAATTTGTGAAACATAAGATTCTTGATGCCATTGGCGACCTCTATGTTCTAGGAAAAAGCCTTATTGGTGAGTATGATGCGCATAAGTCTGGGCACCGCTTAAACAATGTCTCCTTGAGAGCATTGATGGCTGATAAAGATGCGTGGGAAGTGGTAACGTTTATTAATAATCCCGAAGATGTTCCCATTTCATACAGTCAACCCAATTAAGTATGGTTTAATTCAAACATTTAAAGGTACAGGTATCATTCTTCAATGAAGATTATCTTAATAAGTAACAAAATCGATAAGGTCAGGACGCTTAGCCTCAATAGTTGGGCTAAATGTGCTTTATCTGTTCTGTTGCTTGGGATTCCTGTGACTGCCGGCACTATGCTGGGTATTAAAATCGCTGATGGGCGTTGGGAATTGTTGTTTGACAACAGTATCGCGCAGATGCAAAACGAGATTGTATTACAACGAGAAGATGTGGATGCGGGTCGGCAACAGTTAGATAACTCGCTCTCAGGAATGACACTCAAATTAGCTAAAATGCGTTCACGTTTGGTCCGACTTGACGCTCTGGGCGAACAGTTAACCCAAATTGCTAGCCTTGAAGATGGTGAATTTGATTTTTCTTCTACACCTGGTCTGGGTGGCCCAATCCAAGCTCCTCTTATCGAGATCGCTAATCAAGCCGAAATTCAAGAAAAAGTATCAACGATGTTTGCCAAACTTGATGACTCAATCAGTAGCAGAGAATCACAGTTACAAATATTGCAGTCGATGTTGTCAGATAAGAAACTAAAAAGTGAACGAATGGTTGCTGGGCGGCCGATTAAGAAAGGCTGGCTGTCCTCTGAATATGGTATGCGAATTGATCCGTTTCATGGAAAGCAGCAGTGGCATGCCGGCATCGACTTCGCTGGCAGAGATGGTGATGACGTCATTGCCGTCGCTTCCGGGATCGTTACCTGGTCGGGTGATCGCAATGGCTATGGCCAAATGGTAGAAATTAGCCATAGTGATGGCTACATCACGCGATATGCCCATAATCAGGAAAATGTTGCTAATTTAGGTGCCATTGTTCAAAAGGGTGATGTGATTGCCCAAATGGGTAGTTCTGGCAGGTCAACTGGCCCCCACGTCCATTTTGAAGTGTTCAAAAATGGACGCACTGTCGACCCTGCATCCTATATTCACCGCACCTACCGCTAATCCCTCTATACGTCCCTCATTACGATGAAGATAACTTAATCTTTGTGTTTTTACGCTATTAATTAATGGAATAAACGGTATGTTCGGTAAGCTAATAAAAAAATTATTTGGTACCAGTAACGATAGAGATTTACGCCAAATGCGTAAAGTCGTATCGAAAATTAACGCTTTAGAAGATCATCTGAAAACCCTAAATGACGCCGATTTAAGGGCTCAGACAACGGTACTAAGAGACAGACTTGCCGGTGGTGAAACTCTCGACGAGCTATTGCCTGATGCGTTTGCAGTGGTCCGAGAGACAGCCACTCGTGTTATGGGCATGCGCCACTTTGATGTCCAAATGATCGGAGGCATCACCCTTCATGAAGGCAAGATTGCTGAGATGCGCACCGGTGAGGGTAAGACCCTCGTGGCGACCTTGGTGGCTTATCTTAATGCCTTGTCAGGCAACGGTGTCCACGTGATTACCGTCAACGATTACCTTGCCCGTCGCGATGCTCAATGGATGGCACCGCTTTATCAAGGGTTGGGAATGTCGCTTGGTGTCATTCAATCATATCAGGGCCCTGATGCAGCTAATTCTTTTTATCTTGGCGAAGATGATGATGACGGAGAGCTTCAGCCTAGTGAGCGGAGGCAGTCCTATGCAGCTGACATCACCTACGGTACTAACAACGAGTTCGGCTTTGATTACCTGCGTGACAATATGGCGTTAAGGCTGGATGATAAATCTCAGCGCGGACTTTCCTTTGCCATTATCGATGAAGTCGACTCAATTCTTATTGATGAAGCACGAACACCTCTAGTGATATCTGGCGCTGCTCAAGATAGTTCAGAGTTATACAAGACCATGAACTCACTGACCGCTCAGCTTACCGCGGTAGCAGAAGACGATGTAATGGCAGAGCCAGTGCCTGTTGATGAAGATGCCGAGGTTATCGGAGACTTTATCATTGATGAAAAGACCCGAGGTATTGAACTTACCGAAGATGGGCATCAGAAGATTGAAGAAATTTTAATTAAAGAAGGTCTGTTAGAACAAGATCAAAGCCTATATCAAGCCACCAATCTTGGCTTGTTGCACCATGTGAATTCAGCGTTGCGTGCCAAGCACTTATTTAGCCGAGACGTAGAATATATTATTCAGGATGGCCAAGCGGTGTTAATTGACGAGCACACGGGCCGTACCATGCCCGGTAGACGTTTGTCAGAGGGACTACACCAAGCGATCGAGGCTAAAGAGAACCTAGCCATCCAGCAAGAGAGTCAAACCCTTGCCTCTACGACCTTCCAAAACTATTTTAGGCTATACCAAAAGTTATCGGGTATGACCGGTACAGCAGATACCGAAGCTTATGAATTTGATCAAATCTACGGACTGCGCGTCATGGTTATTCCAACCAATGTAGAGGTGAAGCGAGATGATCTCAATGATCTTGTGTTCCTTAGTCAAGAAGAAAAATATGAAGCAGTCATTGAGGATGTGAAAGAAATTGTAGCCAAAGGTGCTCCAGTACTGGTTGGAACAGCCTCGGTAGAGGCCTCTGAGCTATTGTCTGGCTTCCTCAAAAAAGCCAAGATCAAGCACAGCGTACTTAATGCAAAGCAACATGAATTAGAAGCTAATATTATTATTAATGCTGGCCGCCCTGGTGCAGTCACTATTGCTACGAATATGGCTGGCCGCGGAACAGATATTGTCCTAGGCGGTAATCTTGATGCTGAATTAAAGCAACTTCGTGAAACCAAAGGGTGCAACGAGGATAAAATTGCTGCCACCAAGGCCGACTGGACGGAGCGTCATGCCACGGTCATTGAAGCGGGGGGTTTGCACATTGTTGCTACTGAGCGTCATGAGTCCCGTCGCATCGATAATCAATTGCGAGGCCGTTCGGGTCGACAAGGAGATCCGGGCGTGTCACGTTTTTATCTGTCGCTTGAAGACCCTTTAATGCGATTATTTGCATCTGATACAGTTAGAAACATGATGCGTCGTATGGGCATGGAGCGCGGAGAGGCAATTGAGCATCGCATGGTAACCAACGCTATTATCAAAGCGCAGCGCAAAGTTGAGGGACGAAACTTCGACATTCGTAAGCATTTGCTTGAGTTTGACGATGTTGCCAATGATCAACGCCAGGTTATTTATCAGCAACGTAATGATCTGCTCGAAGACGATGACATCTCAGACATCATTACTAACGTTCGCGTCGATGTGACGGACCAGTGTATTAGTAATTATGTGCCACCTATGAGCCTTGAAGAACAGTGGGATGTCCCAGGTCTTGAGAAAGTACTGGCCACTGAGTTTGGTATCCAGTTACCGATTCAGCAATGGCTCGATGAGGATAGTCGACTTGACGAAGTAGAGTTACGCAGCAAGATCTTGAGTCAACTCCAAGAGGCTTATGTGGCACGTTATGCGCACGTTGGTGATCAGATGCGCGAAGTTGAACGGCAGATCATGTTGCAAGTTTTGGACAATCTTTGGAAAGAACACCTAGCCAGTATGGATCAGCTGCGTCAAGGCATTGGCCTAAGAGCTTACGCTCAAAAGAACCCAAAGCAGGAATATAAACGAGAGTCGTTTGACCTGTTTGGTAGATTACTTGAGAGTATAAAATATGACACCATCCGTTATCTCTGTCATATCGAGGTGGCCTCGCAGGACGATATGGATCGTCTTGAACAGCAAAGACGTAAAGAGCAGCAGAACCGTGAGTATCAGCATGCCCAGACGTCAGGATTAACAGAACAAGCAGGCGATGCTGAGGCGGCAGAAGCACGACAGCCGATCATGCGCGAGAGGCCCAAGGTTGGTCGTAATGATCCTTGCCATTGTGGTTCAGGAAAAAAGTACAAGCAATGTCATGGTAAAATATAGGCAGAGCAAAAAAAGGGTATTTCTATGGCCACTGGCGACGCAGTATTTCCGATTATGTATCCAGTTACTGGATTCAAATTAGGCACCACCAGTGCCGGGATAAAAACACCGGGCCGAAGCGACTTAGTGGTTATGGAAATCGCCGAAGGTAGTTCTGTCGCCGCTCTTTTCACTAAAAATGCATTTTGTGCCGCGCCAGTGATTGTTTGCAAAGAACATTTGGTTCGGTGCGCGCCTCGCTATCTGTTAATTAACACCGGCAATGCCAATGCCGGCACCGGAGAGCAAGGATTATTAGATGCTACCCATAGCTGTAGCGCGCTGGCTACATCGCGCGGGGTGGATATCAACGCCATCTTGCCGTTCTCCACCGGCGTGATTGGTGAATTTTTGCCGATGGACAAGCTCATGGCAGGATTACCCAAAGCGGTTGAAAATCTCTCTGAACAAGGTTGGGAAGAGGCAGCACAGGGTATTTTAACCACCGATACGCGCCCTAAAGGCAGCAGTCGACAATATGGTGATGATCATCAGGTGACCATCACCGGTATCTCTAAAGGCTCTGGCATGATTAAGCCCAATATGGCGACAATGCTAGCCTATGTGGCGACCGATGCCTTGGTCGATAATGAGTTATTACACCGTGCCCTAACCATAGCAACTGAAGTATCATTTAATCGAATCACCGTTGATAGTGACACATCGACTAATGATTCAGTGGTTCTAGTGGCCACGGGTGCTAGCAATGTCGTTATTGACGAGGTCTCTTTTGATACCTTTGTGGATCAACTGAGCCAAGTATGCACTGATCTGGCTCAGGCTATTATTCGTGATGGCGAAGGTGCCAGCAAATTTGTCACAGTGATAGTTGAGGGGGCATTAAATAAAGCTGAAGCCCTTAATACAGCTTATACCATTGCCGAATCTCCCTTGGTTAAAACTGCGTTGTCTGCTTCTGATCCCAACTGGGGTCGCATTCTAGCCGCCGTTGGTCGGTCTAACATTGTCGACCTAGATGTTAACCTCGTACAAATTTTCCTCAATAATGTCTTAATCGCCGAGCATGGCAGTCGCGCTGACACCTACAGCGAAGAGGCGGGGCAAGAGGCCATGCAGCCTGAAGACATTGAAATACGCGTTAGCCTGAACCGTGGCGACGACAATGAGACGGTCTGGACTAGCGACCTTACTCAGGAATATGTGCGTATTAATGCCGAGTACCGAACCTAAGGATCCCCTATTAGCATGACGCGTGTACAGGTTGTTGCAGCCGTTATTGTTGGAGAGCACCACGGTTCTCCCCAACATATCCTTATTTCTCGGCGCGCAGACCATCTGCATCAAGGCGGTCTATGGGAATTTCCCGGTGGTAAAATCGACGGCGATGAAACGCCTTATGATGCTCTGCGCCGCGAGCTTAAAGAAGAGCTCAATATAGTCGTGACAAAAGCGTCGCCAATGATGCAAATAACCCATGATTATCCCGATAAAAAAGTATCTCTAGATATTTGGACAGTGACAGAATTTAATGGCCTACCTTTGGGTGTTGAAGGGCAAGAAATCTGTTGGGTGAGTTTAAACGATCTGCCTAATTTTAAATTCCCAGAGGCCAATCAGGCAATATTGGCACAGCTTTGCCCTCAAGATTAGGCTGACTTAATAATCTATTAAGCGTCTCAATCATCCTCACCAAGCTGGCCATCTTCAAATGTTGGATCAACAGGAATACTGTAACTCTCGGTCGCCCAGTCACCAAAATCAATCTGTTGACAGCGATGAGAACAAAACGGGCGATATTTTTGTGCTTTGGTCCATGCAACGTCTACTTTACAGGTGGGGCATTTCACAATGGTAGGTTCAGTCACGGCGGTTAAATCTCTTTTGATGGCTTGGCTAATGTTAAAAATGTTGAGTGTAAAAGGTCAACTCTATCAGCCATTGTGTCTGGGTTAAGAGTGTTATCAAATACCCAATCTGCTCGGGCTAATTTATCCTCTCGAGACATTTGGCTGTCGACAATACGTTGAATTTGCGCCGGATCATTATCATCTCTAAGCGCCGCCCGTTGCAACTGTAATGCCTCAGGTAAATCTACCAGCAACACCGTATCGACCAGCTGATCTTGGTTAGCTTCAAAAAGTAGAGGTGACTCCAAAAGCACATAGGGGCTAGTCGCTAGATGCAGTTGCTCAACAATCCAGTTGCGTATGAGTGGGTGTAATAGTGTCTCTAACCAGATTTTTTGGTTAACGTCTGTAAAAATAATTTGCCGTAGCTTAGCCCTATCTAATTGCCCGTCGGACAAAATAATGTCTTTCCCAAATTGTGCGCTAATATCTGTCAGGGCAGGCATTCCCGGCTGAACAACAGCCCTAGAGGCATAATCTGCATCGACCGACTGAATACCCAGCGATCCAAATGCTGCGGCCAGAGTGCTTTTGCCGCAGCCAATGCCACCGGTGAGTCCGACTATATAAGGATTCTTTTTCAAAGCATGCGCCTAAATAACTGAGTCATGTTCAGTCGGCGTGTTCTAGAAAGTAAACGCTGACAGATACCAAGTGATCATGTTATCACCCCAGATTAGAGCAATCCAACCTGCAGTGGCAAGAAAAGGGCCAAACGGAATTTGTAAGTTACGATCTTTACCACCGATGCTGACCATTAGCAGCCCAACGACAGCGCCGACGGCACTCGATAGTACTATTACTAGCGGCAGAAGCTCCCAACCTAGCCAAGCGCCAAGTGCCGCCAACAACTTAAAGTCGCCATAACCCATACCCTCCTTCCCGGTGATGAGTTTAAATAACCAATAGACACCCCACAGAGACAGGTAACCGGCAATAGCCCCTAGAACGGCCTCGGGTAAAGGTGCAAAGACCCCGTTAATATTAGCAAACAGCCCTAGCCATAAAAGAGGGAGGGTGATTTGGTCAGGCAGAAGCCTTTCCTGCAGATCAATGCCAGCAAGTGCAATTAAACAACAGGCTAAAATAACACTATAAAACGTGGTTATTGTGGCACCATAAAAATACATTAAGAGAGCAACAACCGTTGCGGTAAACAGTTCCACAAGCGGATATTGAGCAGAAATAGAAGCAGAACAAGAAGCGCAACGGCCCTTCAAGAGCAAATAGCTTAACACCGGAATATTATGCCAGGGGCGCACTCCAGCCCCGCATTTTGGGCACCTAGAGGCAGGCCATATCAAGGTAACATCGGGCTCATCAGTCGCCTTATTTTCGATGCCTAAGATATCCTGGGATTCAAGTGTCCAGCGACGGTAAAGTTGTTGCGGAAATCTTAAAATCACGACATTCAAAAAACTGCCGATCAATAGGCCAAAACAAAAACCAACAGCGGCGAGCGCTCCAGAATATAATTCGGCGGACAGAAATGTAGACATAAATAAAGGTTCTCTTACAGTTTAACTAGCCTGTTAATCGCGCCAGTATAACAACATCTGCCCAACGGTTTTAGATGGCGCTGCCGATAGCAAAAATAGGCAGATACATCGCAATCATGAGCCCGCCGACCACTACCGCCAAAAAAGACATAATAATAGGCTCAATAAGCGTGGTCATGTTGTCCACGGCATCGTTCACCTCGTTTTCATAGGTTTCAGCCGCTTTATCAATCATGCTCTCAAGATCACCCGCCTCTTCGCCAACCTTAGTCAACTGGGTGAGTAACGGCGGAAACAGGCTGTTTTTAGCCATTGCGACATTTAATTGAGTCCCTTGGGTCACCGCCAAGGTTAGATCGGTCACAGCATCTGCAATATAAAGGTTGCCCGTCGCACCAGCTGATGCCTCAAGCGCGTTGATCATTGGAATTCCCGAGGCGAAGGTGGTCGACAGGGTTCGCGCGAAGCGGGCTATTGCACCAAGAAATATAATATTACCCACCACAGGTACCTTTAAAGAATACCGGTTGAGTAAGTACACAAAAACCTCTGATCGAGCCGTAGCCTGTTTAAAGGCAACGACAGCCGCAACCATTAGACCGAGCATCCACAGCCAGCTGTCTTGAACAATCTCAGAGAGAGCAATAACAGCTAGGGTGAAAGCGGGTAATTCAGCGCCAAAACTAGCAAAAGATTGCTGAAATGAGGGCACTACCTTGATCAGCATAACGGCGGTTACCACGCCAGCGATAACCAGTACCGAGATAGGGTAGGTCAGTGCTTTTTTAATTTTTGCCTTGAGCAATAGCGCCTTTTCTTGAAAGGTTGACACCCGTTCTAGCATGATGTCCAGTGTACCGGAGAGTTCTCCCGCAGCGATCAGGTTACAATAAAGCTCGTCAAACAGAGTCGGGTGTTTAGCAAGGGCTTCGCTAAAAGTGCCTCCCGAGGACACGTCCACATGAAGCGACATGACTAATTCCTTGATAGGCGCTTTAGTTGTGCTTTCAGCCGCCACTTCAAAGGCTTTTATCAGGGGAAGCCCAGCACGAATCATGGTGGCAAGCTGTCGTGATAAAACGGCTATCTCTGCGGGCTTTATCTTCTTTTCTGTCGGCGAGAAAGTCAGTGTGGTACTTTTCTTTTTGACATTGTTCGTCGCCACGCCTAACTGACGAATCAGTCCTTTCGCAGCGTCTAAGTTCGTTGCGTTGACACTGCCAGTAACTTTCTTACCACTTCGGTTTTTGCCCCTGTAGAGATAGACTTTTAATTGCTTATCATTGGCCATTACTGTTTGCTCTATAGGTTGCCGGGTGATTTTGCATGCCGTTGAATTAACTTAGTCTGTGGTGACTCTGTTGGCTTCTTTGATACTGATCAGGCCATTGGCAACCTTGCGCAAGGCAGATATGCGCATTGGCCTAAATCCTTCATCAATGGCGCCGGTCAAAATATCAACGGAACTGCCCCCGTGCAAAATAATCGACGAGAGTTTGGGTGTAATGACTAGGACTTCATAGATGCCGATTCTTCCAGAGTACCCTTTGGTACATTTTTTACAGCCTACAGCCTTAAATATTTTAAAATCGTTACGTGCAATGCCTATGGCATCAAATCCTTCATCGTCAAGAACCTCTTGCGGCAGGTCTTCATAAGGCTGTTTGCAGTGGTTGCACAATTTTCGTGCCAGTCGCTGCGCAATCACTAAACTCACCGAGGTGGCTAGGTTAAACGTTGACAAGCCCATGTTGAGTAACCGATTAAGCGTTTCCGCTGCGCTGTTAGTGTGCAATGTCGACAGCACCAAATGGCCCGTTTGCGCCGCTTTAACCGCAATTTCAGCTGTGTCGAGGTCTCGTATTTCACCGACCATTAACACGTCTGGATCTTGGCGCAAAAACGCGCGCATAGCGGTAGGAAAATCAAGACCTACTCGCGTATTAATTTGCGTTTGGTTAATGCCCGGGAGGTTTATTTCAATAGGGTCTTCAGCGGTCGAAATATTGCGCTCAGAGGTATTTAAGATATTGATGCCGGTATACAAAGACACCGTTTTACCGCTACCCGTTGGGCCGGTGACTAAGATCATCCCCTGGGGCCTTGCCAGCGCAGCCAGATACTGTTGTTTTTGGTCTTCATCATAGCCTAAGGCATCAATACCCAGTTTGACACTGGAGGAGTCCAAAATTCTCATGACCACCTTTTCGCCAAACTGCAGTGGCAATGTATTCACCCTTAGATCGATCGTCTTAGTGTCTGATATAACCACCCTAATGCGTCCATCTTGGGGAATACGCCGCTCGGTTATGTCCATTTGCGCCATCACTTTAATTCTCGCCACCAGACGCGACGTCCAGCTGTGGGGAGGCTTAAAAATCTCACGCAAAACACCGTCGATGCGAAACCTGACTCGATACTCTGTTTCATAGGGTTCAAAGTGCAGGTCAGACGCCTTTGCCTCAACCGCATCTGTGATCATTTTATTAATAAAGCGAACTACCGGGGTTTCGGTGCTGGCAACGTTACTGTCAAATAAGTCTTCAACAGAATATTCAATAACTTTTTCTGTTGGCTCATAGTCGGTGCTGTTAATGGACAATGATTCGGCTATAGAGTCAGCTTGATTGCTCAGCAATGCCTCTCTTATAACCAAAATGCTCGAGTAAGCACAGATAACAGCCTCGACCGACATTTTAGACTGAAACTGGATCTCTCTAAGGCACTGAACATCAAAAGGGTCTGCCGTGGCAATAAAGAGCTTCTTGCCGCGGGTAAAGAGCGGAACCACCACATGTTTACGCATGGTTTTTCGATCGATCAGGTCCTTTAATTTATTTTTTATCAGGTGTTGCTGCACATCGTAAACCACCATGCCAAATTCTTTTGCGGCGGCGTGGGCCAACTTTTGGTCATCAATTAAATGGTTTTCACAAATAAAATTAATCAGCGTCACATTAGCTGTCTTTGCGCTTTTGACGGCTGACAACATGTCGTTGGCCGTGATTAGATTTTCATCAACTAATCGTTTGGGGAATCCTCTAGAGATATCGGTTGCAAGGTTCAAGACATAACCGTCGAGTGACTTTGTGAAAACAAATTTTATCGGCAACGGGCACTTTAAATGAGACGTGCGTCACAAGTTTAGTATTTTTATCCCTTTTAACAGGCTTTTTATAGACTACCTATAGAGCTTAGTTAACGAATGGGACAGAATCCCCTCCTAAGGAACGACGTGTTTTATTAAACGCTTAATACCTGAAGTGCATAAAAGATAGGCCCCTAAATATGAGCGTTTATTGTAGTTTTAGAGGTCGACGTAACCAAGACTAAAAATATACCTTTTTGGTACACCTATGGAATTATTTTTTAACTTAAGGAGATACACAATGAAACTTAAAAAAATGCAAAAGGGTTTTACCCTGATCGAACTAATGATCGTGGTGGCGATTATTGGCATTTTGGCATCGTTTGCGTTGCCAGCCTATTCAACGTATACCAACAAAGCCAAATTTGCTGAAACTATCGTAGCGTTGGGAGCGGTGAAGTCCGCAGTTGATATATGTTATCAAACAGAAGGCTCGCTAGCTGATTGCGATACAGCGGCGGAGCTTAATGTCGCACTAGCTGACATGAGCGCGGGCATTTATGTAACCAGTGTGGCACTTAGCGACACAACAGCCAAAGTAACAGGGACATCTACTTTAGATGATGGAGCAACACCAACCTCTGCTGCATACACAGCCATTATGACACCAACAGCAGCAGGAGGCACCCTCACTTGGGCAATGACTGGAACTGGTTGCGCTAAAGGTTGGTGTTAATGCCTAAGCGGTCAACCGCATAGACAAATCTACTGCCTGCACATGCTTAGTTAGGCTGCCCGATGAAATGTAGTTCACCGCAGAGCTAATATAGTGCTGCACGGTTTCATGGGTAATATTACCGGACACCTCAATTTTGGTTTCGCCAACGTT
>Ga0209712_10001051_pt1 | contig 23775 bp, 18 predicted proteins | sample ArcOceMetagenome_FD_187443 | JGI IMG/M metagenome (GOLD analysis project Ga0209712, IMG submission 187443) | Marine eukaryotic phytoplankton communities from Arctic Ocean - Arctic Ocean - Greenland ARC118M Metagenome (SPAdes) (version 2) | ecosystem: Environmental > Aquatic > Marine > Oceanic...
AAATGCGCCAAAATCCGAGCTGCTAAATTCACCCTTTAAACGTGTACTACTTTGGCCGTTGGTTAAAAACCAGTCTCCAGAGCCATAAAATAGACCATGAGCATTATTTAAGCGTACTTGGTCTATCCTCATACCTGTGGAAGACCGAGATAGGTCAAAATCAATTTTGCCTAAGTCGTTCTCCATAAATCGACAGCGGATACAAGAAAAGCTCACCGGTGGTAAAGTATCAATGTTAGCAGCAAATTTAATTGGCGCGGTTGATAGTGCCTTGACTTCAACCGTTCGAGAGTCTTGCCATTCTGTTAATTCAATAAAATCAGCCTTAATATCAACACCTTTGTTTAGCCAATCTTTGTATAGAGCCACTTCCATCCGTGTTTCTTTGGCATTGATATCAAAAAGCCAACTATCACTGGTATTTTTGGCAACCACTTCTAACCCTGTCAGCCTTTGTGATGCGAACAGAGCTTTGTCTGCTTTGATGAAAATACGCTTTGGTGCCTCTAGTAATGTTTTGTCGTTGTTATCGGGGAGGTCATTGAGAAGCGTGTTAATAGTCGCATACCAAGATCTAACATCTAGCTCTAATAAATTGGCAGATACGCTAAAACCTAAGCCCATGCCTATCATATCTGATTGGCCAATGGCTAAGTGTGCGCGAGAAAATTGCATATCTTGATGAGGTAAGTTGCCATTAAATTCAACGTCCTGTCCCAACGTGACTTTGATTGATGAGGCTCGTTCATTACCTTGGCTGGTGACTACTAGAGGTAATGATTGTGCAGATGTCTTGGAAAAGGGTGCGGGTAAGTCTGAGTTCAGTTGGGTGAGTTCACTGAATATTTGTGCGGTGTATTGGTAACCTTGGGTAGGTAGCGTCAGGGCAATGTCTGCTGTCCAGTTACTGCTTCCAGAAAGGTATTTTGTTAAGCCATCAGAAAATGATTCAAGCAAGGGGGTAACCTGCCAATCCCCGTTAATATTAATATTTGCTTGATAACCTTTGTCCTCCTGTGCACCCGTTAACGAGAGTTTTATAGGTTGTTTTAATAACTGAGCCTCAAGACCGTTTGTGGTTATTTTATGGTTAATAAAACTTACTGTGCCATCGGTTTGCTCTAATAGAATATCTAAGCTAGGCAACTCAACTTGGTTTTTGACCAACAACACCTTGCCTTTTACACTCACCTTCTCACCAGTCAGAGGGATATCCAAATTTAATTGGGTTGTTAAAGGTCCACTCACTTTTACTTGTTGTAAGGTTTTACCTAATGTGTCCCCAAGGCTACTTTGCAGTATTAAATCAGTCACCTGTTGCCCATCGGCTTGGGCATTTACATCTATATTTAAAACTGCATTGGCAGCGAATTCAGGAATATTTGCAGATAAGTCAGTTAGCGTTACATCCAGTAATTGCCCTTTTTGGCTGGTCATGGTCAAGCTTTTATTTTCGAACAATAAATTGATATCAAAATTGCTCAGTGCAGGCCATTGTGTTGCAAACTTCAATTCTCCATCCGCCACTTTGAGTTGTGCTTGGAAAACGCCTTGGTTTTGTTCAAAGGGAAAAGCATTGATTGCGCCATGCCATATGACTTGAGCACTTTCTATTTCACCTTGTTGTAAAGAGTTAATGAGATAATTTTTAGTCTTAAGCCCCATAAGCTCTGTGGGATAAAGTTTGGGTAGTTGTGCTACATCAATTGCTTCAATCGTTGCTGAGAGACCTAAGTAATTATCGATGCTGCGATAAAAAATGTTAGGGCGAAGGCTAATAAGGTCGCTTTTAAATAATGTGTTTTCAGTTAGGATAGTGACGTTTTGCTCAGAGGTCTGAATATATAATTCAGCGAAAAAACGCTGATACTCAATATTGTCTAGTAACAACCTATTGATCGACAGTTGCCCTGATTTACTTTTTAAACTTAATCGCCCATCACCGTTAAACCAATTGAGTTCGGTTGCTAAGCCAGCCATACCTGGAATAAATTTTGTCTGTTGCCACTGTAGGTCGCTAATTGAGGCTTTAACCGTCATATCACCGTTTAGCGTACGATGAACATTTAACGAATTTAATGTTGCTTGTGGTTGCAGCGATTCGATTGACTGGAGTTGATTGGGCTCCATTACCAACGCTAACATGGGTAATACCGACTCCAATTTTATCTGTTGGCTATGTTGCAAAGTTAATGCGCCAGTTTGATCAATTTTACCCAACCAGTTTGTTACCAGTACATTGTTATTAATTTGCATGGTTAAATTATTGAGATTAAATAACCATTCATCATTCACTGGACTGGCATTAATTTGGCCCCCTAGCACTGCAGCCTTGATGTTGTTTTTTGAACTACCATTTTCTGAACTTTGCCAATCAAAGCGACTATTGGACAAATCAAGTTGCACAGACTGTAAAGATTTATCCTTTATCGTGGCCCACATAACAAAACTACTACGACTTTCAACTAACTTGTTTTTGCTGGGTATCCATTGTTCAACCCAAGGAGATAAGTCAACTTCTTCTCCTTTTGCAAAAAAAGTACCGTAAAGCTTTTCTTGACTGCCATATAAATCAAGAATAAAAGAGGTAGAGTTTTTTGCGATTTCTTCTATTTGAAGCTGACCCACACCTTGGTGGTGTTCTTCCTTGTTAACCCAAGATACTTGGTCGATAAGTACTACTTGCTTTTGATTGTTTCTGGTATTGATGATTATTTTGCTTTGACTAATAGAAAACAGCTGTAGTTGTTGTAAAAATAACTTTTCTAAGGCTTTCACTAACGGATATTGGGTCTCTTCTTGGTCTAAAGAGGCAACATCAATATTCAATTCCATGTCACGCAAATCGAACTTATTGGATTGAATTTGTCCAGCTCGAACAGATTGCCAAAAATCAACTTCGATGGCTGTTTCGGCAATAGTTAGACTAATGGGTGCTGGTGCGTCTTGAATTAAAGGTGTGTTCTGCACTAACCTTATATCGCGGAGTATTATTGCTGGGCCTACTCCTTGCCATTTCGCACTAATTTCGCCGATTTTTAACTCAGCGCCCACTTGGCCTGACAACCATTGTTCTAGATGATGTTTTTGAACATTCATATAAGGCAGTGAATAACGCACCACACTGATGGTCACAGCAACCACAACCAAACTCAAAGCAACTAATGCCCAGAGTTTTTTGATCAGATAAGCGGCATAAAATGACACACTTTTAGTTTTGGTATTGACGTTTTTCATCTACTTACATCATGACGACATCGAACTTGTCTTGGTTGTATAAAAGCTCAGTATGAACCTTAATCTGCTTAGTGACGAATATCTCGAGTTCAGCTAGCATGTGCGACTCTTCACCAAGCAATGCGTCGGCAACGGCTGGTGATGCGTAGACTACAAATTTATCTGCGTCATAGGCACGATTAACTCGAACAATTTCGCGCATGATTTCAAAACATACGGTTTCTACCGTTTTTACCGACCCGCGACCTTTACATACTGGACATTCACCACATAGAACATGCTCTAGACTTTCTCGGGTTCTTTTGCGTGTCATTTCAATTAGGCCAAGCACAGTAAAACCATGAATATTGATTTTGGCTCTATCTTTACTGGTGGCGACTTCAAGACTATGCATCACTCTTCTTTTGTGATCTTCTACTGTCATATCGATAAAGTCGATTAGGATCATGCCTCCCAAGTTGCGTAATCTGAGTTGCCGAGCAATGGCCAGAGTGGCTTCAATATTAGTATTGAAAATGGTTTCTTCTAAATTACGATGACCCACAAAAGCACCAGTATTGATATCGATGGTAGTCATGGCTTCAGTTTGGTCGATGATCAGATAACCCCCAGATTTCAAATCTACTCGCCTTTCTAAGGAGCGCTGACCTTCATTTTCTACATCGTATAAATCAAAAATAGGCCTTTCGCCAGGGTAGTACTCTAAAAGTTTATGCAGTTCTGGTACATATTCTTTAGTAAATTGCTGCAATTCCTGTAGAGAAAGTTTCGAATCAATTCTAATTCTATCTAACGTAGTGCCTACAAAGTCTCTTAAAACGCGACGAGCTAAGGGTAAGTCTTCATACAAAATGTGAGATTTGTTTTTCATTCGAGAACGAATTTTTTGCCACAAACGTTTCAGAAAATCAGCATCCTGGGTCAGCTCTTGTTCTTTTACGCCTTCGGCTGCAGTACGCAAAATAAAACCTCCCTCTTCGCTGCAAAAACCTTGGACTAAAGACTTAAGGCGCTCTCTTTCTGCCTCATCTTCAATACGTTGTGACACACCTACGTGTTCAACACTTGGCATAAATACTAGGTAACGAGACGGGATAGTAATATCGGTGGTAAGTCTTGCACCTTTGGTACCAATTTGGTCTTTAACCACTTGAACAACAATATTTTGTCCGTCTCTTACAAGCTCGCGGATATCACGCTTTTCGATATGGTTAGCTAAAATATCTTGTTCCACTTCGCTATGAACCGCAATGTCAGAGGCATGTAAAAATGCCGCCTTATCTAGACCGATGTCTACAAATGCCGCTTGCATACCGGGCAACACTCGACTCACTTTTCCACGATAAATATTACCCACCAAACCAAGTTTTGTGTGTCTTTCTATATGTATTTCTTGCAATATACCGTTTTCAATCAAGGCTACGCGTGATTCAGAAGGGGTAACATTGATTAATAGTTCAGCACTCATTAATAATCCCAAATTCAGTTAACAACATTCTTGTTTGGTATAAGGGCAATCCTACAACAGCGCTATAACTACCGTTAATATGTTTCACAAATTGTCCGCCTAGGCCTTGTATGCCATAACTTCCGGCTTTATCTTGTGGCTCACCAGTTTTCCAATACCATGCTATTTGTTCTTTACTTAGAGGCCCAAAACAGACCTGAGTTTCAATAACTATGGTTTTTTGTTTTTTACAGTTAGTGATAGAAACGGCAGTTAATACTTGGTGGGTGTTATCGGACAATAAATTCAACATACGCGCCGCGTCAGTTTTATCTTTGGGTTTACCCAAAATATTACCTTCACTAACGACTATTGTATCCAACCCCAGCACTAGCTTTTTGGCCCCTGCCCTTTTGTAACCTAAACTAGACTTTTCTTGAGCCATTCTTCGAACGTACTTGTCAGGAGTTTCATGGCTTAGTACTGTCTCGTCAATATCCACTGGATATTGACTGAATGGTATGCCTATTTGTTTCAGTAATTCAGCTCTGCGAGGAGACTGTGAGGCTAAAAGTAACATCATTAATTCAGTCGCAGCTGGCGACGGATTTTACGCAGTAACCAGAATAACCAAGGCCATATCACCATCGAACTTACGACGGGCCAGAGGTAATCTAATAAGAAATAAATATCGGTGATTAAATGTTGAACCCAAAAAATAACCAAGTTGTATAAGGCTGCTATAATGCCGATAATAATAGATTGTTGCCAAACAGAATAATTGCGAAGACGTTTATAGTTTGCAGCTAATACATAAATACATAGGCACATAGCGAAGCTATGCACACCCATGCTAGTGCCAAGTAATATATCCAGTATTAGGCCAGTAAAAAACGCCACGCCTATATTAACTCTGTTGGGTAGCGCCAGGGCCCAGTAACTCAATACCAATAAGACCCAATCTGGGCGGTACAAATCCGCGATAGCGGGCATTGGCATGATCTGAAGTACCAAGGCGATAACAATGCTCAGCGCGATAGAATAATTGCGTAAGCTCATTTTGGTATCAACTCTTTTACTGTTTGTTTATCTTCAGATATGCGCTCTGACCAGAGTAATAACAAGTACTTTAACCTGTCAAGTTGAGCAATAGGTTTTGCTCTAACCTGGGGAAATGGCCTGCTTTCATCTCGAATAATGGACGTGATAGTCGCTACTGGGTAACCTTCTGGGAATATATTACCCAAGCCTGAAGATAACAATATATCACCAATTTTTAGATCACTACTATGGGCCACATGTTGTATTAATAGTTCATCCAAGCTGCCAGAGCCAGAAGCAATTAAACGTACGTTGTTTCGGGCTACCCTAACCGGTATAGCATGGGTGACATCTGCTATGAGTAGCACACGGCTATTAGTTGAACTCACTTGCATAATCTGACCAACAATGCCTTTAGCATCTAGAACAGGTTGCCCTTCATACACATCATTAATAGCACCTTTGTTAATGACTATTTGATGACTATAAGGGTTGTTATCCACAGCCATGAGCTCGGCTACAATTTTGCTGGTGTTGTCTTGTACTGGGGAATTTAAAAGACTGCGTAAACGGTCATTTTCTTGTTGTAAAAAGGTTAAGCGTTGAAGTTGGCCGTTCATCACCATAGCATCATGAGTCAACTTAGCATTGTCATTAAACAAACGTTCGTGTGAAACAAAACGACTTGCGCTGGCGTTAAGCAATTGGCCTGGTAGGTTGGCTAAATATTGCAGTGGGCTGACCAATGAATTTAGATATACTCTAGTGGTGCCAAATCCGTCAAACTTATGGTCGAACAGAATAAGCGCCACAGACAGCAAAAGACTCAGCGCAAGTCGGTTTGGCAAAGAGGGTCCACTTGAAAACATCAAATTCATTATTGTGTGCCTAAAGGCGACAATATATCGCCTTGTTTTCTATGAAATTTCAATTGCTACACTTATTCCTTTATTCGTAGCTAAAGAGATCTCCTCCATGGATATCGATCATTTCAAACGCTTTACCACCGCCTTTAGCGACGCAAGTAAGTGGGTCATCTGCAATCACAACTGGTATACCGGTTTCTTCCATAAGAAGACGGTCTAAGTCTCTAAGTAAGGCTCCACCACCGGTGAGTACCATGCCACTTTCAGAGATATCTGAGGCCAATTCTGGTGGTGATTGTTCAAGGGCCACCATGACTGCAGACACAATGCCGGTTAAAGGCTCTTGTAAGGCTTCAAGAATTTCATTGCTGTTAAGTGTGAAACCACGGGGAACACCCTCTGCTAGGTTACGACCCCGCACTTCAATTTCTCTTACTTCTTCACCTGGGTAAGCGGCACCAATTTCATGTTTAATGCGTTCAGCTGTTGCCTCGCCTATAAGCGAACCAAAATTACGACGAATATAAGAAATAATCGCTTCATCAAATTTATCGCCACCAATCCTAACTGAAGACGAATAAACGATACCGTTGAGTGAAATAATGGCTACTTCTGTAGTACCGCCACCAATATCCACCACCATAGAGCCTGTTGCTTCTGAAACAGGTAAACCAGCCCCAATAGCTGCCGCCATGGGTTCATCAATCAAGTAGACTTCACGGGCACCCGCACCTAAAGCGGACTCACGAATGGCCCGTCGTTCGACTTGAGTTGAGCCACAAGGCACACACACCAGCACTCTAGGACTAGGGCGTAAAAAATTATTATCGTGCACTTGCTTGATAAAGTGTTGAAGCATTTTCTCTGTCACATAAAAGTCGGCAATAACCCCATCTTTCATGGGGCGAATGGCCTTTATGTTACCAGGGGTTCTACCCAGCATTCGTTTTGCTTCACGCCCCACGGCAGCAACACTTTTAGGCCCACCAGTGCGCTCTTGACGAATTGCAACTACAGATGGTTCATTGAGCACAATACCCTGATCTTTGATATAAATAAGCGTGTTGGCTGTGCCGAGGTCAATTGACAAATCGTTGGAAAACATTCCCCGTAGCTTTTTGAACATGTAAAAACCGCACTTTGATTGATAAGATTAATATTCCGCTAACTGTACCAATGCACTGGGATTTGGGCAAGTACAGAGCATCAACAAGACCAAAAAAATAACAGTTTCACCATGTTTTTATGAATTGAGCGTCAATTGAGCGTCAAAAGAAATTACAAATTTACGTTATGGAGTATAATAAACACGCAAATTAATAGACACACATCAAAAATCTAATGAATGAAGACATACTAAAAAAGCGTTATGAAAGAGCTCGGCAAGCGCAGTTATCTGCAGAAATCATTTTAGAGCAAAAATCTCTAGAATTATTTCAGCGTAATCAAGAGTTAGAAGACTTCAAAGAGAACTTAGAAAAACAGATTTTAGAGCGCACCAGTGAAGCAGAAAAAGCGAAAACAGAAGCTTATGCGGCAAACCAAGCTAAATCAGAATTTTTAGCCAATATGAGTCATGCAATTAGAACACCTTTGACCGCGATTATTGGTTTTGCTGAGGTATTATTGCAACATCGACTGAGTCGCGAAGAAAGTGCAAAATATCTGACCACTATTATTGACGGTGGTCGCCACTTAACTACTTTGTTAAGTGAAATACTAGATATAAGCAAGATTGAAAATCAAAAATTAGAACTTGAAGCCATACGTTTTAACCTGCCTAACTTACTACAAGATATTGAACAAATTTACCTTTTTAATTGTAAGAAAGAACAGCTTGATTTTGCTCTGGTAATAGACTCTGTGATACCTGAATGGATAGTTGCAGACCCTACACGACTCAAACAGGTAGTACACAACTTGTTGAGCAATGCAATTAAGTTCACTGAAACTGGCAGTATCAGTTTACATGTGAAATTTCTAGTGAGCACCGGCACTTTGCAGATAGAAGTGATTGATACTGGTGAGGGTATTGCTATTGATAAACAAACTTTAATTTTCGAATATTTTCGCCAAGCTGATTCTAGTATCACTCGCAATTTTGGTGGCAGTGGATTGGGGTTATTTATCACTAAAAGTATGGTTGAATTAATGGGAGGCGTTATTAAATTAAAGTCTACCTTGGGCAAAGGCTCGAACTTCTGTGTGACTATTGTGTGCCAAAAATATGAAGGTGAATGCGACTCTCTCCTTAACCGAGCCATTATTGCTCCTAAACCTTTAGTGACCCCTTCATTAGCCGGCAATATTTTATTAGTAGAAGATACTGAGGTGAATCAACAGCTGATCACTTTTAACCTTGAGCAAACAGGTGCGCAGGTAGATTTGGCAGTAAATGGGCTTGAAGGATTACAAAAAGCACTGGCAGTTAATTATGATGTGATCTTGATGGATATTCAGATGCCGGTTATGGATGGTAAAGAAGCCATGAAGTCACTGCTGCAACTTGGTGTTAGTACACCTACTTATGCCCTAACTGCCAACGTTATGCCCTCAGATATACAGGAATATGCGGCGATCGGCTTTGCAGGGGCCCTAAGTAAACCTCTTGTATTAGAAAACTTATACTCAGTACTTAGACAACATTTATCCGTTTGTGATGACACAGACGATATTGAGCCACAAGGTAACCCATTATTCATTCCGAGTGCTAAATTGAGAAGTCTATTTTATACGGAGTTAGCTAAGCAACATACTGAAATGGCCACAAGTATAGACAACCTCAATTATGATAATTTGACTAAAGCCCTGCATATTATGAAGGGCTCAGCAGGGAGCTTTGGTCACCATGATTTGGCTAATTTAGCTGCACATTCTTTGCTGCTTTTGAGACAAAAGGAGTATATACAAGGAGTCCAACATTGTACTAAGCTCATTGAAAAAGTGGCTGAGGTATTAAATGAGCATAACAATTAACATATTATTAGTAGACGATGTCGAGAACAGCAGAGAGCTATTACGCGCTGCTTTATTAGCCTGTATTAATGAACACAAAGTGAAAATCGAAGCTAATTTCTTTCACGCAGCTACGGGCGAATCAATACCCGAGCAAATTATACAACATAGCATTAATTTGGCTTATTTAGACCTCGATTTACCTCATACAGGCGGCCTTGAGGTGTTAAAGCAGATTCGTCAAGCCAAGATAGATATTATGGTGGTGATTGTTTCTGGTGAAAGTTCCCAAGAAAATGTGTCCGCTGCCATTAAAACTGGAGCAAATGGTTTTATTGTTAAACCTTTTAATTCTGGACGTATTCTAGACTCACTACAAAATTACCTTAAGAGAACGCAGTCATTATGAAAGGTATTGTATTTACCGAATTTATGAACATGGTAGAAGATGTATTTTCTATCGATATTCTTGAGGATATTATTGAAGAAAGTGAATTGCCCAATAATGGCGCTTATACTGCTGTAGGCACTTATAACCACGAAGAAATTGTTAGAATGACAGCGCAATTAAGTCAAGCTGTTGATATTCCGGTTGCGACCTTATTGGAAGTTTTTGGTGAACACCTTTTTGGTCGATTTTCAGAACGCTACCCTGCATTTTTTGAGGACGTGTCTGATCCGTTTGAATTTTTAAAAAATATTGATAGCTATATTCATGTTGAGGTGAGAAAACTTTACCCCGACGCTCAACTACCGCGCTTTTACCACGAGCAAAAATCTGACAATGAATTAACTATGTATTATCTGTCTTCGCGACATTTTGAAGATTTAGCAGTAGGTCTTATTAGTGGTTGTTTAAAGTATTTTAATGTGGCTGGGAAAGTACAAAAAAATGAAGCTATGTATCAAGGTGAAGAGGCGATAGAACTCTCTATAAAATTATTTTGAACCAGTATAAGCGAGTCTAGTCAAGCAAAGCGGCTGACTCGCCTTTATCTGATAGGTTTTATTGTTCGCGCACTACTCTAAAACCAATATAATTAGAGCGGAAACTGCTATCTAGTTCCATTCGAGTAGAAACCCGGGCTAAACGTGGTGCAAAGTTCCAAGCACCCCCACGTACGACTGAGTTACTTTCTATTTTATTACTCGTGGTCCACTCCCATACGTTACCGACTGTATCGAATAGACCAAAATCATTATGCTCAAAAGAACCTACGGGTGCGGTGCTAAAATTTGACCACTGGCTACCACACCATCCGCAGTTAGCGTTGTCTGTACTTATTCCTTCACCCCACCAATAATCAGTTTCTATTCCTGCCCTGGCGGCATATTCCCAACGGGCTTCACTGGGTAATACATAGGCTTGACTGCTGGCTTGTGATATCCATTCTATGTAAGCCAAAGCATCATGCATGCTGACACATACTACAGGGCTGTTCTCGGTTTGTGCAAAGCCGGGTGAACGCCAATTTCGGTCATCTTTCCATACTGCTTGACCATCTTCGTGAGCAGCACAACCCTTTTGTTTTTCTGCCTCAGTGACATAACTAGTAGAATTTACAAAACTTTCGAAAGCTTTGACGCTTATTTCTGTTTCGCTGATACTAAAAGATTGTTTTAAATCTTTACTTTGCACAGGGCGTTCGTTGTCTAGACCTACACCTGTGATATCACCCATTCTAAAATTACCTGCAGGTATTACGACTAAATAAGGGCCAGGTAAGTCGCCAGTTAAAATATCCTGAATGCGTTCACCCTTGCTAAACGTAAATTGTGAACGATCTAATTCGATTATTAAGGTTTTGGATTCGGATAATGTAACCTTTTGGCGCTTTGGTTCAAAACCTTGCTTAACTACTTCTAAGTCATGTTCACCTGATGGCAACATAACTTGCAGTTTAGTTGAACCATAGCTCACACCGTTAATAAATACTTCATCATCAAACACATTTGAGCGAACTGTTAATTCGTACATTACTGTATCACCTACTGCCATTGGTGAAGCAATGATGCTTGCTATTTGAACATTTTCGTTACTTTTAAAGTTGACACAATAACGTCTGTCTAACCCTAGTAACTCACAGCCTTGTGAGCGATTTAAATTACCTTGCAACTGCAGGTTCATTTTAACATTAAAGTTACCTTGGCCGCTAAAATTGCTCTCAGTTACTTCACTGCGTAATACTTGCACTGAGGTGTCTGAAGTTTGTCTTCTTTTTTCAACTATTGCTGATTCACTTAAACCTTCATAAATGCTGTCTAAGAATCGTTTTGACCCTTTTTGTTTGGCTAGTGATTTACCGAGATTGATACATTTTGCAATGGTTTCGTCTTTGTCGCAGGCAATGTCGTGACTGACTAAAATCGCTTCTTGGCGATTAAACTCTCGATACAATCGATCGATTCGAGAGCTGTTTAACTGCTCTTTTAAACTCTCAATAGTGTTTAGTAGGCTGTGCTTAGATGTTTGCATTTTTTTAACATCTTGTAACTCACCTCGCCATTGGTTGTATTTGTCAGTGATGGCGTCTTTGATTGCTTTGTGAGTCCTTACCGCTTTTGCATAAGCCTCAATAACCGGGGAGATATCTAACTCTGGATCATCAATAACCTTTTCGTATTGTAAATTCATTTCAATCAGCGAAGAATGCCTATCTGCGTCAGCGAGCGTGGAATTTTGACGAAGTTCACTAAGCTCTCCCTCCAAAATTGCAGCGTTGACAATTTGCGTTTCAAGTGAGCTGTTGTAATTGTTGTACTCGGATTGTTTCACAGATATCTTGTTTTTAACATCTGCTACCGATAGGTCTGCAGCCAAAATATTTTGGCTAAACGAAAGGGCAATGGTAATAGTAAATAGAGCTATACGGTTCATTATTTAATTCCAGACGGGTTACTTAACAGCAACTGCTTTTATTGTTATGACGTAAATTGGGCTTATCCTTACCAGTTCACAACGACGTAATGCCTATGCTATTGAGTTACGACAAAAAGCGCAAGCTTGTTTGATAGGCAAACGCTATTTTATTCGCTTTACTCAAGTCCCAAGAAGGTTAATCGAACAACTCTCGCCAATGAATGATCTTGTCGTTGCCTCGAAATAGGCCAAAAGTGATGGTCGCTTCAGGGAAGTCATCATCATCTATGACGCCATCTGCGTTCCAATCATAGTTTAGGTAATCCGACCAACCTGTGGGGTCATTGCTGGGATCTAACTTAAGTACAAGCTGCCCCCCCACGTTGGGTGCGGCAAATCTAAGTTGACTACCTACAGATTTACCTCCTAAGAGTTCTCCAATACTAGAGATATTTCCTACCAAGCCTTTTAAAGTGGCTTCGCCATTTAGTAATAGTTGTCCTGCAGATAGGTCAAAAGCAATACTGGTGCAATTATCATCGGTATTTAGTAACCATTGGTTGTTCTTAAAATATTCTGCTTTTATGGGTACATTAAGAGGCTCAGTTTCAGGGCCATAGGTACTTTCTAATGATAAACGGCCATAACGCATTTCAGTACCGCTGATATTCTTTGCGGGTAGTTCTATGCAGCCTTCAGGATAATTAGTTTGATAACAAACATCATTCTCATCGGCAACCGTTGAGACTCCGGTTAAGGTTTTGTTGCTCAGTGACAGGCTAAATTCAGCCGAAAATTCTGACAGTTGAGTTGCCGTTTTCAGGGTCCGCACTAATGGTGTAGAATAATCGTCGAAGTCAGTGCCCGCGGGTCGAGTAAGCGTATACGTAGCGCTTCCATCATAATTCTCTGTGTTAGTGGTATTCATAACACCGAATAATTTGCCATCATTCCCGTTATTATCTGTGGGTACAATATGGTTATATTCTAGCGACAGTTCCCACCAATCATCATTAACATCCGTTGCATTGTTACCACCATAGTTAGACGCAGTAGTGCCCTTAGCGTTTTTGGCTGTGACAACATAGATAAGATCTTGACTGAAAGGTACATACTGCCCGACGTAGCTAAACGTTGTGCAAGTCTTCGTCAATTGGAGAGTGTTTTGCACAATTTCAAAGTAGGCGGGGATAAAGTTTCCAAGCGTCAGCGTTTCGTCACCGTTTTTGCCCTTTATCACGCTTATAGGGTTATTCGCATCGGGTAGATAGTCCTTGTCCTGCACAGTTAATTGAATCCGCCCAACCTCACTATAATTAGCATTGTAGTTGTACTCCCCCTCTACCTCTTCAGTTACGTTAAGCTCTGCGTAGCTAAAAATGCCGTCTACTGAGCCTGCTATCGTGGGCGCGGCACGCCCTAAGTCAAGTTGTAAAGAGCCTGACTGGTAGTTGGGTAATAGTCTGTCGTTAGCTCCATAAGCTCCGATGGTAAAGGTGAAATCTTTTGCCGCCGTGTAGATATCGTTATCAGTATCGCCAGTGTAATTAAGTGTTTCTGGGGTCACCGTCAATTTTAGATAGGCAGGCACCACATCGACTTGGGCATTACCAGAGTCAATTGTCACGCCGTCAATCAAGGCTTGAGCACTTAGTTGCAAGCGACCCGCATCCGCGTAGTTAAAATCGGACAGGGAAGCAATACCGTCAGTAAAATTTAGACCGACAGTTTTAGTGTTTAACTCAGTTAACTCGCTTGTGCCATGAAGTAGCGGGGTTTTGCAGTTGGCGGGGTCTATGCAATCGTAACTTAAATCGATATCACGTAAGCCATTATCCAATAAGGCAACGCAGACACCTGCATCATCTTTTACGGCTCGAAGGTTTACATCGTTAAAATTTATTTCGGCTATCTGATCACCTAAGTGTTTATCTTCGCTTTCAGCACCTATGAACTCAAAGCCTGCATTGACAAACTCAATCTCACACGATATTTCAGTGCTGCCATTAAAACAGCGTAAATCGGCGTCTGGATTAGCACTGGTTTTTGCTAGGATGATGGGGCCTGCATTGGTCACACTTAAGGTTGTGGTAAGTTGACCGGTAAAGTCTAAAGTACCACCCCAGCCAGAAGGCGTTAAAGTAATGGCGCTTTGCTGAGCATAAAGATTGTCACAGTTTTCATCTGCACAGGCTTTGATGGTCATGGCTTCTGCTTCGCAAGTAAACCCTTGGGTATCATGTTCAATGCGATAATGATTAACATCCGGCGTTGGGCAGTTTCGCGCAGTGCCGTCGTAGTTATTACCTGTATTTTCGTTATTGTAAATGTTAGAAATGTTCGTCGCTGTGAGTGTCGAATCGAATACTTTTAGTTCATCTATTTCGCTCTCAAAATATTCATCGTTCCAGTTTGAGCGACCAATATAGTTACTGTTACGAGTCACATTGGGCGGCAGACATTCAGTGGTACCGGATTTTATCGCGGCGCCATCGCGGTATAAAACGACAGTGTTATCAGATGCGACAGCCACTGCATAGTGGTGGCGACCAGATACAATACCGTTATTGGCTTGAATGTGACCGCAACTAGCACTGCCATTGTAAATTACGAAGGCTAAAGTGTTAGTACTTCCTAGACGTGCGAAAACGATATTGTTGTTTGCTGCGCCATTACCAAAATCAAAAATTCTCTCCCAGTAATTAGCACTGCCAAAATCAACCCATGCCATTGCTGAAAAACCACTCGAGAAGTCGGTTGATATTGGCGGCACTACAAAGTGGTCATTAACACCGTCGAAAGTGGCGCCTGTGCATAGTTGTGCATCTTCGCTAAGCGTTCCGCCAACTGACTGCCCGTTTAAGGAATTAATGCTACTGTCTATTAACTCACCTGCGGTGCCATACCAAATCAATTCATCAAAGCGGTATTCTAAGACAGGTGCGAATGCTGCCTCAACCTCATCACCAATGGTGACATGGTCGTTTTGATCTTGCACCAAATCATAACTTTGTTTTATCCAGTCTGGTGTTCTGACTACGTTAGAGACACGGACTTCATCAATTAGGCCTTTTAAGTCACCTTCTGCATAAGGCTCATTGGAAAAAGTATCAGTCCAGCCGCCGATGAAGGACCCATAGCTGTCCCCAGTTATATTTACGCTGTTACTTGAGCCGTTTGCGTTACCGTTCAGGTAAAACCTAGTTAAAGAATTGTCTCGAGTGACAACAACGTGATTCCAGGCATCATCATCATCATCATCGACATCGACCTTGCTATCACTGTAAAGTCCGGATGCGTCGTTGAGGTAGTTTTCGATTAGCCCAACTTCATTGCCTTCTTTTGAGGAGAGACCCACCGTTGCAAGGTAATCGCCATATGCGTACATTACCGGGTATTCATTGTTTGCAAATTCAGGATCTGGTTTGACCCACAGCGATATGGTCCAATCAGGGGTGTTAACGGTACTGAGATCCAATGAATCTTTTGTACCTAATTCTATTAAGGTATTGACTCCTACCTTATCTTTATCTTTATCTTTATCTTTATCCTTATCTTTATCTCCATCTCCATCTTTATTTCCATAATTAAAATTCAATGCCTTACCTATTTTGCCTGTAATAGATAAAGGGCTATTTTGTGGTATGCCGTTATTTGAATTTGACGTTGAGTCTTGATTCTCTGCATTGGTACTTTCGCTTAGATGCCAGACTCCTTTGTGACTGCTGACCCAAGTACCACTAGCATTTTCGCCGGACGTGGCTGAGGCGTTGCCGTAATATACCGCAATCGTTGTTTCCCCTGCGGGTAAGTTGTCTATCTCGACCCATACATCGGCACTTTCTGTGGTGTATGTTTCTATCTCAAAATCCAGTTCAGAACCACTATTTGCGCAGCTGGTGTTAATAAAGCGAATGTCGTAGTAATTAGACTGCATGTCTGAGTCATAGGCTAGGTCGATATAAGCTGGGAAATTACTTAGAGTGGTGGTGCCAGTGTTGGTAATCGTTATGTTACGACATTTAGTCCAATTTGTGTCCCACCATTCATTAGTCGCACTGGCGCTACTGAGTTGTAACAACAGCAACAGGCACATCAATAATGACAGAATCGAAGGTTTCATCATGTTAATCACACTCTCCTAGCGGGGTGGTTGACATATTGTGAAGTGTCTCAACCATAGGTGATTTCCACCAGTCAGTCTGTTTGTTATTTTTGTAATGCATCAACATTTATCCTCCTACTGACCAGTATGTTACCTGCCTGACAGCTACCTGTACTTTCAAAACGATAATAAGTATAGGAGGTTGCCCCATCGGTCACAGTAATGGCCAGACAGCCAGCCAAATAAGAACAATTTTCTAATCCCTTGATATTTGCATTAAAGTCAACCTGCGTGGAGGCTGCGTTGCAACTGGGGCTCCCGGATAATGGAAAGGCAGCACTTATGGTTTGTTCTACGCCGGCACGTGCGGCGTTTAAGGCTCGCAGCCCATACACTTCATGAATAATGGCATCGGATGAAGAGGCCAACATTCGGGTCAGAGTCAGGCCTAACAGTGAAAATACAATGATCACAAACACGGCAATAACCAACATGCTGCCTTTTTGTTTTGCAGGTGAAAAGTTATCGTTATACTTAGGCCGTGTTTGACTAAGGCACATTGGGGATATGCACCTCATTGTTGAAATTGACTATTTCATCGTTGTGCTCAAACGCCAGCAATATTTGTACTAAACTGTTTCTCCTCAGTGTGGCATTCGACACCCTGAAAGGCAGTTCGCTGGCGCTGGATAAATCATTGACTAGATTTTCAGCCATTAAGCTACCGTCTGTTTTGATATCAATATCATAGGTGACTTGACCAGTGTTGATGGTATCAACGTACCGATAAATACTATTATTTTGCACACAATAGCTAACGGCTTGGCGCACTATATATAATCTTGAAGCAGGTGAGTCATCGGCAAATGCTCCGTTTACTGTTAGCGTGGCCAAATGGTTTGGATCATCATTACTATTACAGCTGGTATCTGTTCCAGTATCTATACATGCATCGATTTTCTTACGCTTATTTTCGGTGAGATCATAAATATCAGTACTGTCTGTTGGATAAACTATGGCAAAGTCTGTCGAAGTATCTAAGGTGAAATTCCCCGTAATATCACCTATTTCAACCACGCGGGCACTTTTGCTGGTACTTGGCGTAGTGGGTAGGTTGGTGTAAAAAGTGACCCACTCAGCCTGAACAAACTCTAAACATTGTATATTGGCATCACCGGTAACTCGTGCACTATTGGGAACCGCTAAGCGTAATTCGCGATTGATGCGTTCTACGACAAAACGACTATCACCCAAGAGTTGATCACGCTCAGTCACATCAGCATAAATTTGTACACCGGTGCGAATAAAACCGGATATGCCTACCGACACCACACCTAACACTATGATCACAGTGATAAGCTCAACCAGGGTAAAGCCTCTTGCTGTTGCCCTGGTATTCGTTGTCGCCTTGGCAAATTTTGTCATCAGAAGTTACTCCGAAACGATGAAAATGTAATATCTTCGTTGTTGGGAGTGGTGACTGTCACAGTAATTAGCTTGGTGTTGCCCACCACTGTATCTGCTGTGCCGTCCATATCTGCGTCATAAACAACACTCACATTCACGCTGAACCCTTGATATAAATTGCTGCCATTTAATACTGTGGTTTGATTTAAGCTGTTTTTTATATCACCGTCAGACACATTTAGGCCGTGATAATCGTCTACATCATCAAAGCTAGTGCGGCTTTCGTCATCATCAGGGCCTAAGTCAATAATGTCAGTGCAGGCTATGGTTGATGCACTGCACAGGGTTGCACCGCCTGCACGATCAGACGCTTCATCAAAAGACTTACTGGTCATTTCAGTCATGAGGGATTGCCCTAATTCAGATGCACGCACTTGAAAGACAGGATCAACACTGCGGACTGTTTGGGGCACAATCAACGACATAAATAATACTAAAGCAATAGAAAATACCACTATGCCTATTACCAATTCGATTAGGGTAAACCCCAATCTTTTATTCGCAAGCATGAATATAGCCTTGTGATTCAATACACACTGACACTGCTTGCTCATCTGTCAGCACAATTTTACATTGGCCGCTGCAGGTGAGTTCACCGGTTGCATCAATAGGTTGGCCTAAGCTATTAAATGAGATGAAATTAAAACTGGGTAGTGTTGACAGGCTTACTCCAGCATCTGTCATTTCGGTGGCGTTGGTAGTTAGGTATTCAGGGTTGCCAAATTCAATGTCGGTCTCACATGTTGCCTCTTTGTCGCTAGCGGTGTCGCTAACATAATTTAACGTTGGGGGCCCAAATGCAGGAGTTGTGCTGTCAAAGTTGATTTGAAAACAGTAGTCATTACGTGTGTCATGCATAGCGCGAGTTTGCATATTACGCAGCCCAGATATTAACTTTGCTTGATAAGTGTATTCAGCAAAACCTGAGGTACCAGAAAAACGACTAAAGACCGATACAGATAGGACACTGATTAAAATAATCACAGTGATCAGCTCTACAAGAGTAAAACCTTTTTTTTTGAATGAGCAACCCTGTTTATTTAACATCATGCCGACTTATGCCCGCTTATGGATGATATGACTCATATTGAGTTTGTTTACGTAGAAGAGGGAGCAATTGCTCCCTCTTCTACTGTTTATGATCGCTGCTTAACAACCACCAGTAACTACTGTGATTTTTGGAGGAGTATCAGCATTGTCTGCTTCAGTATAAAGAACATGACAACTTACATCTGCTTCTCCAGTTTTAGTATAGTCCGGCGCAGTGCCTGAAGGAACGATGCCAAAACTACCCACTGCAGGATTCCCTGCGACAGCAGCAGATGTCCCAACATCCAAATCAAAATCAGCTGAACTAAAATCAACCCAATAATTTATACTAGCGAAGTTTGTGAGTGTCGCTTTTGGATAACCAAAATCAAGTTCAACAGTATTTGTACCTATTGTGATTTGTGAATCGGCAGCAGTACCACCTGTTGCATTTTTCTGCTTGCCTGCGATAGCGGCTTTGGCAAAAACCAATTGTGAACCAGCTTGCACCGCGGACTTTACACCTTGTAAGGTAGAAGCCGTGGCATCACTTTGAATATCAATAAATTTGGGTGCGGCGGTCACTGCCAAAATACCTAAAATCACGATCACGATAATTAATTCGATTAATGTAAAACCTCTTTGTTGTTTTTTTTGTTGATAGTGCATATGTATCTCCAGATTTTTCTTAAAATCGCTTAAAATTTATATATAATTAATTGTTAATTATATTATCTTTTACACCATTTAAACAACTTTTAATCTTCATAGTTACATATATTTTGAGACTGCGAGCGAAACTGGAGTGCATCTGTGAATAAGAGTAGCGTCGGGCGCTGAGAGCTTCGCTTCACAGCATAACAAATGTTAAAATTCGTTTTATTTTTCTCTTTAAAATTCACTTCCTTTTTTTCTATGATATTTCTTTTTCTCTAAGGTACAAAGGTGCAAAGGTACAAAGGTGCAAATATGGTGCAAAATTTTTGGTCGTACCTCTTACCAAGCAACGTCATCTTGCGCCTAGTTATTACTGAATACTATCACTTGTCCAATTCTTGGGTCGTAGATAAAGCCGTTGCCGGCTAAGTTGTCGGTTGGCTCGGTGCTAAGATTTTTAACAGTTTGGGTTAGATAGTAATAACATACATCATTTCCGCCTGAACCTTCACCTGTGCGCACATTGGTAAAGTAACGAAAATCTTCAAAGGGGCGTTCGTCCCAATCAGAAGAAATAGTGGGGGCACTTTGCATGATGAGGTTGAAAATATTCTCGCAGTCTAAAGTACTCATTTGGTCATCTTCAGTGCTGCTGTCGGTATTTAATTGACCGGTTGGATAACCTGTGTCTTTGTCGATACCTACTTCAAGGCTTTCAATGGTGACAAACGTTAAATTAGTACCGCCATTTTCTTTGGGACGCCCCTCCAACTCCCACTGTGCTCGCACTAAGCTTACACCTGTAGCATAACCTCCAGCGACACCATCTACAGTGGCATCTTCTGCATCAGCGGTAACATCCAGCAGCCTTGGTAAAGCAGTTGCGGCTAATAGTCCTAAAATAACCACCACAATAACCAGTTCTATCAGGGTAAAACCCGAAGCCATCTTTTGTGGGTGACCATATTGGATTATGTTGTGTCGCTTGTTTTTTTTTGCTGCACGGTTTTGATAGTTCATGGTAGAGCCCCTTCAAGGTGTTTCAATTTGACAGTTTTAACGAGAGCGATCATTTTTTTCTCTTAATACATGACCAGAAAATACTTTATATTCGAAGTATGGACCAGTGGATAATCGATATCGGCAAACAGAGTCAAGTGCATTGCTGGTGAGTTTTATCCCATCATAATATTCAGCCGATATCTTAAAACCTTCTATGTCCATAGGGATATTTAACACCATATTCCATAAGTCTGCACACCCCTTTGAGGTCGGCTCAGATTCTGGCCAACCTAGGTGACTCATAAACACCGGCCTTTTGTCTTTTTCGATGAGTGCGTTGTTTTTACCTAATGTATTTGCATAAGTGCTCGACATGACAACGTGCGGTCGGCCCTCACTTTGCCACTGCCAGTGTGAATGACTCACGCTGGAGGAAAATTGCTTAGCTAAATTATCTAGTGCTATACGCTTAAGATTAGAAGAGCCATCGTTGAAATACACAATAAAACGCACCATTAAGGCGACAAACACCATGACTACCGTGATAGTGAGGAATAGGCTACGACTTTGTTCATCTGCTGCTTGATTTCTTTTCATGATGTTAGCCTTTTATCGCCCCCATCATATCCCACATTGGGGTGAAAATACCTAAGGCTAATACTAATACCATGCCTGCCACAACACTTATTAAAATAGGCTCAATCTTTGAAGTGAGACTTTTTAAGTCATAGTCGACTTCTCGTTCATAGAACTCTGCCACTTCGGCTAATAATTCGTCGACTCGTCCTGTCTCTTCACCTACATTGATCATTTGTATCACTAAAGGAGTGAATAATTGACTACTACTTGTCACCCTAGACAAGCTTTCGCCTTTTTCGATATTTTTGCGCATACTCAAAATACGATCGGCCATAAAGGTGTTGTCGACGGCTTCTGCTACTAAATTAAGCGCCGATGTTAATGGCACCCCAGAGATCAACATCATAGAAAAGCTTCGAGCAAATCGACCTAATAAAGTACGCTCAAAAATACTGCCTACTATCGGTAATTTTAACTTGGCTCTGTCCCATTTATAACGGCCATTTGGAGTGCCTAGGTATCTTCTGATTATGAAGAACGAAAGGGCAATGCCCATTATTAAATATTGCCACTTAGTCATGAAAAAGTTAGAAGTGGCTAATAATATACGTGTCATTAGTGGCAACTCAGCACCAAAGGATAAAAACATATCAGCAAAAATAGGAATGACCACGATATTCATGATCACCATCGCGACAACAATGGCAATTATCACAAACATAGGATAACGCGTCGCCGATTTAATTTGTTTTCGTGTTTCTTGATCTCGTGTTAGGTAAAATGATAACTGCAAAAAGGCATCATCCAACTTACCGGTATTTTCACCTACATGCACAATACTGATAAATAATGAGCCAAACACATCGAGATGTTTATTTAACGCGGAAGATAAGGTGCGTCCACGTTCAAGTTGATCGGCCACATCATTCAAAGCCACAGACATACGTTTGGAGTTGGTTGTATCCGCTAATCCTTTCACCGCGCGTAAAATCGGGATACCTGACTTGGCTAAAGAGTACATTTGCCGTGAGAATATGACTAAGTCATCGAGTGTAATGTTGGGGGTGAAAAATGAGATTTCTGTTGATTTGTTGCTTAGTTGTTGGCTATTTTGGGTGATTTCTATAGGGGTGTAACTACGTCCAGTTAAAATTTGCGCAACAGTTGAAGCATCAGGCGCTTCTAGCACACCTGTTGCGAGTTCACCGCCGGTTTTTCTGGCTTTATAATTAAACTGTGCCACCGTCGCCTCCCGATGGTGGCGAACTTTGTGCTTGATTGATATCGGTTTCTATCACCGAACCTGTTAAATCTTGCTCCATAGTTTCGGAAATACTTGTTTGAGTGATTACTCGTTCATCTGCCACGGTTTCAATTAATTTAAGCACTTCATCTGCTGAAGTAATGCCCATCTTTGCGTACATCAAAGCTACCTTGGCCAGTGGTACAAAACCAGGACTGAGTCGAGCCGCTTGTGAAAAGGTGACAGTGTCATTGACCTTTAATGCGTTCATCATGCTCTCGGTCATTTCAAGTAATTCAAATACACCAACTCGCCCTTTATAACCACTGCTGTTACAGCTTTGACAACCTTTACCTCGTTTAAAATTGATGGCTTTAATATTGCTATCCAAGCTATTCATCCACAATAATTCTTCGGTATTGAGTTGATAATCTTCGCTACATTTTTCACATATTTTACGTACTAACCTTTGTGCGACCATTGCACGTAATGAACTGGCGACTAAATACCCGGGGGCGCCCATATCTATCAACCTGACGGCACTATTTATCGCGTCGTTGGTATGCAAAGTTGAAAGTACTAAGTGACCCGTTAATGCACCACGTAAACCAATTTCGGCGGTTTCTTGATCGCGCATTTCGCCGACCATAATGATGTCAGGATCTTGGCGCAGTGTGGTGCGTAATATTTCGGAAAAACCGAGTCCAATTTTATTATTAGTTTGTACCTGATTAACTCTTGGAAGCCTATATTCTACTGGATCTTCAACGGTAATGATTTTTGTAGTGGGTTTATTTAGTTCACTTAATGCACCATACAAAGTGGTGGTTTTTCCAGATCCTGTGGGACCGGTCACTAAGATCATCCCATGTGGACGATGTAATAAACGTCTAAAACGTGTCAATAAATGACTTGGCATACCCATTTGGTCTAGGGTCAATATACCGGCAGATTGGTCCAACAAACGCATCACCACAGATTCGCCAGTTTGGATCGGCATAGTTGACACCCGCACATCGACAGTATGACCGTTGATACGCATACTAGTGCGACCATCCTGCGGCAAACGTTTTTCAGATATGTCTAGCCCTGACATTAATTTAAGCCTGAGGACTAGGGCAGACGCGATATTTTTTTCTTGGATCACGTTTTCCTGTAATATCCCGTCTACCCGCATCCGAATGCGTAACGAGCCTTCGTCAGGTTCAATATGGATATCTGATGCTTTGGCCTGGATCGCATCTTCAAATATGGATTGCAACAACCTGGCTACGGCTGTGTCTTGAT
>Ga0209712_10001060_pt1 | contig 23616 bp, 20 predicted proteins | sample ArcOceMetagenome_FD_187443 | JGI IMG/M metagenome (GOLD analysis project Ga0209712, IMG submission 187443) | Marine eukaryotic phytoplankton communities from Arctic Ocean - Arctic Ocean - Greenland ARC118M Metagenome (SPAdes) (version 2) | ecosystem: Environmental > Aquatic > Marine > Oceanic...
AAGACTGCTTTGTCATTGGCTTTCTTACAGTTCTTATCACGGGAGGATGTTAAACGGAGATCTCTTATCCCTATCGGATTGGGAGGTTATGAGCACCTTCAGGACTCATTGGCGATCACATCGCCCATAGCCTTACAATCTAATTACCTATCACTAAGCATCTATCTTAACTACTAGATCTCTGCTTATAAATTTATGTTGAAATGTCAAATAATAAATAATAGTCTTTAAGGCTCATCGTGACGTCATCTTCACAAAAACGTCAAGAGTGGTGGCCACCACGTCGCCCGTTGTTTTTTGAATATGTACCGGTATTCTTTCTAAAGCTGCGCCTTCAACGTCTGATTTCTGATTGTTGTCAACAATTTAAACTTGTATTTTCCAAAAGATTACAACAGTATTCAACCACACACCACAACAGCACACGTAAAGTACTCTGACCATCATGCTCAAGTTGACTATTATTCGCTCTGCCCTCCTTCTGTTGGCATTCTTTGCTTCGCCAGGACGTTCTGCCTTCGCCCCTCCCATGCGCACGGAGAAAACCTCTGCCTTCGCCCTTACCATGCGCACGGAGAAAACCGTTGATCTCGAACTCACCCGTCAGCTCATCATGTCACACTTTGACAAGGTTGATGCCGATACTAGGTCAAAGAATAGCGCAATTGCAGACGCTATGTTTGAGATGGATTTGAAGGTTGCCTGTGCGCAGGCAATGACTAAAAGGGCTCTCGTATCGAGCATTGTAGGTACCACTAACTGTGCAAAGGTATTTGCATCTGTGCCCAAGAATGTTCTTGTATCTTGTGCCATCGATCCCATCAGAAGCGGAATTTCCAAAGTGACGTCGATCAACAAGTCTATTAGGAACCGTAGAGGAACGAGACTTCCAGGTTATACACCTGCACTTGCGACGGCAAGCGTTAATAACATGTTTGGAAGCCTTACTGTAAAGGCAATCGAAAAGAAGAGTCTTGAATTCGTATCTGTCATGTCCAGAGTATTGAGCTTGGGACAGCTTGAGTTGTGCTTCGATTAGGAGTGTTCAACGAGGTTTCCGCTACATGTATGTATACTTGCGCAATGGGTTGAACAGAAATAGTTACAGCCATCGAATTAAAATAGAAGTTGTTGTCCTTTGCCAATTCAAAATATAATAGTACCAAGTCGAGTAGTTTTTCTTCTCATTGAAGCCGTGAAATTTGCAAGTCAACCTCGGATCATTTTCAACCAGATTGATGCAAAGGAAAGTAAGTTGCAATTATTTCAGATGGTTGTACAGTAGTATGCATAACTTTCTCTGAGAGACAAGCAGCAACATATTTCGGTGTCATCAGTCAGATTGAAGATGATGGCACATAAAAGAACAACTTATTACTTGTTCTTCTGTTTTTGGTTTGGGGACCCGGAAGTTGTCACCAACAAGCGATCGTGGCTGTTTTTTGTCGTTGATTTGAGTCTTGAGATTTTGACTGTCCGGATTTTTATTTTTTCTGTATTCCCAAAGGCCTTTACTAGAATACATTTTTTAGTGCTCATTTTCACAGCGTAGGGTGTCAGCGGCGCATCTCATGTAATACAATAAATATCCCTTCGAATACAAAAATACAAGTCCGCCAAAACACACGAACAAACTCTGAGTAGACTACCGAAGAATAAGAAGGTTGATGAAGCAAGATGAAAGCGACCTTTATAAACTTCATTCAGGATCTTCGGAACTTTATTATTTGTAACACTATGCCAGAAGAACGAGGAACAACACTCGTTATTATTGATGGACAAAAGGATTTTCATCCTGGTGGATCCTTAGCTGTAACAGGCGCAGACGAAGATGCCAAGAGAATTGCAGCTCTCATTAGATCCAGTCTCAAAGATGATGCGTCGTTGAAGATTGATCGCATCGTTGCTACTCTAGATTCGCATCACAAACTCCACATTGCGCATCCTTCTTTTTGGAGGGCGGAAAATGGTGACCTTCCCACACCGTTCACGGTTATTACTAGTAAAGAGATTGAGGACGGTAAATGGATTCCTAGAAATGACCTCAAGATGCCTGTAGGCAAAAAGCTTGTTTATGCCAACATTATGAATAAAAATTTCGAAGATAACGATGGAAAATTTGATTTGAAAGCGTACTGTATTGAGTACTGTAAACGACTTGAAGATGGAGCAAAATTTAATCTACAGATCTGGCCAGAACACTGTCTTATTGGTTCAACGGGGCATGCGTTAAATGATGATATCATAGAGGCAATCGACGAATGGATTCTAGCTACTGGAAGGAGCGCTGAGTTTCCTATGAAAGGCCAAAATCTCCTCACAGAAATGTATTCTGCTCTGAAAGCCGAGGTTGAAATATCTCCAGAAACCAGTCTGAACAAGGAACTGTTGGAAAGCCTGAAGCTATCTGATAGGATCTTGATCTGTGGACAGGCTTTAAGCCATTGTGTGAATTATACCACAAGGGATCTTATGGATAATATGAAAGAAAGCGAAAGATACAAGGTCGAAGTTTTGAAAGATTGTTCTTCATGCGTGTACCAATGTGAGAAGGATGGCGAGGAATTCTTGGAATACGTGGTAATGCAGGGAGGCACAGTACATGAGGATTCTACGAAACTTACTGAATAGAGATGTTTCGAGGCGGCGTGGCGTATGAGTGCCTAAGTTTTCATCTCTCCTCTTTATTAATAATGCATGATATTGTACAACTATTTTATAAAGATATATGGATGGATCTTTCGTCAAAAATGCCAATCAATCACTCCTATCTCCTCGAGTTCTTCTTATTCGTGATACTTTATCTGTGGAACGCGTATGAGCACTGCGAGATAATTTATCTGTGGAACGAACACTGCGATGTCTGCTGCCAGAGAGGTCCGTCTTTCGGTGCTGACTACCGGATATTGACCCTGACCTTGATTTTCTTGGTTTCTTTCTCTGTTCTCTTGCAAAATCTCTTATTTCAATAGTGAGGAGCTTGATCTCGGACAAGTCATTAACAAAATTGCTCTTAATGTGCTCCAATTTGTTGCATAGTTCGTGCTGTCCATTCTTGGATCTTTTCACTTTAAGTTCCGCTGACATGTCCTTGATTTGGTCCTTGGCATATTTTATTTCTAAATTGACTGAATTTGCCATTGCACTATCATTACGACCGCCTTCTCGCCCAGCAAATAACCACTCCCGAATTTGCGGCGGCCAAAAAGATCCAGCAGTAAATAGGCCCAGAGCGAACCATAGTGGAATGACCAGCAAAACAATTATAATCCGAAGAAAGGTAAATAGATAGAACTCGAGCAGGCTGATATCATCTGTTTGCCTTTCCCTGAGAAATGTGGCAAGGTGGTCCCAATTCTCTCCGAATACGCCACTCAACGATGATATTTGCAATTCGGGGGACTGAGATTGTTCCGAGTAGTCGTTGCGAAGTACGCACGATATAAAGCGTTTCCTCATTGCTTCAATCGTATCCATTTCAGCAATAAAGTCCAGTCTGTTTGACCAGAACACCATTTCAGCTCTTTCATTTTTGACGACAGAATGGCTATCTGTCACAATTGCGATCAGTACATTCGACAATAAGATGACCACCAGAAACACAAATGCCACGTAAAGGATCTGCGCAGTAATGTTTTGTTGGTATCTATTGACTTCCCCTATCTCTCCCAGCATCATTGTGTACACTTTCAAAATTGATCTGTTGAACGAGCAGTGAGGAAATCCGCCATATTCTGATATGCAGGATTCACTGCAAACTGGCGTCTTCCGAAAAACTATCAAAAACATTTGAGCAAACGCAATTAATATCACCGCAAGTGATATCATGAATATGAAAAGATTCTTAGACACATAAAGCATCGTTTCATAAAATACAGAAAACTCCAGCATTGTGCTCTTGAGAAAGTTGACGACAGAAAGCCACAGAGCACCAATAGTGAAAGCGACCCCTGTTCGAAAACTCTCGTCGTCCGGTGACCCAAAGTCAGCTGTTCCGAGGTCTATCATACGGTTTAATTCCTTCCCTCTTCTGTCCATCGACCCACAGTAGAAGTAAATGAGGGAGATCATAATAATATCTAGCCAATTCTCAAACCGCAAAAACCAAGATCGAAATGTGTTGAGGCTGATCATACTCATCACCTGGACAATTTCCCTTAAGAGAAAGTAAGTGATTCCAAGAAAACATGCCGTAATTGCACCATCAACATAGTAGGGCAAGTCTTCCGCTCCAAACCTGAACTTTACGTGGCTTTTTGAAGCGTAGGAGAAACACACAACGAGGAGAAGGTATAGATAACCATCAAGCAACAGAATCGCCGTTGGAAATCGATCAGTTATTCGATTGTTCAGAATCTTTTGAACGTGAGGATGAGTGACAGCGTTATCCCGAAGCCATCCAGGTAAGGATTGTAGGGCAGTCAGTATATCAGCCGATAACTTCGGGCCTGCGTCAAGATACATATTTAAACAGGCAATGACATTTTCTTGAACCTTCTTTTCTCCTGCTGTTTCTGAGTGCATGCCTTCAGCGCGAAGAGATAACAAATGCAGGGGCAAATTCCCATCATCGTCCACATCATCAATGCTTGCTCTATCCATGTGATCCAATAGGCATCCCAGCACGCAAGGACTTGTATCGTTGTGGGCATTTGCCATGGCGTAATGAAGCGCTGTTCTCCCTGAATCTTCTTTGACGGAAAGACTTCGTGGGCAAACATCTATTAGAGCCTCCAAACCAGCTCGCGATGTGCCATACGCAGCAGCAAAATGAAGCGGCAGTCGCCCTTTTTCATCGCCGACTATGGTCGCTTTCTCTAACGAATAAACGACCCGTGCCAGATCTTCGTCATCTAGTTGATGCTGAGGTTCAATTGCGTCTCCGCTACTCTTGCTATCATTGTCCGTATCCTCAGTTCCACTCTTGAAAAATGCAAAGTGCAATGGTGTCCTCATTCTCTTATCTTGTGTTACCTCTCCATCTGAATATGCCGTTAACAAAGCCTCAATCACGTCGAAAGATAGATTCTTCGCACAGGCATAATGTAAAGGCAGCCACCCATTTGTATCCTCCCACGACGCAATCTGTACTGTGCACTCAAGCATTGCAGCAACAATATCTAAAGGACAGTTTGGATGTTGACATACAATATGCAGTGGTGTAGTACTAAATACCCCTTGTTGTACACACGCTGCATATCTCTCTTTTCTACCCCGATGATCAATGAACCATCGCCTTATATTTCCCCAACGAATTTCTTCTGTAGAAGTGGGTGTTTGAGGCTGGAGTACCACTTCGCATAATTGGAAAAAGATGTTTACTTCATAATCGGGTGTGTTACAATCATCGTCCACATGCCGGAGGACTTGAACCGGATCTGATTTTCGATTGCTCGCCACGACGGTAGAACTTGAATGCTGCAGGGATCTATGTGATATTTGTGATCGTTTAGTAGGGAGTGGTAAGTGCTTTGCACTAACATTACTAGTTATATGTGTAGTGGCAGCACTAGCTCCAGTACTACCAACAGCACTATCAACAGCACTACTACTGTCACCAGAATGGGATTCTTGTCGATTACTAGTTACATGTGTAGTGGCAGCACTAGCTCCAGTAACATCACTAGCTCCAGTACTACCAACAGCACTACTGCCACCAGAATAGGATTCTTGCGGATCAGCGTTTGGTGGTGTAGGCATACTTGTAGTATGCTGGGCCTGATCAACAAAGGGTGCTCTTTCAGATACATGAGATGCTGCACCATCTTGAGAATTTCTCCGTTCGAAGGGATCACCTCCTCTACGGATGGCCCCTTCAACGAGAGACGGTCTCTTCATCGGAGGAATGTTCATGTTGAGAGACCCCCTTTGAGAAGTTGATATGAAGTGGAAGGTGTGGTTTAGTTCAATATAAAATATAACGTATACCGAAGGAAAGTGAAAAGGTCATTATTCAGAGGGTTTCACCGCTTCTGCGACTTTTGGAAAACGCCAGAGTACTACGCGTAGTACACGTACAACAGTATCATACAGGGGTACCGGTACCACTCGGTAGGACGCCTCCGAAAGAAGTCCACTACTTTGATACTGTTTTGATGACTGATTATTGATTATTGATTATTGATGATTGATGATCTCTTCTGATACACATCATACAAAGGTACTGAAATTCACGGAGTAAATATAGACTTACATCAATGAAAATTAAAAATGGTATCTAGAACTTTGGATATTTTCAATTTGGAGAAAGGAACGTTGAAACTTCAAACTACTGTGACACTTTCACTTGAAAATGATAAATTTTACCTTTTTTTCACCTCCTTTCTCTTTTTTACCTTGTTTTTTGCCTCTGACACTTTCTGGAACCGAAGGGTGCTTTTGGAATTCCTGCGTCCTGCCCGCCCTCCTGTGTGTGTCGTTCCGTGTCCATCATCATCTTCAATCTTTCTGTATCGTACGAAAGAACTAAGTTCTTCTTTTCCATTTGGATATCTACTGTATAACTCTGGGCACTCCCTCGTTTCGCAACAGCACGAGTGTTCCAATCTCCACATTCAATACTTTACATTTTTACATTGTTGAATATGCTCCGTTTCAGTGGTCGTCTATTGCGTGGCAGACACGAACGAATTCCTGCCGATGAAGAAGAGGTTTCCTCCGTATCTATTCCTTTCGGAACCGAAGATCGCACGAATCAACTAGACTCCATTCACACCAACAATGATGGGACTGGGAACACGGGAACTAGAAATCAAACCACCAGCACAGTTAATCTTAATGTTAATAATAGCGACATCGGAAACGAAGAGACAGTTTCACTTCGAGCGGCGTCTGCTACAAACTCCTCTAGCTCCCACTCCGACTCTACTGCGAACACGGATACTGATACGGATGCCAATCATAATAATTCTCCCAGTGGTGCTGCTGATGATGCCCATGCCCCAAGTGATGGTGCCAACCTCATCATTTCGCCAGAACTTTCCCAACTAATTGTTGAACGCGAACACTACAATCGAGGGTCAAAGGCTTGCACCGCCATTATAGTTTTTATCCTATTCCGAATGTGGATTGAGGCGATCTTGAATGCAGATGTTACCCTCATCATTTGCAATTTTTTCCTTACCAGCTACTTTGTTGGTTGGCGTATTCATCGATCCACTACCGATCACGAACTTGGTGAGCGTATTGAAGAAACAATGAGGCGCGAAGAGGCTGATCTAGAAGCAGGGGAGGAAAGTGCACGGGAAGAGGGTCGCGGCAGAAGGATGAGAAGGTTTGGGTTAGGGGATATTACTTTAGGGAGAAATAGGGATCATATAGATTTGGAAATGTTGGGCTTTCAGGCTCAACTGGCACTTGCTATTATGGAGAGTCAGAGGCACATTCTTGAGACAGGAGGGTACGGTCGTCCTGGCGGAGAGGAGGAGGGTCAAATGACGGGAGTGAGTGAAGATACAAAGACAAAGTGGGACGCCTTTGAGTATAATGTTAATGATCCAAAGGTGAGGGAGTGCGCTGATTTGAAACCGCACAAGAATGAAGATCCTTCCTGCTGTATATGCCTATGTGAGTATGAGGAGGGTGAGATGTTAAATCAGTTGGGGTGTGGTCATGTCTATCATAAGGAATGCATAGACTCGTGGTGCCAACAGCATACACGATGCCCTCTGTGCAATTTGGATCTAGAAGATTCTAATGAGAACGAGAAGTAGAGGATGAATTGTCAAACAAGGAAGGAGTTCGAAGTCACTGATAATGCATCCTGTTATCTGGAAGAACCCTCTGAGGATGTAAATCAAATTGTAAATAGTATTTTTAACAACATTAGTATTGGTGGACATATATATAATGCCGTCAACAAACAATTGCCCGTGGTGATTGGTGACTTTTAGATGTTCGAGATTGCGTTACTTGCACTGGACGTCGTGGTTCATTAGAATGGCTTGGATGCCTAGTATAGCTACGGCAGTCTAAATCGATAGTGGCTTCATGATAATTATGTCATGTTTCATCTTATTACATGTCTCACACTTGTATTTTCTGGTTCAACAGGATGGGGGGTATCTTGCCTGGAAATAGATTGACCTTTCGTGGTTTTCGAGAATAGTCCCTGACCCGATCATAACAGTGAATCTTTTTCAAATGGTTTTCAGCCTGGATTGTAGCATTATACAGTCTCAATTTCTAAACCCACTTGTCAATTAGGATAGGCCACATTTGGATTCGTGCGACAACATTCAAGTGACCTTCAATATCTTCTAAAGGCAGCAAGCAAACACCGCTTAGTGAATCGTAAATTACTTTACGAGAAAGGAACGGTTTACTGCTGATATTGGCTTTATTACACAGCCTTCTTACAAAGAACAATTAGTAAATCATAAGCATAGCCTTGTTCAGTATGAAAGCTGGATGGTTGACGATTGCACCATTAGGAAGCGCACCAAGGTAAAAAATTGTGTTCAAAACACCTTCATTTTTTGTAAAGTGTTCTTGATCATTTTGCGAAGACTAATACTCTCACTTCTTCTTCTTGGCCGATTTATTATTAGTGTCTTTCGTTTTTACTTGAGGACAATGGCTCTGATGAGAAAAGTTAACGTAGCGCGCATTCAGTTGACTTTGTTCCGTGGTATGTGCATGCAACGCTTCCACCAATTCTGATTCAACTCGCTCTGGCTTTGATTGAGTCTTCTCTACGGTCAACACACAGCTCACACATTTCTTGATAGATCCTGCTGAGTAACCTGAACAAGGACGCATGAGCTAAGCGTCATTGGAATTAGAACATGATATGGATTGTCGCCAATGTGTTAACTTTACTTACCATGTGAAAATCGAGCGAGCAGTTCTATATTCAAATTCATGTGTTTCGTAATAGATGGATGCTCAAGCTTGAACTGGTTGATAAAATACTGCCATTGCACACACCGATCTGAATGCTCTGGGAAAGGAACATGGACAAGATGCTCAAAGAAGCCTTTTTAGAAAAAGGGTTAGAAACTGCGAGATCAAGGAAATTAGGGCTATTGCATGCACATACCTTGTTTTTCAGGTTTTCCTGTAGCTCCCTTCCATTTGAGCAGTTTTAAGTCAGCATCCCATGGACAATTTGTGGATCCAATAATTATCACCCTTTCCTTTCCAACACCTTGATTTTTGTATATTAAAAGTTCTTTTTGAAACTTAGCTGCGAAGACATTTGCATTCTTCTTCTTGGCTGGTTGAAAGTATTTCTCACATTCGTCTAGAAATATGACAACTGGGGCGATAGTACTATCTTTAGCGATAGAGAATGCCATATGAAGGAGTTTTATCGGTCCACTCTTTCCACTTAGGCATTCATCTGGGATTTTATTTGGTGACAAGTTGATGAATAGAGCACCTAACTCGCTTGCAACAGCTTTCGCAAGAGTCTTTTTGCCGCATTGTTTGTGTCCGTACAGCAGGATTGATTTAATGTTCAAACCATCGTCTATTCTGTTTTTCACAGAGATGGAGGCATTCGGCAGAATGCAATATTCAATAATGAGCTATGTCACGTAGAAGAATTTGATAATCTTGGTTAATACTTGTTTTGCAAAAATGGGACTGAATATAGTTAGAGAGTCTCACCCTTTTTGTCTCTGCAAGAGTCGCGCCGGGATATTCACCATCTCCCGTTTTTGTATAATGGCACTGGTCACTTGAACAAACAATATCCTCCATGCTCTCGTTTTGAGGTATTTCAAGTACACGGTAATACGCAAGCCTGTTTAGTATGCTCCTATTGCTCATATTTTTCAATTCTGAAATTTTATCTCCTGGCAAACCCTTCTCCTTCTTGCCCTTTTTGGATTTGCCATTCTTTGCCTTTTGTTGCTTGTCAGCATTGGTTTTGTTGCCTTTGCTTGCCGTTGCATTACACAGGGAATTGATTCTTTTTAGATTGGTCAAAAGCTCGTGGTCCACCACTGTTTGAATCCTGGAAAGGACTTGATCTCTCACCACGAGATCCTTTGCCATCTTCACGTCGAAGGATGCTAAATTGTACGATACTTCTTTTGCCCAGTGCAGTTTGAACATTGCAATATTGTTTTGCATCAAGGATACTGTTGCACCTCTCCCGTCTCCATCCTCAGAAGCTCCTCTAGCTTCTGCAATCGACTCGTAAAAACCATCCAATGTTTCAGGAATTTTATTTGTCTTTGCAATTTGTAAGGTGACCCATTTGATCCGTTCCTCACGCAGCTCTTGCTTCAACGCAAAACCTTCGTCTCGCTCTACTTCCCTACTTAAATCTTCCAGTGCATCTTGATAATCTATTTCATTTCTTCGTTGCTCATACTGTTTCCTTTCACCTAGGTCAAGCAGAAGTTTTTTATTGGCTGCTTTGAAGTCGTTTTCATTGGAATCGCTCATCATACCAATGAATACTTTTATCCAGTCAGCATTTCGTTGCGTCCGCGTGCGGACGAGGTACCCTCTGATGTAGCGTTGCAAAATTATTACAGCCTCATCACGAATACTGTTGATCTCACAAGCACTAAAGTCAAAAACTTCTGTATCATATACAGTTCCAATACCTTTCTCTTCAACATTCACGTGGTCAAGTTTGATATCATTATCTTCTTCGGGTCTCTGCTCTACCCCATTGTCTCTGTAATGATTGATATAACTCCGGACTAACGCATTTCTATTTTCTTTCATCTTCTTCGCATCATTCCTGATGAAGTGAGGTATAGGCGTCTGCGTTGTACACCATCGGTACTTCAGCTCTGTTGAAAATAAATCACTGCTTAAATCCATATACTCCCACACACGATTTGCATCCTCGCTAGAATTACTTGTCTGGCCATTGTAAGGATTAGTGTAGAAAAAGTTTCGCAACTGGATAAGCTTCAAAATTATCAAGATTTGAGTCTCCATGATATGATCTCGCTTTTGCGGATGTATCAAATCAACATAAATTGCATTTAACTGCTCAAAAACACTGATGTATTTCAGGTATATGGTGACTCTTTGCCTCAACTCAGCAAGATTCGGCCGGAGCTCATTCTTGAGCGTGGATCCCGCTGTCACCTCCATTTCAAGAATTTCAAGAATTGTCATGGTTTCTTGCCATGTTTTCATGACAGGAGTATGGGTTGTACTTAAAATAAGAAACACAAATGAGAATAAAATGATTAACATTGCACTCTTAATTTAGTTCATTACATTACGCTTACCTGCAAGGTGGTGAAGGGATCATCGTCAACCTCTTTGGAAGGTTTTTGTAACATAGTTTTTTGTCCAGAGATCCGTGATTGAAAGAAGACTTAAACCTTATCATCTTTGGAGCGAAAGAGAAATTTCCAGTTGGGAACGCGCAGCTTTTCATATCTCAATCATTCTTTCCTTGCCTGTGCTGTGCTAATATGATCTCTTTACAATTGCCACTTCAACGTATACGATTGTCAAGAGCTGAAGGCAAAGACCAGGCATGAGATACATCCATTCTCCCTTCCAACCTCCATAGATCCAACCAGCCATAAAGGACAGAGACGCTCCTACTGCCATATACCAAACAAATGCTGGAGTTGTAGACATCATGGCATTTGGAAGAAAGGTAAGGAAACCAATAAAAATGCCAATCACTGCAATCAGAACACGTTTGATTTTTGAAGCTTGTTCTAATGGCATTTCTTGTCCATCATTTTGTAGAGAGGTTCCAGGTACTTGCATGAAAGCAGCTGCTGGACTTTCAACATCAGTTACAAAAGAACTCATAGTAAAATCTATTTTCTGGCGTAGAAGAAGGTGCACGATTTATTGTTTGTGTTTTCTCTCTCCGATCTCTCCATCCAACAGTACTACTACAGTCTCCTCCAAGTTACTTAGTGTGGTGTTTGAATTGTATTTTTTGTGTTCTGATTTTGAATTTCTGAGAATGATTATATCAGGTTATAAACTCAAAACCCTAAGTGTACTTATAGTACTTGACCTGAGTCATTATGACCGAGGGAGTGAACATTGAACATACATTGAACCATACTTGTATTGAATATTATTGAACATACATACAATTCTACAATACAACGTACAACTTGACACCACACACCACACTCGCAGAACCATAAATACTGTTCCCAACTTCATCTGCATCAAGAAACCAGGTATCAATTGTTAATTACGTCATGACTATTGCTCAAAAAGAACCATCAGTTTGGATGCTCGTGGCTCTCGTCCAATCAGTGCTATGGGCGTTTGGAGTACCACTTCTCTGTAGATCAAATTGGGATTCGATGTTTGGATCTTATTCGAACGAAACTGCGGAGTTGATTCTCATGATGACTCCGGCAGTATTCTTCATTATCTACTGCCTCATTATGCTGCCAATTTATTGGATGCAGATTCCATTCTTTGAACAGTACAGGATCCAGCGCGATAAACCATGGCCCTGGATTGATGAAAAGGAAGAAGTCCGTGTTGCTTTCTGGAATATGACCCGCCGCTCACTGAAATTGGCATCGACGAACTTGTTTGTTCTCCTCCCATTAATGTCAATCCTTAAAATACACACATTGGCAAAACTCGGCTTTTCAGGTCCATCCTTCGAGACTGACGAAAATTCCTGGCCTACGCCGCAGAAGGCGCTTCAAGACGTTGTACTCTTGTCCTTAATTCACGAGTTCGGCTTTTATTCCACTCATAGGTTGATGCATTCATATCCATCCCTATACAAATACCACAAAATCCATCATGAGTACAAGACAAATACTGCATTAGCGGCTCAGCATAATCATTTTGTCGACTTCATTTTATCCATCGGGTTTCCCGCACTCCTTGCATTATCAATCATCAATTGCCATTCAGTCACTCAATTTCAGTGGACGCTATGGACAATGTATGCAAATATGGACGACCATGTTGGATATCAATTCCCATGGAGCCCAGTTCGGTGGTTTCCATTTGCTGCACTTACAGACGAACACGAGTTTCACCATTCAAAGAATCTGGGTTGTTTTGGTTCGAAACTCAGTGTTTTCAATAATCTTTTTGGAGGGTATGAGCACTATTGGCCATGGGTGGAAAAGAGGAAAATGAATATCAGTTGAGATACAATCAAATTTTAATTAACATTTGACTGATTTTACCATTTTATTTTAGTTTGGTACGGCTGCGTGTGCTGCCTTTCTGAATTCTGTATCGCACTGATGAAGACAACATTACTGTTCTGTGCCCTTTTCGAGTGGACACTCGTTCTCTCTCGCCCATTGGAGGATGTGAAGATTGCCACCTGCAGCAGCACCCTGACACGTTTCACTGCACCTATAACACACGTTCTCTTTCGCCATTTAGACGGGAGAAGAAAGATGGCATTTTTTAGCAGCCCAGTGAGAAACATTCGAATTCCATGGTCACCCGTTCATTGTAGCCCATTGGAGGCAGGAGAGATGGCCTTTTGGAGCTTGTTCCAGTCGCAGCCGTTCTGCCGTTCTCTCGACCATTGGAAGATTGAGAGATGGCCACCTTCAGCAGCAGCAGAAGAACTAAGACTACACCAGTCGCATCCGTTCTCTCTCAGCCATCGCAAAGCTCAAAGTTGTTGTACCTGGATGCTTCTGCGCATATGAACGAACCAATATAATATGATTCCAAACAGCGGAGATCCTTGCTGATGCGCCAATTCCATGACGTCTACAGGGACGGACTTTGCTAAGTTCGTCCAGAAGAATCCAAGCTGCTTTCTACTAGTTCCCTCATCATAACAGTATTTCTTTGCACATGAGAGGGAAGAGGTAAAGAATGATGTTGCTCCTGATTTTCCGTCCGACGCTGTTGCAGCCATCTATAATACTCCACATAATTGTTTGGTGATGATTGTGAACGACGCCTCGGCAATTGCTAACTAAATGGAATTAACCTATCGGGATAGGGTCACGTTACGTATCCATCCGGGCTTTATCGACGAATAATACAAGTTCACAAAATAAGTATGTTCACTGTTGCGGTGGCAAACAATTTGGTTCCTCATCGATTACGATGGAGCACAATTGGTATGTGACGTTATTAAACAATTATAGTATATATCTAGAGATACCACAAGTGCTCATACAGTACGTTATATGTGTAGTGAGTCTAGTCTACAACGCCATTTCGTTACTATAGTGATTTCTATATAAACGATCCATGACTCTCTTGAACATTTTCTTGGTGGTATTATTCGTTGGAATACCTCATTCAAATTGCTTCCTCTTGAAAGCCTTGGGATACGATTGAAGATAAAGCTGCGATTCCACATACCTCCTCGACTTACGAATGGCGTCATCTCTCGATTTTGCATTATTCATTTTCGGATTTCAAGTCCCAAATCAGCAATGTTTCACCTAGTTCGTGGAATGCTCCGGGCGTGGTTGCAAAAGCGCGTTGTTTAATTAGCGCGGAATTCAAGTGGATCCTTTCCCTCGAGAATGAACTCCTATTCTTTTTCTCTGCTCGCGGTGTGGCTCGCATTGTTCATCAGTGCAGCATTTAAGACAGGATTGTTGTGTACAAGCTGCAAGGTAGAGCAAAGTTAGAGGAGGTAAATATGGAACATTGGTATTACCATTGTGTGTGTTTAGAAAGATGAATGGGATGGATGAACCGGACCTTTTATTATACTGTGCGCTGTGTTCTGTGCTGACATAATTACTCACATTTCCTTCCTAGCTTTGAGCATTTCAAGATGACTCTATTCACATCTCTTGTCGGGGTTGTAACACTGGTAGGCGTTAGGGATCTATTTTGACGTGCCATTGTAGTGTTGATTGAATACCTAATGGCTAGCCAAACTAACTAGATAAAAGCTTTTGTTTCTTACATCTTTCTGCAGTGATTACGAATCAGCTGACGGCAAAAGCCAGAGACGACACAGTAGACGTAAACATAGATCTTATTTTCACACATCATTCACAATTTCTTTGACACTTGATTCTTGCATTTTATAAATTCCTCCACTTCGATCCCAGTTCCCAACAAACGACAAATGTCTCGACACTAGTTCCCAAGGCGAAAGGGAGTGGTACTCTAGGCCATGTTCGTCTGCAAATGCCTGAACGACGGGCGCGATTTCAACTAGAACATCATTGGAAATCTGGGGAAAGATGTGATGCTCCACATGATTAGAGATCCCACCAGTAAAAGTAGAATATGCTCTCGATTGAGACCAAACGCTGTTGGTGCTCCTCATCTGATCCAGCATCCAATCCCCGCTACTCGCGCCGTGGTTGGCCTCGACTTGATGAGTAGCAGCGAATGTTAGAACTATGTATGCCGTCGCCGTCATCAGAGCAAGAGCAAAGTCACCCCCCATCGCGAGCACATCCAATCCAAAACGAAGAGGCCCAACCAGGAGGGCAAAACTGATAGAATTGCCTGCCATAGGATCATTCTTTGCTGCATGAAGGATAGATTTAGTCAACATGAAAGGAACTAGCAATGGGTACACACAGATAGCCAAACACAGAGTCAGGGGAGATCCCCCATCCTGTGCAATTTTCAGGTAGTCAAAAAGTGGTGAAAAATAGTGCACGTCAGGATCGCGATCGGTATTCGTCTCTGCGTGATGAGTCAGGTGTTCATGCATCCATAGGCTGATGACGGCAACACAATCAAACTCCAACCACCATCGCATACGAGGTGGTATCGTCGAGGGGTTGTGGACGCAATTGTGAGCATGTGTCCAGACCATACGCCCGGTGAGGAGTCCATAGCTGATTGCCGAGCTGACGCACAGCGCCCTATCCCAGTCCAACTCGCGACCGAATACGCAAAGTGCGAGGCAGCCTGCTCGAATGATAAAAATATTATAACTGGGTTGGTGACGCCATGGAATTTCATGATTGTCGAGGTGCAATTTCACACGACTTTTCAGCTCTTTGTAAAGTGGCGAATGCGGGTGTGGTCGAGAAAACGGACAGCGCTCGTTTGTTTGAGGTGATGAGGCGTTGAACTCTGCTGTTGGGTTTGGATACTTTGATATGATACGTCCCTTAATAGTATCGGGATCCCAATGGTTTGAGTAAAACAGATTGGTGATATCCTGTCCATGGTGACGGCGCAGAACCTCCTCACCGCCAGGGTGATTAAACTCAGAGAGATCGAACCATTGATCATCGACGGAGACGACTAGGGGTTCATGTTTGCTTGTGGACACACTACCATGTTGTTTCGTTGGTACACTAAGACCTGTTGCCGATTCTGATACTGATGCCAAGACAACAATCAGCAATAAAACAGGTAAAAGTACAAGTATCATTGTTGACAATGATTTATAAATCATATTACATTCGTTATTCGTCCGATGTCCGATGAGTAAGTAAGTGTAGGTGTCAATGAAGGGTGAATGGACATAAATCGTCCACGCATAAAACGGTATCTTTTCCAGATTTTTTTTGGCGCGGCCTCCGTTCGCATTTTGCCTTAATATTCAATATGTGACATAACCTATTGTCTACTTGAGCGTGCGAGCGTGGGCAATGAACATACAGCAATAAAAGTGAGAAACAACGCGACAGGAGGCGCAACAGAGGCAACATGCAACAGGCATGATATTGTAACGCAACACTGAAATAAAACACAATTCCCACACAACCACGTCAGAAGCTAATAAAAGGACTTCCAACTTCCAACCTCCTAATTTCTACTGGACTACTTACTACTGGACTACTTGTACTCGCGTATCCTCGCTGCTAGACCGTTGCTCACCAACAACTCGACAAGTCAGTCCACTACCCGCCTTTATAATCATTCAACCACCCACAATTAAACAACATGCAGACGCAAACTTTACAACCGCAAACAGGTAAAACAATCAAAAGCAATAAAGTCGACAGCATCACAGAAATCCAAGATTCCATTGATAGTCTATCGCTCTCACTCTTTGAAGCACTTCGAGGTTTACGTGATGCTGTAGCTCCGGAATTTTCAAAGGATATTATAGAGGACGCTGGTGATCCAAACTCACAACCTTCCCAAAGCGATGATGCTGGGGCACGCGCGCCACTTCAAAGATCCGCGATTGATTATAAAGATATGGATTACGATGATTTTTTAATGGCGTATCATCAAGATAACCCATATGCATTAGAGCTCATCAGAAGTGCTGACGGGAAACCACCAAAGACAAGAGCAGAGTATACGAAATTGAGGGGAATGAATGAAATGAAAATTGCAATGAATGTCACAAAGACACACGCAGAACACATTCTGTCCAAGAGTGCCTTGGTAGATGACTTAGTTTCAGCACTACCTGGTATGAATCGTACAAAGCAAGAGCAAATGGAAAGAATTCAAGATCTCTTGGAACAGAATAAAAAATCAGAAGAGGATATAATGAAAGCGTATCATGAGGCTACGAGGAAGAGGAATGAGATTAGGTCCGAGCTAGAACTGGTTACTTGCAGAGCACTTAATATTTTACATGAGAAGTAAGACATGTTAAACTTACACACGTTAATGCGATTGTTGTAACGGCCAATATTTGCGAGAGGGTGCATTCAATCTGTTTGGCTAATTAATATGAAGTACATCTTTTATTGCACACATGATACCCTGTTCGAGCAAAGTTGTCCTCAAGGAGCGACAAATTGGATAGAACAAAGCTCGTCGGATTGAGATTCAAAGAGGAGTCTGTGCACCTACTCTTGCATAAAATTTTTCATTTCAGCTACACTTCATAATTTGTCAAGGTTTCAGGGGACATGCAAGTGCTGCATCATTTTTTCCAACTTGTATGTAAATTGTAGTAAGGTTCAATAATGGGTTTGCCCCTGTCAATTCAATTTTTTCACTGATCCCAATTTGAAATTTCCTTTACCATATTGAGTTGGGTTGGGAGTATTATTAAATATCCATCTTCAATATCTCTTGAACTTCAAGACGACGCCGCAAGAAGCTCAAGAAAGCTATGTTCAATGTATTCTCATTCTCGATAACAAGCTTCTTGCAGCTGCTTGCAACTTCTTGCAAACCCACCAACATCGTCATACTTGTAGATTCATCGGTGTCTCCGCAGGCAAATACAGATTTAAATCACCAGACCATAAAAGCAAGAATGAAACTCACACTTTTTTATCTCATTACAATTTCCGGAGCTTCTGGTTTCCAGCTACACCCACCCTGCCGTGTGGCAACGTCCCGGGCTCTACTACTTTCATCTCCTGTCGCGCGTATCCAACACCAAAATATCAACAAACGTTTCCCTTGTACTTTTCTAAAGATGTCTAGTGATTCTGATGGAAATGGTGACAAAGATGATGATTTAACAGATTCAATGAGCAGTAAAATCGATGAAGAGGTTGAGAATATCAAGGATGGATACGAAGATTCCGGTGTAAAAGGAAAGGTGGAAGAGGTCGCAGATGGATACGAAGATTCCGGTTTAAAAGGAAAGGTGGAAGAGATCGCAGCCAAGGTCAAGGTAGTATCGCCCGAGAAGATAGAAGGGAGGAAGAAGAGAGTTATTGCTGGATACAAAATTCTTGTTGCTGGTTATCTTGCATTCGGAGCAATCATCTGTGCAATATCTCGCAAGCCGTTTTATGGTGCTGGTCCACTTCTCGCATCGGGCGTTTCTTATAGCATGATTGGAGCTGCAGAAAACAGCCGACTTTCTAGTGACACGTACAAAAGACTCAATATAGGATTATTTGAGTTTGGCGTTACAGGTTTTTTGGCAGGTATCTTGATGAAGCTTAGTCCTGTGTGGGCCTTGACCTGTTTTATTACCGTCGTAAATTCAGTCAAAGGATATGGATATGGTTTGAAAGGTTGGGAACTCGGTGATCAATGCGTAAAAGAGGAGATAAAAAGTGGAATGAAAACCAATATTGGAGTCTTAACCAAGGTTCCTAATCCAAAGTCGGCATTCTATTTGGCCGGAACTCTAGCTGTTGGAACATTTAAGTTGGTAAAGTTGTCAGAAATCTTCAATATTATCAAGGCTAGTGGAAGCAATTATGTTCTCGGAACACGCCTTTTTCGCTTATCAAAGCTAATGTTGTTAACAGTCATAATGTTTACTCTCAAGGACGCAGCGGATCGTGATCGCCTTGAAGGTACAACTTTTATTGAGCTCAATGCTTTGGCTTCGATTACATTTGGAACATGGGCTTTCTCCGAAAATTTGTTTTCAGTAATCGGTGGGTTCCTCGGATTTGCATCTGCCTTCACTGCGTTCAACGCAATTTCTTCCCAGACGAAAAAGAATAAGAAAACATGAACTCAAGCAAATCGTCAGCAATTCAAATACAATCAAAACATTAAAACACTGGAATTGACCTCTCTTCTCTTTGTTCTTTTTGTGCACTACTTGGAGTGCACATATGTGCAGTAATCATCAAACTTTACTGCCTTATCTGCATCTTGTAACCGGTGGCACCAGAACTCTAAGCATTATACTTATTAGAGGGCTCCATTAACGAATATAATAGACGTTAAACTACCAGTGCAAAAAAAACTAGGCCAGAGATGAGAGAGATACAGCAGTAGCAAGCAAAGCAAAGCAAGCGACTGCGCTCGCAACTCGCAAGTTGCAAGCAAGCAAGCAGGCAGAGCAGGCAGACTTTTGAGTTAGCACAGTTACTAAGAGCTCGTTTGACATAGATACCGGATAACCGGAGCCTCAGACGAATTCATCATCCCTCATCACTTCCTTTTCTAACATGTGTAAATCTACAGCTGGGGAAGGAAAGGATTCGGTTTCTTTTACTAGGTGGTGTGTGGGAATGTTTTGTGGAAGCATTTTCACGCTGGCCTACATCCTCGCTCCTCCTTACGTTTTTTCTTCAATTCTAGCCCTTGCATTGCGTTATCCTGACGGAAATAAAGCCTTTCTGTACGCAATTCCATTGATTGCTTCAATCTTGACACCTGCGCGGGGAATGCCTAAAGTGGTTGGCTTGCTCAAACCTATGCTAAGTTATTTTAAATTTGAGTGTATCACTGAGAATGAAGAGAACCTCGAAGCAAACTTAGCCAAAGGAAAGAATTATATTTTTGCTTGCCAGCCTCATGGAGTCATTTCATTTTGTGGAATGTGCTCTTCTGTACACAGGGATCCAAAATACAGGCGTATCCAGACTGCTGTAGCTTCTTCACTTTTGAAATTTCCGATCTTGAAGAATGTCATGGGAATCTTTTCCTTGACAGATGCAAGTAGCTCTAATTTGAGAAAGGTCCTCAAGAGGCCAGGAATTGAGGGAAGTGTTGTAATTTACATTGGTGGAATGGCTGAGCTATTTAAATGTTGTAGAACAGAGGAGAGATTGTTTCTCTCCCAGCGGAAAGGCTTCATTAAATTGGCTCTGAGAGAAGGTGTTGACATTGTTCCTATTTACTTGTTTGGTAATACTTCGTGCTTGTCCGTGGTAAGTTTCCTCCTCACCTTTACATTTCAACAACTGTTTTTACAATGCAATCTGCTCAAATAAGAATTATTATTATTAGATGAAGCATGGACCGTTGGCAAGAATGAGTCGTCGACTCAAGCTCAGTTTCACTTTGTTTTGGGGGAAGTGGTTCTTGCCTATTCCACGAGATGATAATCTTCTCTATGTCGCAGGCAAAGCTATAGAAATACCCAAAATTGCTGAACCTTCTCAGGAAGAAATCGATATTTATCATAAGAAATATGTCGATGAAGTTGTCAGAATTTTTAACACGTATAAGAGCCAAGCCGGAAAGTTATACGAAGAAAAGTCACTGTTCATCGATTGATATCACAATCCTTTCTTGTCACCTCATACCGTAAAATATAACAAATGGGCAATAATGATATGTGTTAAGAAGCTAGTGAAAACTTCAGAAGTATTTCAAGTCTGACAAGTTCAGACAGCAACAAGGCGCTGCAATAAAACAATCACAACACCATTTTTCATCTCTTACTGCTATTGAGAACGCTTGACATGTCCTTTCAGAATTTTCGCGAGCTCATTTTCAAATAATTTATATAATATTTATACAATGACAACCTACGAATTAAAAAAGCAACCAAGAATCCCTGTGTCACTCAAAGGAACCTACATCATCTGGTAAAATATCCAATACCTCGTCGTCGTCGTCGTCGTCGTCGTCATCTTCGTCGTCATTAGAATCCACTTCTGTTTTCTCAATCATTGTAAATCTAGCAATTGAACATGGTTCTAGTCCGACACCCAACATAACAGCACCATTTACCTCGATCTTGGTTCCCTTCCAGTTAAAGGGATCATCCATGATGCAATCTTCTTCCTCAGCAGCATCCACCTCAAAAATGTCCCCCCAGTATGACACATCGTCTTGGCTAGACAAATGCGTTCCCTCACTAAACGTTGAACCAGAAACGCCTCGACCAAAGCCAAATCTCCACACTGACATCGAAAGCTGATCTCTGTCTTCGCCCGTTATAAACCATTTGCCTCTCAATATGGTTTCGCCAAGACCAGTGATTGTGCTGAACGTGTTATTTGCAAATAGTTCTACCTCAAATGATTTGATTTTCATTGGTGCATTCTTCTCTTGTTCCTCCCTATCATTTTCCGCTTTCGACTGAGGTTTATCATCAACATACTTGTTATACTTGATAGACCATCTCTGCCTCTTTTGCCGTTTAGTCGGTAGAGGATAGCTGGTCAAAAAGTATCTTTTATTTACAAGATCTTCTTTGCGAAAATTTTCAACCAGCTTATCTTCATCTGAGTCAACCTGGGTATTCAAAGTACCCAAAATTTGCTGAAGCTCAAAAGATCCAGTCAAAGTCCCGCCGAACATTGGCTGTTCGAAAAAATTGGGATGCGTCTGTGGATAAAAGAATTTGCCGATTGATATTTCTCCATTTACAGACAGATGGACATCTTCCTTATTTGTCTGCTTAGATTTGCCCAAATCTTTCACGTTCTTGTTGTCATTGCCATCGTCTTCAAGAGCGTTATCATCGCTCTGACTAATCAAAGCAGGGTTGTCAACCAACCCTTTTTCAGATGTGGCAGTAATCTGTCCAGACAAAATTGTGTCATGTTTCTTACTTTCAGACCTAATGTTCTTTGTATCCTCTGATCGGTCGGCTGCAAGGATAAGACATCCATCGACAAGTGCCCAAGATCCTTTCATGGTCCCCAAGCAACTATTTCCTTCGATAATTTGAGTACCAGCATTTATCTTCTTGGAACTCTCGTCTGCCCTTCCATACTGTACGAAATTACCATCTTCCCTCAGCAAAAGCAGAATATCGTTATCGTTGGTATCATTGTCGTTGTCGGGATTCTCCTTCTTCTCTGGCTTGGGTGGATATACCGTAAATTCCTTCAATGGTCTCTTGGAGAAATCATCAACTTTGAACTTTGGAAGAAACGATCCACTCGACCTCAGCCTCCATATTCCTGCAATATGATGGTCACGGAGCGCCCCTGTACAATACGAATAGCAGCTTGGAAACCAAAACAACGTTGATAACAAGAAGATTAGGCACTTCATTTTCATTCACTTTGGGTGGATTAAATATCTGTATGATAACTGTCGCACACAAACGATGGGATACCGTATTCAGCTCTTTGAAATGCGAGTGTCAAGGAAGGAAGATCTAGTTCACTTTCCACAATAATGGGAAAGCAGAATGCAGAATTCTACAAGAGTGTCCAGGAGGAGTGAGTTCGAAGTTCGGCACTCACTCCGTTCCTTCTCTTTCTCTCAAACTGTAGCCAAACGTCTGTCGTAAAGAACCCGGTATAAAATTCCAAATTTTGCCGCCAAAACAAAATCAACACGAAATGAAAATCCCCACATCCACATCCACATCTACTCCACACACCCCACATCAAGCGACACAAAAATATCGGCTAAACTTACAGACAGACACAAACTGCAATGCCGAACAAAACAAAACTTCGTCGCCGAGGTAACAAGCAGCAAGCCTCAGACAAGGGCGACCGCAATAATATTTCAAGAAGCCATCCGATAGGATCGTCTGGATCCAAATATAGGAAGGAATCAAACAATATCCCTGCAGCACTGGGAAACACCCCCATTGTCCTGTTGATATCATTTGTCATTGTTTTGAGTATTGGATCCATTCTGGTTCTCTCAATATCCAACCAGAAATCTCCGTTTCACTACAATTTGACCCACACACTATCTGCAAAGGATGATGAGATGCAGGCCCGTAAGCGTAAGGGTACCAAACACTATAACATAGTAGAGCCATCCGTTCCGGAGTGGGAGGCGTCGGATCCAATTCTACAGCGCACTGACAACTTCCTAAAGAACTACATTTGCAACGATAACTCGACCGAGGCTTATTGCCATCCCCTTTTATATTCTGCTCCACAACGTAGAACGCACCGTGTTGCAGAAACTGAGTCAGATCATGTGATGGAATACAAAGATACCGTGATGGTCCTCCCGCGCCATTTGCTCATTTGGGATCTAGATGCGATGCGAGATGGATGGATGAGGCAAAATCTATTTTCAGCGAGGCATGTAAATACCGGTAATTCAATCGATAGTGGAGCTTTCCTGGCTGCTTTTCTGCTCAGGGAAAAGTTGCGTAATTCAGGAGCTTGGGTGGAGGAGAGTGATCAGGAGGAGGAAGAAGCGCCGTCTTTGAATAATCAGCGGCTGTTGGAATTTTTAGATATTCTG
>Ga0209712_10001062_pt1 | contig 23607 bp, 22 predicted proteins | sample ArcOceMetagenome_FD_187443 | JGI IMG/M metagenome (GOLD analysis project Ga0209712, IMG submission 187443) | Marine eukaryotic phytoplankton communities from Arctic Ocean - Arctic Ocean - Greenland ARC118M Metagenome (SPAdes) (version 2) | ecosystem: Environmental > Aquatic > Marine > Oceanic...
GAGTAAAAATTGTATTCAAAGTTGGGAGCGTGTTATCATAAATTATAATTGATTATTTCCATGACTGAATTAAACTCGACTGATTCGAATTCAATCCGCTTTTTAGAAGTACGAGAATAAATCATTAAATCATTATTTAAACGGCTTGATTGCTTGGCACTTTTTACCAATTCTAGATTTAGAGTTTTTACGATGATGAAAATAAACATCCTATATAATGAGGTTTTAAATCGAAAATTTTCGGTATTAAGAAACTAAATAAACAAGCTACACCTCAGGATATGCAGCTTATTAGGATATAGGTTGACAAGTCTGATTTAATCTGCTATTTTAATATTATATAGACTTATTATAATTCAATTTTAGTAATTGGCCGTATCGATTTTATTATTAATAATTTTATACTTTCTTTAAAATATCAATTTGAGCAATGATATCTTTAATATTTTCCTCGAATAGAAATGTATAATCCAAATTATCAAGCGCATCATTGAGTTCATCGGAAAAGCTGGCTCGTGCGAAATCAGAATCGGTGAATTGAAGTGTTTCTAATTCTCTAAGAGCTTGTTTGGTATACTCTTTTTTATCGATGGTATCGTTACTTAAGACCTGGCTCAACAGCACTTTTACACTACAGAAAATTAATCTATATGTATTTCGTTCTGCCATTTTCACATTATGCTGGTAGAATGCAGCGGAGAGCAATACTTCTAATCGAATTTTCAAACTTTTATCTATTTCCTTAATTAAGGTAGATAATAGTTTCAAAGCCCTTTCATACTTTTCCCAGTCTTTATATTCAATTGCATCAAACATTTCAGGATAAACCTTTTCAGGTTCAATTGCTAAGTTTTTTCTTGTATCTCCAGTTAATACAGGCATCGTCTTAATTTTTTTGCTGATGAAGGAATAGTTGGATAATTATTTATTGATGAAAATATTTAAAAAATCATTATCTGTAATTTATTCATTTTCAAACACCTTGATTCAAATTACCATTACAAAAATATGCATTATTTTTTATATATATAATATGTATATGTTTATTTATTTAGGATTATTAAAAATTAATAAAAAAAAGCCTCAATGTTTTGACAACATTGAGGCCTCCAACCGAGATTTATTTGATTGATAAGTTGATTGAATTAAAGTGTCTGCGTAATTTGAAAATAAGTTCCGTTTGATAAAGAAACAGCTGAGTATTTACTGTACAAAGCTTGATATTTTTCAAATACTTCTTGTTCCTGCTTTTTTGCATTGATATATAAGCTATCGAAAGTCAGCATAAAATCAAAAACTTGTGGATTATCAATCAATTTATCTTCGATTAATTCTACTTTAATTAAATCCATTAAAGCACGTTTATCACTATCAGTTACTTTATCGCCTTCGGCTGGTTCTTCTCTTGTAACTTTCGTTTTCGATTTTTCAGTCGTCGGAGTGTTTAGGACTTCACCATCTATATATTTAATAATATATTCGGTTAAATCTTTGTAATCCTGGAATCTTGGAGGAATAATTTTGGCATCGTTAATGATTAATTGTCGAACAATATTATTTGCATCAACGGTCAAATCTATATTAAAAATTGTTTTATCTTGTGTTCCGCTTGTCCAAATTCGTCGAGATTGTAACTCTTCTTCACTATTGAATTTTTCAGAAATAGTCGTCGTATAAACCTCATATTCAGCTTGAGCGAAAAGAGTAATTGATACTAATAAAAATAGTACTGACAGTACGTGTTTGAGTTTACTCATTAGAATAATTTTAAAAAAATCTGAATGAATTATTAATATGAAAGTGAATATACCAAAATAGCTTGCTCAGAATATTGACTTTTTGGTTGTTCGTATTTTGATATGGCTGTCTTTTTTGACTGTCAAATTAGTTAATACTTACAATCAAAGCATTTGTGTAATTTGGAAATAAGTCGTTTTTGATAATGGAATATCGCAAAGTCCTTCATAAACTTTCTTATATTTTAGGAAGATATGACTTTCCTGTTTTTGACCATTGAAAAATAAATAGTTTCCCGTTAATGAAAAATCAAAAGGCTCATTATTTACTTTAAGAATGGAATCATCAAGTAATTCTTTTTTAACCGTTTTCAGAAGTATTTTTTTATCACTTTCCGTTAATTTTTCTTTAAGGTTTTGACCAACTACTTTCACAGATGCATTTCCTTTTGGCCTTTCTAATTCTCTATCTGTATCTGCATAATTAATTACATAATCTGTTAAAATTTTGTATTCACGAATCATCAGAGGCAGCACTATTTCATCATTAATGATTAATGACTTTACTTGATTAGTTGGATTAACGACGACTTCTACTCGTAGAATTTCCTCTCCTTGTGTTCCTTTTGAACGAATCGTTCGAGCAATTAATTTATTTTTATTATCAAATTTTTCATCAATGGTAATCTTCTTAATATCATAGCTTACTTGAGCTGAAGTAGCCACAGATAAAAATAAAAAAAGTAGTAGAAATACGTTTTTCAGTTTGTTCATTATAATTGCTTTTGGTAACAAATTGTAGCCGTAATAGGTTTTGTTTTAACTTTAGTTTTTTAAAATCGAAGAAGACCTTGAGCTAGATGCCATAAATTGAACCAAACTTCTGTTTGGCATAATCCATAAAATATTTAAAATTAAGTTTCTCTCCAGTAATTTTGATACAAAGCTCCTCGGGGGTGAAGTAGCGTCCGTGTTGGTGAATATTTTGACGCAACCAAGCCAATAAGTTACTACTATCGCCTTCACTTATTTCATTCACTAAATTTGGAATTTCATCTTGTGCTTTTGCAAAAAATTGAGCCGCATAAAAACTTCCTAGAGAATAGGTTGGAAAATAACCGATACTTCCGTGAGACCAATGAATATCTTGTAAAATTCCTTCATTATCGTTTTTAATCTCAATGCCCATATACTCTGCATATTTTTGATTCCAAACCTTACTCAAATCATCCACTTCCAATGTTCCTGCCATTAATTCTTTTTCAATTTCAAAACGAATTAAAACATGGAAATGATAATGCAATTCATCCGCTTCTGTCCGAATAGCATTTGGCGCGATTTGATTCATTCCGTTATAGAAATCTTTTAGCGAAATATGACTTAAGTTATTCGGAAATACTTGTTGCAATCCCGAATAATGAGCTTGCCAATAAGCATGACTTCTACCGACATTATTTTCCCACATTCGAGCCTGAGATTCGTGAATTCCCAATGAACAAGCTTCACCGATGGGCAAACCATAATTTTCCCATTTCAGTCCTTGCTCATAAAGTCCGTGTCCACCTTCGTGAATACAACTCCAAATCATATTACTCAAATCATTTTCATCCACTCGAGTCGTTACACGAACATCCGTGGGAGCAAAAGTAATAGTGAAAGGGTGAGTCGAAATATCTTGACGACCTGCATCAAAGTCATACCCCATATTTTTTAATAAACCCAAACCGAAGTCCCACTGTTTATCTTTTTCATAAAATTTAGATAAAAATGAATTCTCAACTTGTGGTTTTTCCTTTAGCACTTTTACAAAATTCACCAATTGTTCCCGAACATCTTTAAATAAAATAGTCAAATCCGCAGTTTTAGCGTTCGGTTCATACATATCTAACAAAGCATCATAAGGATGATCTTCATATCCAAATAATTCTGCGGCTTCTCTCGCAATCGCTATAATTTTCTTCAACGCATCTTTATAAATGCCAAAATCATTCGCTTCACGAGCTTTCATCCAAGCATGATAAGCTTCCGAAACCGCTTCTGAGCGGCGAATTACATATTCAGTTGGTAATTTTGTACTCCTATTATAATCCTTTAACGTCAAGGTTACATTTTTATATTCTGCTGTTGTCAATTCGTCACTCGCCATCAATCCTTCCAATTCTTTCCCGAATTCTGCTGCCGTAAATAACTCATGAGCCATTCCTGAAAGTGTCGCCATTTGTTGTGAACGAGCGGCTGCTCCATTTTTCGGTAGATTCACCTCTTTATCCCAAGCCATCACCGAAATTGCACCGTTAATATCTGCAATCTTACGCATTCTATTTTTATACGATTCGTATTGTTTGTTCATATCTCCTTGACTTTATAGCATACTTTGTGCCCGAAATTATTAATAAAAATATATGACGCTAGAAATTACCATGTAAAATAAGAATATCAACTGATTAATGTTAAACTTGACGAGCTGTCAAATGATTTGAAAGGATATTTTTTTTTATACTCGTTCTCTAAACCTAAATTTTCCCACTTCCTAACGTAGCAAAGCTAAATCTATGGGAAAATTAACACTTAAAAACTGAAAAAAATCGTAGAATTGAATCCGTAAATATCATAGTCGTTTTTAAAATTGAATATAAATGTCAATAAACTTCTTGTCACTCACTAATGGATTCCTGTCAAACTACAAAATTATTAAAAGTAATGTGCATTTATTTTGTCATAAATTCCGAAGATAATTGATTTAGATTTTAATCGAAATCAATAAAAAATATGAACCCTAAATTTGTACAAATCATATAAATTTTAAATTGTTGAATATCAGCATTTTAAATATTCTTATGAAAAAATGACGGAATAAATGATAATTCATGGCTAAAAGATGCTGTCTAAAGTCTAAGATGAATAGGTTACTATATTTATCAAACAAGACTGAGTTTCTGATAAAATCAGGAAATTATGAATTTAATGAATTATACCGCGGAGGAGCAGGTGTACTTTTTGAAAAAAGTTTATTCTATTCGATTTAGGCATTATATAAAAAACCGGAAATAGCCTTATCTATAAACTAAAAAAACCTTGCATCTTTCGATACAAGGTTTTTCAAAAATGTAAATTAATACTTGATTAGTTTACACCTAATGCTTTTAAAGTTCCTTTGTCTAATTGACCTACTGGTAAGCCACTAGCTTTTTGGAATTTGATTAAAGCTGCTTTAGTTTGAGCACCAAAGATATTATCAATAGGACCTGGATTATAACCACGATCTCTTAAAGCTCTTTGGATTTGAGTAATTTTAGCAGTAGTTACGTCTTTAGGACACAATACTTCTCTCCACTCAGAAAAACCACCTTTCTTAGTCAATTTACGGATAGAAACAGTTTTGTACTCAGCAGGAATCTCGATAGTACGAGTTTGTGCAGGAGTTTTTACAACTTGCTTAGTTACCGTTTTGTAAGTAGCAGGAATCTCGATAGTACGAGTTTGTGCAGGAGTTTTTACCACTAATTTCTTAACAGTTTTGTACTCAGCAGGAATCTCGATAGTACGAGTCTGTGTTGGGTTTTTAACTACTTGCTTAGTTAACGTCTGGTATTCAGCAGGAATTTCAACTGTTTTAGCAGTAGCAGGTGATTTCAAAACTGTTTTTGTAATAGTTTCGTATTTAGCTGGAACTTCAACCAAACACCATACTAAACAATCATCAGGATTAGCTGATAAACAATTTTTGTCCGCACGACGCTTAACCCACTTAGTTGTAGCAGGAGCAACTTCTTTACGTTCAGTTTCTGTACCATACTCAGCAGGAACAGGAATCAAACGAGTACCAGCTGCTTTTTTAAGTACAGTTTCAGCTACTGTTTCGTACTCAGCAGGAATAGTCTCGATGCGAGTAGAAGCAGCTTTAGTCATGATTGTTTCCTCAGCGTCTTCGAATACTGCAGGAATAACTTCGATACGAGTACTAGCTGCTTTGTCTAAAGCTTGCTCAGTTACTGTTTCGTACTCAGCAGGCATAGTTTCTACACGAGTAGAAGCATCTTTTACTTTGATACGTTCAGTTACAGTTTCATACTCATCAGGAATCATACATTTTGCATAACACTTTCCTGGTTCAGCATTTGGTGGAGTATCTTGTGGTTGAGCTACAGCTGCAGTTGCAAAAAATAAGAATGCAAGTGCAAATAAAATGTTAAATCTTTTCATAACAATTACTATTGGTTTTTAAAATTTAAAAAAAACTTTACAGTCCTTCAACGCAAATATAATTAATGATAATGTAAAATTCCGAATTTTCTTATAAATAGTTTGCTTTTTTTTATGATTCATATATTGAATGCAAATATTTATTTATATCGTAAATTAATCCATTAAATTTAGAAACTTTGGATAACAAATATAAAACTTTGTAATCGATTTTGGAGAAATTTCAAAATCTGAAAAGTCTGAAATTCGTTTCACTCTTCCATCTTTGAATTTAACTTTAATCTCTTGTTTTCCTTTACTATAAGTCCGATTAGATTCTGAGCCTGTGAAGACTAAATATTCCAAATCTTCATCAGAAATATCTCCTCCTAACTTATTTCGCAACTTATGACGAATATGTAATTCGTAGTCACTTTTGATTGGTGTTTCCTTTATTTCTACTTGAAATAAATTTCGTTTTATCAATCCTTTAGATAAATAAGAGAGTACTTTATCATTATGATTACACCAACTTTTCAAGCCACTCACAATATCCACATCATCTAATTCTGCATAATGTTTTAGCACTTCCTCTTTTTCTTCTAATAAATCTTTTTTAGAAATATCCTTTTTTAAAAAGAATGCTAAACTTTCCGAAGCAAAAACTTTTTCACCATTTTGTGTTAACCATTTTGCTCGTTGCAAAGCCCGAATCAACATTTGTTCTGCGCCTAATACGGTTCTATGTAAATATACTTGCCAATACATAATCCGACGAGCCAAAAGGAATTTCTCAATAGAATAAATTCCTTTTTCTTCTACCACTAATTCGTTGTCGACCACTGAAAGCATATTAATAATACGATCATAACCAATCACTCCCTCTGCCACTCCTGTAAAAAAACTATCTCGATTTAGATAATCCATCCTATCCATATCTAATTGACTTGAAACCAATTGATACAAGAATTTTTTATGGTAATCTTTTTTAAAAATCTTAATGGCTAAATCTAATGCGCCATCAAAACTTTCATTCAGTTTTTCCATAAAAAAGACGGATAGATCCTCATGATGAATATCAATTATGGTGTGTTCTAATGTGTGAGAGAATGGTCCATGTCCAATATCATGTAATAAGATTGCAATTATAACAGCTTTTGCTTCCTCTTCTGTTATTTCTACACCTTTATCTCGCAATACTTTTATTGCTTGAATCATAAGATGCATTGCTCCTAATGCATGATGAAATCTTGTGTGTAATGCGCCAGGATAGACATAGTGCGTAAGTCCAAGTTGTTTAATTCTTCGCAGCCTCTGGAAAATAGGATGCTCCATCAAATCAAAAACCAATTCAAAAGGAATTGTAATAAACCCATATACAGGGTCGTTTATTATTTTTCGTTTATTCATACCTAATTATAATATTCTAAGTTAATCTTTTTTTTTGGGAATCAAAAAATTAGATTATTATTTGATAATAATCGTTTATTATTAAACTCTTGCTAACTATAATTAACTTAGCATTATATTATTTTAGGCTATTCTATTTTATATTACAAATATATGTCAAAGATGTTATAAAATTTAATTTTACATTACAATTTTTTATATATTTAATCTCTCAAAAAAATCATATCGAAAACGTTATAGATAATTCGATAATTCAACAGAAGTAAAAGGTATAACGTAACTATTTATATAAAACTAAATCTATAAACACGACAGAACAGATGAGTGAAATAAAAATATTATGGGCGGATGATGAAATAGATATGCTCAAGCCGCAAGTTATGTTTCTTAAAGGAAAAGGTTATAACGTCGTTACCGTCTCTAATGGTTATGATGCCTTAGAAGAATGTGAAGCAGATGACGAAATTGACATTGTATTCTTAGATGAAAGCATGCCAGGATTAACTGGTTTGGAAACATTGACGAAGATAAAAGAAAAATATCCTCAGCTCCCCGTAGTTATGATTACTAAGAATGAAGCGGAACATATTATGGAGGAAGCAATCGGTGCTCAGATCACTGATTACTTAATTAAACCCGTAAAACCGCAGCAAATTATCATGACTTTACGAAAGGTTTTCGATGGAAAAAGATTAGTAAGAGAGAAGACTCGCTCTGATTACCAACAAGAGTTTCGTCAGATTTTTACAGAAATTAATAGTGGTCTATCTTTCAGTGAATGGGCGGATGTTTATCGTAAAATAATCAATTGGGAATTAAAATTAGATGCTTCTCAAACGACGGCAATGGTAGATATTCTCGCAATGCAAAAACAGGAAGCGAACGCCGAATTTTCAAAATATATCGTTAAAAACTACACGGATTGGATAGCAGAAAAAAAGGAAAGTCCGATTCTCTCGCATAATTTATTGAAAAATCGTGTATTTCCGTATTATGACGAAAATGTTCCAACGGTCTTATTGGTAATGGATAATTTAAGATATGATCAATGGAAAATTATCGAGCCAATTCTATCTGAACTTTATAAAGTCGAAGACGAAGATTATTTTTATAGTATCCTACCAACTTCTACGCAATATAGTAGAAATTCGATTTTTGCAGGTTTAACGCCCTTAGAAATTCAAGAATATTATCCAGAATGGTGGCTAAATGACAATGAAGAAGGTGGAAAAAACCTATTTGAGAAAGAACTTATGGGCGAACAGCTTCGTCGTACTTTCCAAACACCTCCCAAATTCGATTATCTAAAAGTTACCAATGTAAGTCACGGAAAAATCTTGTTAGATAATGCCCTGAATTATTTAAACAATGATTTAACCGTAATTGTCTATAATTTTATTGATATGCTTTCCCATGCTCGTACAGAAATGGAAGTATTGAAAGAGTTGGCCGGAGATGAAAGTGCTTATCGCTCTTTGACTCGATCTTGGTTCTTACACTCGCCTCTTTGGGAAGCGTTACAGAAAATGGCAGAACGTGATATCCAATTATTTATCACAACTGATCATGGAACAATCCGAGTTCAAACACCTTCAAGAGTAATTGGAGATAGAGAAACGACCACGAACTTGCGCTACAAAGTAGGACGCAATTTGCAATATGACAGACGAGATATTTTGGAAGTAAGAAATCCATCAAAAGCTCAACTACCAACTCCAAACGTTAGTTCTACCTTCATTTTTGCGAAAGAAGATAAATTCTTTTTGTATCCTAATAATTATAATTACTATAATAATTATTATAAAAATACTTTCCAACACGGAGGAATTTCTCTTGAGGAAATGATTTGTCCGATTATTACACTCTATAGCAAATAGAACGTTTCTAATTATAGAATATAGAATTAGGAATATTTATCGTTAAAGCGTAATCATCGCAATGATAAATGCCTAATTCCTAATTAATAAACAATATTCTAATGGAATAGAAAGTTTTTAAGCTTTAAAATTTATGCTCATCTTTGCCTTTACTGATAACAAGTTTATTAATAATAAATAGAAATGAGATTATTTAAAATAACATTATTGTTACTATTCATTACAACAGTGATGAATGCACAACCAACAACAGGACAAATTGCCTATTATTCTTTTGATAATTGTGATGCTGCGGATGATGCAGGAAATGGTTCTGATGGTACAATATTCGGAAACCCGAGTTGTGAATGTGGCGTAAGTGGTCAAGCTTTACAATTCGATGGAATTGATGATTATGTAATTTTCACAGGCGTTGTAAATAGTGTATTTCAGACACAAGATTTTACATTGACATTCTATTTCAAAACACAAGAAACCAGTGAAGTTACACAGGATATTCTTTCAAAAAGAACAGCTTGTGATGATAATTCAATGTTTAATATTGAATATATTCATAATCTGAATTTTATGACGGTTGATGCCGTCGAGTCTAATAATGGAAGTGCTTTCCTTTCTGCGAATGCAGCAGCTACATGTTGGCATCACTGCGTTATTGTTAGAGATGGTGGTGATATTTTCTTATATTTAGATGGCGTTTTGAAAATGCAAACGGCTACTCCAAACCTCTTAAATTTAGATAATAGTGCACCACTTATGATTGGAAATAGTCCTTGTATTAATCAAACGGTCTCTCGATTTAAAGGATTAATTGATGAGATGTATGTTTATAATATCGCACTTCGTCCGGATCAATTAAAAGATTTTGACCTTGCTCCAGATATGATTGGGAATAGAGACACGATTTTATTTACAGGAAATTCCTTAAATACTTTCGTCAATAATACATGTGCAAGTGATTTCCTTTGGTCACCAGCAGATTTTGTGGATGATCCAACAAGTGCTGTAACGACCATTACACCAGAAGATACTTCGACTTATGTTTTGAGAATTACCGATGATAACTTCTGCGTAAATTATGATACATTGACCATTAATGTTATTAATCCAGAGGATTTGCCGTGTGATGAAGTATTTCTACCAAAAGCATTTACGCCAAATGGGGATTTACTAAATGATACTTACGGAATTAGTAATCCTTATGTTCTTCAACAATTGCGAATCTTTGAAATTTATGACCGATGGGGAACAAGGGTTTTTGCGACCGATAATCCTTTCGATACTTGGGATGGAACGTATCAAAATAAGGCGGTGAATCCTGGGGTTTACATCTGGAAAGTAGAATATTCTTGTAAAAATCAAGCACAAGTCTCAACAGGAACAGTAACCATTATTCGGTAACTTGCTACTTAAAATAAAATAGATATGAAGGGCAACATTTATAAAATGTTGCCCTTTTTTTATATTACTAATTCACTGTTTGAGACAACTATGACAGCCATTAATTATTCAATTTCTTCTATCGCACCTGACCGTAATTCCTTTAATAATCCTATTTTCTGAGTTGAAAAGTAAGATTTGTAATTACATTTTTTATAATTTTATACCTTGCTTGCATATATTTTCGAGACATAAATTTTTAAGCGAAATTAATATTACTTTTTTTGATAAATCTTTATCATTGTTACTCCGATTTTTTTTTCGGATTTTTAATTAAATGAACGTACTTTCTTAAATTTGATAGAAAAATAAAAACCCTTAATTTTTAAATATTTTTAATATTTTTTAAAAACTAGATAAAACCCTGTCACTTTCTCATAAAATCACGTCAAATAAGTCACCGAAAAGTAATATATACATATATCTATCTATATTATAGATACATATACTAATTAAAATAAATAATAATATTTTCAATTTATTGTAGCTTTAGCATAAGAGAAGATAGTTTTAAGCAAATCTCGAAAAAGCTTTTTATTAAAAGTCATGAAATAGTATCTATACGATTTACACACAAAATATATTGCAACAACAATGAAGACATTCAACATCATTATAACAACACTAATTTGTGTGGCATATGCCTTGACGTCAGATGCACAACCCGATGTCATGCCGGAAATCGAGAAAGTCCTCAAGGATGGACGACAAAGCATGACTTTGCCTACTTTCTTAGACCTTATGGGTTTAGATGGTAAAGCGTTCGAAAAAACTAAAAAGGTTCAAGGAGTTCAAGCTTATTCTTACAAGAAAAAATTTCCTTACAACCGGGTTAGTTTCCAAACGAATTGGTTTTATTTTGCTTTCTTAACAGATTCAAGGAATAGGATTCTATTCTCATCTGTGGAATTACTCGGTGTAAAAACGGAAGACAAAAAAGTTTTTAATCAAATCCACACCGATTTTCAATTATTCATAACCGCACATGAGGCATATTATAATATCACGATTGATATCGGAGATGAAAATATGTCACCATTAAAAAATTTCAGACTTTGTATTGATTTGGATATGTACAATGAGAAATTTAATAAAATGGTTAACATGGTTAATAATCGAAATATAATAGAGCTTGAAAAGTGGTTAAAATCTATGAACCCAACTATTCAAGCGTATGCCGTAATTGGCCTCGATGTATTGAATAGACACGATAGTGATTTCAAAACAACAAAGAAACAGGAGAAACTTATCAACCACATAAAAGAGCAAAAAAATAACGTGACTTTCCGTTCATCATTTGACCCGACTGATGAAATTGCTATAAATATTGCACTTTCCGAAAGTTACTTAGAAACATATTGGTACATTCTTAAAAGTTCCAGCTTATTAAAATAGAAGGAATTATTTTATTAATCCGTTCGCAAAAGGCATATTCTTTTATTAGAATACGCCTTTTATATTTTCAGGAAGCGTTCTAAAATTATCAAATTAGACCAAAAGTGAATTTGAATTCTATTTTTTGGTCTAAAAATGGTAGATTCTTATTTTATTGAGCTCCTCTTCATTTATCAAACAGGACGTCACTACAATATTAAAAGTAAGATTATGAAAGCTTTTCTATTCATAAATATTTTGATGCTATTTTACTCGATAGCACACACACAAACATCTCAAGAAGAATATAATTTTATTACGAAAGGATATCGCTTCACCATAGATTATGGTTTAGATATGAAAAAAGGATATTCGATAAAGTCATTAAAAAAATATGAATTATCGTCAGCTTGTACAAGTTCTATTAGTGGTTTATTTCGCAATAAAAGTGGAAATTTAGCTGGCTATTTAGTTAAAATAAAAGATGGCACTTTCGAAAAAGATATTTGTATCCCTACCGAAAGATCAACGGATGATATTTGGAAACAATACGATTATATGTTACAATCTTTACCAATCGCGACGCAACGATATGTAACTGTAACACTTTCCCGATTCCTGTCTCAAAAACCATCTTTACAAAATACAAAAAAATATTTCGCAGACTCAACCACTGCCGAAATGATTCCAGTCAATTCAGAAGAGGAAGGAACAGGTGGGATTGTGATTCCTAAAAAAACGAATCCACTTCTACCAAGTAATGTAGAAGGTATCAATCATCATACGATTCGCTTTTTTCCCGATTCTCCACAAACAGCAAAAGAAATAAACGGATTTTTGAAGTTAAGGATTTGTGTAAATAAAGAAGGAGATGTAATGGACGCAACTATTCTCAACAAAAAATCAAGTATTACTAATAATGATGTGATTATATTAGTTTTAGCAAATGTCCGCAAATATAAATTTTCATTGAACGTATATGCTCCGGATATTGAATGTGGTTATATCACTTATACTTTCACAAAAATAAGTCAAGATGATAAATAAAGATACACCGATGGGCAAAATGATGGCCGTTATGCCACAGTTTGGGGAAGTCGTTTGGATCGGAATTCGCCCAGAAAGACGTGCAGATATGACGGTTTTAAAATCTGTAAAAGCGGATAAAGAAACAGCTCTCGAGGGCGATCGATATGGCAGCAATGGCAAACGACAAGTTACTTTGATTCAGTTTGAACATCTTTTGGCCGTTACCGCTATCCTAAAAAAACCTGTTCGTCCAGAATTGATTCGTAGAAATATCGTTGTGAAAGGTATTAATCTTTTAGCATTGAAAGACAAACAGTTCAAAATCGGTGATACAATCCTTGAAACAACTGGTTTGTGCCATCCTTGTTCTCGAATGGAAGAAAATCTGGGAGAAGGAGGTTATAATGTAATGCGAGGTCATGGTGGAATTACGGCAAGAATTATTCAATCTGGTGAAATTAAAATGGGCGACTCTGTTTCAATGTATGAATCAAAAAAAGATTAAAACCATTTTTTGTATTTACTGTTTACAGGATAGTGAGATGTACATAGATAAACAGCATTTTTTAAGAGGATATTTTTTGTTAGACCTACCAATTCATACAGTAGGTGAATTTCCTCAAGAGTCGTTTTATTAAACTACTTTTTAAGGAAAAAATAGCAAAGAAAGGTACCCTCAAAAGTATCGTTTATTTAGGCTTACTTATTTATCATTCATTTAAAATGAAAATAAAATGTGGATAGAAACTAATAATCAATTACAAGTCACGCTCAAATTTAAAGATTTCATGGAAGCTTTTGCTTTTATGACCGAAGTTGCATTTCATGCTGAAAAACAAAACCATCATCCAAACTGGAGTAATGTCTGGAATACAGTTGAAATTCAACTGACGACACACGATGAGGGAAATACAGTTACAGCGAAAGATAGAAAACTGGCGAAAACCATTAGCGATATTCATAAAAAATATGAGTAACTAAGAATTAATATTTAATAATTAATACTACACGATTAAATTTTATGTACATTTGTGGTCGCTAAGAAATGATCTTCGTGATTAACATTGGTAACTAAAAATATATAACACATGGCTATTTATTTAGGCAAAGAAAAAATGGAAGAAATCTTCGCAGAACATGGTGGAGATGCTAAGAACACAGGTTCTACAGAAGGGCAAATTGCTTTATTTACATTCCGTATCGGAGAAATGTCAAAGCACTTGCAAAGCAACCAGAAAGATCACTCTTGTCGTCGCTCTTTATTACGTTTAGTAGGTAAACGTAGAAAATTATTGAGATACTTAGAAAAAACTAACATCACAAAATATCGTGGGTTAATCGAGAAATTAGAAATTCGTAGATAATCGAAAACTTCTAAATAAACAAAAGCGTGATTTCTTCGGAAATCACGCTTTTTTATTTAAGGGTCTATAGGCTTTAACCATAAAATACCTATAAACCTTTCAATGCTTGATGTACTACAATTCCAAAAGTCACCGCCACATTTAAACAATTCGTATAACCAACTTGAGGAATATAAACACCTTCGTTAATGAGCTCAATAATATCTTCGGGCAAACCATCTTTTTCGCTACCAAAAATCAATAAATCCTCCCTTTCAAATTTGAAATCATTCAAATGTTTAGTCGATTCATTCACGATAGTTCCAATCTTCCGACCTTCATAATTCGTTAAAAATTCCAATGGATTTTCCACTCGAATAATCTCAATATGATCAATCGCTCCAGCCGTCCAAACCTTCGCCATATGAGCCATATTTGCACGTCCTTTTTTATTCGTTGGTGGTTTTATTAAATCATTTTTATCGTAAATATAAATCCGCTTAAAACCATAAAACTCTGCACTGCGAATCATCGAAGACAAATTTGGACGATATTCCGGTGCGAAAAGCAGTAAATCCATTTTCTAATTTTTTTTAACTTCAAATATAAATGCAACCTCAAAAATCAAGTCTGAATATAAGTTTTTTTTTGAACTTAGCATTTTGAAGTTTAATTTGAAGTTTCTAATTCCTTAACTGCCAACCATGCCATCAAACCTGCACCGACTTCCAAGGCCATTTCATCAATATTAAATGTATCGGTATGAACAGGAGAAATAATTCCTTTTAGTACATTTCCAGTTCCTAAGCGATAAAAAGTAGCCGGCATTTCTTGTGAATAATAAGAAAAATCTTCCGCAGTCATTCTAATTGGCAAATCAACAACATTCTCTTTTCCTAAATATTCGATTGCAAAACCCTTGACTTTTGCCGTCAACGATTCATCATTAAACAAACACGGATAACCTTTTATAATATTAAAATCACAAGTTCCACCCATCGCTTCTACAATTCCAACGCCCATTTTATACATTTTTTCATGAGCAATGACACGCCATTTCTCGTCCATACAACGAAAAGTTCCTTTCAGTTTCACCTCATTCGGAATAATATTCGTCGAACCTTTTCCAATGATACTTCCAAATGTTAATAAAGCAGGAATCGTTTGGTCTAATTGTCGGCTAATTACTTGCTGCAAAGCCGTAATCACTTGAGCCGCAATCGTAATAGGATCAATACAATTTTGAGGCATCGCACCATGTCCACCTTGACCTTTAACCGTCACATAAAGTTCGTCAGCCGAAGCCATATATATCCCACCACGAAGTCCAATTTTCCCAGCCTCCAAAGGTGGATGAACATGCTGTCCAAGAATACTCACAGGCTTAGGATTTTCTAAAACACCTTCCTTAATCATAATCGAAGCACCGCCAGGTAAACGTTCTTCCGCAGGTTGAAAAATCAACTTTATTGTTCCTTCAAATTCCTCTTTTAATTCCTGTAAAATACGAGCAGCACCCAATAATGAAGCCGTGTGCACATCGTGTCCACAAGCGTGCATGATACCTTCCTTTTTAGATTTATAGGGAACATCGTTCACCTCAGTAATCGGCAACGCATCAATATCTGCACGTAGCGCAATGACCTTTTTATCAGGATTTTTTCCCTTTATCAATCCGACAACGCCATTATCTGCCACACCATGCTCAAATTCAATTCCCAATGCTTCTAACTGATTGGCAATATATTTTCCTGTCTCCACTTCTTCGTATGAAAGTTCAGGGTTTGCATGAATATGTTGGCGAATCCCAACCGTATTTTGATGATATTTTTTAGCTAATGCTTGGATTTTTTCCTTCATGATTTTTATTATTAATTCATCATTAATTAATTGGATAATTTGTTAATTTATTGACGAACGAACCAATTAACTAATCAAAAAGCCATCCCGAATAATTCGAGATGGCTTTTATATATTAAACAAAACCCCAACACCATTCATTTTTGAATTTACGTTTAGATTTATGTTTGAATTTTAGATTATCCTTTCAAAGCGTGTACCATAGTTTCTCCGATAGCAGCTGGAGATTCTACAACGTGAATTCCACACTCTCGCATGATAGCCATTTTTGCTTCCGCAGTATCATCTTTTCCACCGATAATTGCACCAGCATGTCCCATTGTACGACCTTTAGGAGCAGTTTGACCAGCAATAAAACCAACAACTGGTTTTGTAGCATTGTCTCTAATCCAACGAGCAGCATCAGCTTCCATATTACCACCGATTTCACCGATCAAGATAATTCCATCCGTATCAGGATCTTCCATTAATAACTTCACAGCATCCAAAGTCGTTGTACCAATAATTGGATCACCACCGATTCCGATACAAGTTGATTGTCCCATTCCTGCTTTAGTTACTTGATCTACAGCTTCGTAAGTCAATGTACCTGAACGAGAAACGATTCCAATACGACCTGGCGTATGAATAAATCCTGGCATAATACCAACTTTCGCACCACCTGGCGTCATTACACCCGGACAGTTTGGACCAACTAAACGACAATCACGCTCATCGATATAAGCTTTCACTTTTACCATATCTTGAACAGGAATACCTTCCGTAATACAAATAATTACTTTGATACCAGCATCAGCAGCTTCCATTACGGCATCTCCAGCAAAAGCTGGTGGTACAAAAATAATAGATGTATCAGCACCTGCTTTATCTACAGCATCTTTTACTGTATTGAAAACAGGACGATCCAAATGTGTCAAGCCACCTTTTCCAGGAGTTACTCCACCTACTACATTTGTTCCGTATTCAATCATTTGAGTTGCGTGAAAAGTACCTTCTTTTCCTGTAAAACCCTGTACGATAACTTTTGAATCTTTTGTTACTAAAACAGCCATTTGAAATAGAATAAATTTGTTTTGGATTGGAAATTTAAAATCTTCCGTCTTCCGTTTAATTATGTTTGTTGGGCAAGGATATTACCTCGCTTTAATGTTAGTGTACATTTTTATATAAGTGGCAAACGCACATATTTTACCTTTACTTTACAGAATGTAAATTAAATAAACATACTATTATAAAGTTATCACATTCTGATTATCAGATTCCCTGCTGTGCAAACGGGCAGGTATGCTTTTTAATTTTGATTAATACATTACTCTTCTTCAATCACAAAAACTTCTTCATTTGACTTTTTCATCAAATGCTGTTCACGAGCAAATTTTTCAAAGTTTTCATCCGTCGTGAATAGTTCTTTTTTACGTTCTTTTACTACTTCGATGTTCGTTTCGTAATACTCTTTTTGCGATTCTAAACTCCGTAAACTCTGTTCCAGTTTAACCTGATTGATTACTCTCGAACGATCAAAAAATAACATCCAGATACAAAAGAATAACGTCGCTACTAAAAATTTATTTAGCAATGGACGATAAGCCGTTGGTATCGTGGATTTTATATAATCAAAGAGTGACCGCTTTTGCATTACTTTAGTTTTTTTAAATTCCGCACAAAATACAGACTATTTGATGAGTGACAAAGGGAATTGATGAAAATTGTTTAAAACAATAGACCGATTGGTTTAAAATCGCAGAAAAATTAGTCTATATTAAATCAAGGAAAGGATAAAATAAATCGTATTTTCAGACATTATCTTTTTCGTTGTACCAATGAAGAGTTATTAGGATTATTATAAACAGGTGAAAACCGTTCAAATGATTGAGGGCCAAATTACAAGTAAAATATCTACTTTAAATAAAACCTAAACTCAAAATTTCAATCTTTTAATGCCGTTCTTTTTGTAAATTTGTTCCATTGCCTTGAGGAGATTCCGACCTACGCCGGAATGACGGAATAATGAATAGTAATAGCAATAAAGTCAAATAATAAAAAACAATGCACGACAAGTCACGGAAAACCCGTCCGCCGTTCATCGTCCACTCCCGAGGTTTCGGGATAAACTGTTATAAAAAATGCCAGAATTCTTACACTTACATTCACACACACAATATTCGCTACTTGATGGTGCGTCAGACATTGGCGTAATGATGGACAAAGCTGTTTCTGATGGTATGAAAGGCGTTGCCTTGACAGATCATGGTAATATGTTTGGTGCATTCAAGTTTGTTGCGGAAGCGGAGAAAAGAGGCTTGAAACCGATGATTGGTTGCGAGTTTTATTTGGTCGATAATCGAGAAAAAAAATCCTTTTCTAAGGCGAAAGGCGAGCGAGATCAACGGTATCATCAGTTGATGTTGGCAAAAAACCAGAAAGGTTATCAGAATTTGGCGAAGATGTGTTCGTTGGGTTTTATTGAAGGTTTATATGGTAAGTTTCCTCGAATTGATAAATCTTTGGTGGAGAAATATCATGAAGGGATTATTGCGTCAAGTTGTTGTTTGGGCGCGGAAATTCCGCAGGCGATTATGCAAGGTGACTTGAAATTGGCGGAAGAAAAGCTAAAATGGTGGCTGAATATTTTTGGGGAAGATTTCTACATCGAACTAATGCGTCATCGTGGTTTGGACGATTTAGACATTTATAATAAAATGGGAAAACGCGTTTTATCAGGTGTTTCACAAGAAGATGTGAATCAAGAATTGATAAAACTCGCTCGAAAATATAATGTCAAAATTATTGCGACGAATGATTCGCATTATGTAGAAGAGGAAGATTGGGAATCTCATGATATTTTATTGTGTGTAAACACCGGAAAAAGTTTGGCAGATGAGAATCGTTTTAAATTTTCGTCATCAGATTATTATTTCAAGACGCAATCAGAAATGAGTTCGTTATTTTCGGATATTCCAGAAGCGATTGATAATACGATGGAAGTCTATGACAAAATTGAAACGATAAAATTAGCTCGTGATATTTTATTACCGGCTTTTCCGATGCCAAAGGAATTCCAAACGCAGGATGATTATTTACGTCATTTGACCTATCAAGGTGCGTCAAAACGCTACGGAACGATTACACCAAAAATCAAAGAGCGCTTAGATTTTGAGTTAAAGGTAATTGCGAAATCAGGTTATCCGGGTTACTTTTTGATTGTTCAAGATTTTACAACCGTTGCTCGTGAAATTGGGGTTTGGGTGGGTCCAGGTCGTGGTTCTGCAGCAGGTTCTGTGGTCGCTTATTGTGTGGGCATTACCAATGTTGACCCGATTAAGTACGATTTGCTTTTTGAGCGTTTCTTGAACCCCGAGCGGGTTTCGATGCCGGATATTGATATTGATTTTGATGATGAAGGTCGCCAAAAGATTATTGATTATGTGATTGACAAATATGGTAGCCGACAAGTTGCACAGATTATTACTTATGGTACAATGGCCGCAAAATCGTCGATTCAAGATGTTTGTCGGGTGATGGATATTCCATTGAATGAAGTGGATGCGATTAAGAAAGCGTTGCCAGATAATTTGTCGGTTTCGTTGAATAAAGTATTAGCAGATGGCGATGTTCATCCAAAATTAAAAGGAAAATTAAACTCAGAAGAACTCGATAAAGCTTATAAATTCCGTGCAATGGCGGATGCGGATGACGAGGTTGGACATATTATTCGTACTGCAAAAAAACTCGAAGGTTCGATACGAAATACAGGAATTCATGCTTGTGGCGTCGTGATTACGCCGGACGATATCACGAATTATGTTCCCGTGAAAACGGATAAAAATTCGGATATGCTCGTGACGCAATTCGATAACTCGGTGGCGGAAGATGCGGGTTTATTAAAAATGGATTTCTTAGGTTTAAAGACGTTGACAATTATAAAATATGCAATTGAAAATGTCAAAAACACACATGGAATCGATATCAACCCAGATGAAATTCCACTAACGGATAAAAAAACTTACGAACTATTCCAACGTGGTGAAACCGTTGGTATTTTCCAATATGAATCGGCAGGAATGCAGAAATATATGAAGGAACTCGTACCAACGCAATTCTCAGATTTGATTGCGATGAATGCGTTATATCGTCCGGGACCTTTAGAGTATATTCCAGAATTCATTGAACGTAAACAAGGGAGAAAACCTGTAATTTATGATTTGGCGGCAATGGAGGAATATTTGGCAGAAACTTACGGAATTACTGTCTACCAAGAGCAAGTAATGTTACTCTCGCAAAAATTGGCGAACTTCTCAAAAGGGGAAGCCGATATGTTGCGTAAAGGTATGGGTAAAAAGAAGAAATCTTTAATTGATAAATTATATCCACTTTTCATAGAAGGTGGCGAGAGCAACGGACACGCAAAGAAAACGTTGGATAAGATTTGGAAAGATTGGGAAGCTTTTGCATCTTATGCTTTTAATAAATCGCACTCGACTTGTTACGCTTTTATTGCGTTTCAAACCGCTTATTTAAAAGCAAATTATCCAGCCGAATTTATGGCGTCGGTATTGACACAGAATAAGAATGATATTTCAAAAGTGAAATTCTTTTTGGAAGAATGTACTCGAATGGGAATTGAGGTATTAGGTCCAAATATTAACGAAAGTGCTATGAACTTTACGGTTAATGATCAGGATCAGATTCGCTTTGGAATGTCCGGATTAAAAGGTGTGGGTGAAGGACCTGTTGCAGATATTTTGGCAGAACGGGAGAAAGGAAGTTTTAAAAATATCTTTGACTTTTTTAGACGTTTGAGTGGTGGAAAATCCATTAACAAAAGAGTAGTGGAGAGTTTGGTTCTTGGTGGTGGATTTGATTTATTTGAAGATATGCACAGAGCTCAATACTTTGTTCCGTCGGATAAATATGATACGTTTTTAGAACATTTATTAAAATATGGTGCGGCATACGTCAGTCAATTGGCTTCTGCGGCAACTTCACTTTTTGGCGTTTCGGATGATATTATGATTCCAGAACCAAAGATTCCGCAATCGGAAGAATGGGGATTGATTTCAAAATTAAATAAAGAAAAAGAAGTTACAGGAATTTTCATTAGTGGACATCCATTAGATGAATACAAAATTGAGATTAAAAACTTTTCAACGTGTTCTTTAAATGAAATGAATAAACACGAAACGGGGAAAGCGAAAATTGATATTGCAGGAATGATTGTAAATCCACAACACCGAATTTCTAAGAAAGGAACAGGTTGGGGAAGTTTTGAGTTACAGGATTTTAATGGCAATCGTGATTTCGTATTGTTTGGTGAAGATTATATCAGTTTTAAAAATTATATGAATGACGGTGAGGCGGTTTTCCTTACGGGAAAATTCCGTCCGAGTTGGAGAAATAAAGGCGAATTCGATTTCAGAATTGATGAAATGCAACTGTTAGAAACAGTTGGACAAAATAAAATCGATTCGATTCGTTTGACAATTGATATTGCCAATATTGATATAAAATTTGTAGAACGATTAGATGCTTTATGTAAACGTAAAAAAGGAAAACACAAGCTCAAAATGTTGTTTATTGATTCCACGAATAAGCAAAAATTACCGTTAGCTTCAAAAGATAGAAAAGTGGAAGCAGATAATGAATTTATTACAAGTTTGGATAAAATGGGTGTAAAATATAAGGTGAATGCATAGTACAAATGGCAATCTAGTCACCACACATAATATGACAAAAGTCAAAAGGGTTTTGCCGAAAGGTGAAACTCTTTTTGTGTAAAAAACGTATTTTAAGATATTAATTCATAAAATCGTAATCTGATGAAACCATCAGTAGGTAGGCACAAACAATCGACACTTTTAAGTTTGTCTTTTTTTCGTTATTTTTCTCACGTAGTCGTTCTTGAATGGCAAGGGCAAACGTACCTAATTATCTCGTTTGACAACTTAATTCTCTACATTCTCTACATCAAATCATTATAATAACAGCATAATATTTACTAATGGTATTTCCTCCTTCTTTTCCTTGATGAAAACAAGCGGAGATCAAGGTTTGATTGATTTTTTACGGTTGAGAGTATTGAAAAACTAATCCAAAGCGTCAACCCAAAATCACAACTATATTTTGATACGTTTGCCCTTTTGAACGGCTATTCGATGACTTTTTAAGAAAATTCACCTGCTTATACGAACGGGCAGGTTTAACAAAAAAAACCTCCTGAAAAGTATCATTTATTTACACCTATCCTACTCAGTATTGTCAAAAAACGATATTTATCAAATATTTATTAGAAATAAATATTTGATAAAGCTGAAACTTTCACACAAAAGTTTAAATTTATGTATTCGTACAAAGACTATTATACCTATGAAAATAACTAAATTTATAATCCTCTTACTATTCTTACCGTGTATCCTTTTCGGTAAGGTCAATTTTTTCGAAGGCTCACTCAATGAAGCTCAACGAACTGCCGCATTAGAAGGTAAGTTATATTTTATTGATTTCTATGCGTCTTATTGTTTGCCATGTAAACTGATGGACCAGACTACCTTTATGGATGCTGATTTGGGAGATTACATCAAAGAAAATTACGTACCTCTAAAGTTGAATATTGATGCTTTCGACGCTTATGAAGTTAGAAATAAACATGAAGTAGATGTATTGCCAACCGTAATGATTTTTAGTTCCGCAGGAGAATTATTGGAATCTTACTCTGGTTCAATGACTGCCAGTAAGTTGCGAAGTATGTTGGAAAAATACAATATTCCACAACATCGCCAAAAGACCAATCCACCAGCACCTGAAACAGCTTACATAGACATTGTGGAGAAACCGAAACGAAAAATAACGCTAACTCCTGGGCCAACGTCAAGACCGTTACGAACATCGGTTAAAAAGGAAACCCTAAAGCCAAGAAGTGATGAGAAACCAACAACTAATCCTATAAGAGTAGCGGAAGTAACTTTTGAAAAAGATAAAAAGACAACTTCGACTTTAACTTCAACACCTAAAAAGAAAGTGAATCAAAAATATGGTTTAACAAAACCAAAATTACCCAAACCAACAACAATCGTACAAATACCACCAAAACCTGCACAGGAGAAACAGAAAACGAAAGGCTTATACGAGTTCAGTGCGAAAGTACATCCATCAAAAGGTTTTGCAATTCAAATCGGAGTTTTTGCAGAATATAGTAATGTACTAATCGAAGTAGAAAAAATCCAACGCTCGTTTCCCAAGCGTAAAGTCATCGTACATATCGATGAAATAAATGAGAAAACAGTTTATAGAGTTGCAATTGGAACATTCAGTACTTCTACTACTGCCCGAAAATTCATCGGAGAAGTGAAAGCAGAGGGATTT
>Ga0209712_10001064_pt1 | contig 23599 bp, 18 predicted proteins | sample ArcOceMetagenome_FD_187443 | JGI IMG/M metagenome (GOLD analysis project Ga0209712, IMG submission 187443) | Marine eukaryotic phytoplankton communities from Arctic Ocean - Arctic Ocean - Greenland ARC118M Metagenome (SPAdes) (version 2) | ecosystem: Environmental > Aquatic > Marine > Oceanic...
AATCAGCTGGCATAGTATTGAGACCTAAGGGACATTGCTTGGTACTGACTCGTCCACCCTTTAGGCGGGACTGCAGCATGCCACCAAAGCCGTTCTCATCAAGTTGCGACATGGCATTACTGGCGTAAACTCCAATTTCATCCGGCTTGACGGCATCCACTACTGTTTTCCACTCAATGCCTAAGGAACGGATTGCATCTGATGCACCTACAATTGCCATTTGTAAGGCGCGGGGATGAAAACGGGCATTGTAATGATCGCCAGGGTTAAACCCGGTTGGTAATTGCCCTGCAACCTTTACCGGACATTCACGATAACTGTCAGTTTTGAATTCAACATCGCCAATAATTTCGATTTTAACATTTTCGTTGTCGATATCACTTATCTGCCAGCTTTTGGGCAAAGGGTTAGGTAACTGTTTACGACTTAACTCAAAACAAATTCCTTGTTTATCGGACGAACGCATAGTGATATTTTTTTGCCAATGCACTGCATCCACGTCAAAGTGGCTCTTTTCTATTTTACGGATAAGTGTGGAACACAAAATTTGCTCGGAAAAGTGCTCAATCACTTCTTCTGCAGTGAAAGATTGTTCGTGCATATCGATATAATTTTCGTTTTCGAAACGCACTAACTTCATCATTGTGGCTAAACCAAGTAAGGTTTCCTGGCATTCGGCGCCAGGTAAACTCTCTATCACCATACGTTTGTAAGCGTGATGAAATGAACTTCGACCTGCGGCATTAAAACCACCAAATCCAACGATGACGGGTAATGAAGACATACGTAAAATACCAAATATGTTAATTATCAAAGTTTAATGCTTTAGCTTGACACTCGGCAGGGTCATTTTAGCCATAATTAATGGTGTTTTAGCCATGCATTGGGTATTGTTATGTAGAATGTAACAACAACAATGAAATCGACTTGTGCATAAAATTACCTTTTTACTCTGCGATAATATGCTGGCAACCAGCACTACCTTGCCCTTTGAAATGTTACGCGCCGCCGAAAGTGCTGCTCGTGGTAGAGGTGGGCGTAATATTGAACCGGTTATCATTCAAACGACTGCAATAGATAAGCTGCCGATGAAAACCAGTGTTGGCTTCCCTCTGCTGCCTGATACATCTTTAGAAGAAGTAGGTAAGAGTGATATTATTTATTTACCAGCACTGTGGCGAAATCCTCGCCCTATTGTGAAAAAATATCCAAAACTTTTAGATTGGTTGCGTAAGGCTTATGAAAATGGCGCAATGATTTCTGCAGTAGGTACAGGAACTTGTTTTTTAGCCGAAGCGGGTTTACTCAATAATAAACCCGCTACTACTCACTGGCATTATTTTGATCAGTTTCAAAGAGATTACCCAAAAGTAAAACTAAAACGTCAATATTTTATTACTCAAGCTGGAAACTTGTACTGCTGTGCCAGTGTGAATGCGATGGCTGATCTCACTGTTCACTTTTTTAAACGTATTTATGGCCAAGCAATAGCCAGCTTTGTGGAGCGTAATTTCTCTCACGAAATTCGTCGTTCATATGAGAACACTAGCTATTTTGAAGGAAGTACAAAACAGCATCCAGATGAAGAAATTGTGCAGGCTCAGATTTGGTTGCAGGATAATTACCATCGACAGATTAAAGTGAGTGAGGTGGCAAGTCGTTTTGATATGAGTGTACGCACCTTTAATCGGCGCTTTAAAAATGCCACAGCACAATCGCCACTGCAATATTTACAAGGAATACGTATTGAAATTGCTAAGGATTTACTGCAAACCAGTAATCTTAATGTGAGTGAAGTAGCAGATAAAATTGGATATCAGGATGTAGGATATTTTACCACTTTGTTTATGAAACTGCTGTCAACATCGCCCCGTGAATACAGAGCCACGGTGCGTGCCAAGTTATTTACAGTTGATTGAGGGTGATCACTAAACACGACTTATTACATTAATCCAATAACTTTAATCCTAAGTAGTCTGATCAATATCAGTTATTCAAGTAGGTGATATTAGCTCTGAAGACTCGCTCGAATAAAACGTTCAGCATCCATTATTTTTAGTTATTAATAAGAATTTGAGTACTATGTAGTTTTGGTTCGTCGCTCAATATTTTGGTCTAAGCACAGTCAATATTATCTGAAAATAGATGTATAGGTCTAATGGCTAGAGCGCCAGTGCTTAGGCTGGTGTGTTCTGTTTTAGTCAAGCTGTTCATCTGTAGACCGTTACATAAAACTTGATACTGCTTGTCCATACTTAAGCATGAGAGGAATGTGAATTACCCTGCGTCCTCTCAAACAGATAATTTAATCGTTTATGTCACCATCACTGATAAAAACCACTCGCCGGTATTGTCTCTTTGTGTAGCGTATTTAGACATAGCAGTAATTAAAATTTTTGGTTTTACTGGCATAAAAATGAATAGTTTAAAGGGTAGCCAAATTAGTGTGACCTTTAATTCAAATATGACTATTTTTATTCCCCCTTTTATTACCCATATTGTGATATAACTAAAAGGGAACATCACACCTACGACATTTCATAAATCATTTGAACTTGGTGCTAAAATTTATGTGTAATACTAAAAATGATGAATTACTTCTTCGGATAAGCGAGCTGGATAAGCAGCTTAAAGACGTTCTTCTAGCTTCTGAATATGTTGCTTTACAAGCAGAAACTGTCGCCAATATTACAAAAAAGAGAGAACAAGAGTTAGTAGCTCAAATTATAGCCTTGGAAACTAAATTGGATAGAACGAGAGGAATTAGTAGAGACCAACTCAAAAACGTTGAGTCCAACTACGCAGAACTTATGGCCACTGCCGAAGAGTTAGAAACAGCCAATCAAGGATATATGGCCACCGCCGAAGAGTTAGATGTCGCCAATATAGATAAAGGTGCTCGGGCGGCTGAGCTAGTTATTGCCAACAGAGAAAAAGGTGCTCGGGCTGCTGAGCTTGTCATCGCCGACGAAGAAAAAGGTGCACGTGCTGCTGAGCTGGCTATTGCCAACAAAAAACTGATCTTCGATAACGATGAGAAAGATGCACGTATGGCTGAATTTGTCATCGCCAACCAAGAAAAAGATGCACGGGCAGCAGAGCTAGTCATCGCCAACCAAGAAAAAGATGCACGGGCTGCTGAGCTAGTTATAGCCAAAGAAAAACTGGTCACTGAAAACGAAGAAAAAGATGCACGTTTAGTTGCGCTAGACATCGCCAACAAAGAAAAAGATGCACGGGCGGCAGAGCTAGTTATCGCCAACCAAGAAAAAGATGCACGGGCTGCTGAGCTCGTTATCGCCAAAGAAAAATTGGTCATTGAAAACGAAGAAAAAGATGCACGTTTGGTTGCGCTAGATATCGCCAACAAAGAAAAAGATGCACGGGCGGCTGAGCTAGTCATCGCTAACCAAGAAAAAGATGCACGTGCTGGAGAACTAGAACGTGCTGGAGAAAAAGCCAAAGCCTCACTTCAAGAAAAAGAGGTGCTGCTTAAAGAAGTCCATCACCGAGTTAAAAATAACCTACAGATAATTTCCAGCATATTATCACTACAGGCAAGAGCCGAGCCTGTCGCAGCCTCTAGAAAGGCGTTAGTGGAATGTCAACGGCGCGTAAAGGTTATGGCGCGTATTCATGAGAGCCTGCATCAATCCAATAATGTTACGGCTGTTGACGCCAGAGACTACATTAATGCAATTGCAGCAGACACAGTTGATAGTATCTGGATTGATAGTCAAAAGGTAGAGACTCTTGTCGAAGTGGACAAAATAAATATTGACATCGATACCGCCATTGTATGTGGGCAAATTTTCAGCGAGCTGTATTCTAATTGTATAAAACACGCTTTCCCTGACCAGCGCTCTGGAAGCATTAAGGTGACCATGCGACGAACTGACAAAGGAAGAATGGAATTGAAGGTGGTCGATGATGGTATTGGGCTTTTAGAGGGGGTTGACATTCATAAGAGCGCAACGTTAGGTATGAAATTGGTAGGTGCACTAACGACACAACTCAATGGCGAAATTAGTATAGACCGTTCCTGTGGCACTTCAGTTTTGATTACTTTTGAGGGGAAACAATGATGATTAAGAAACGCGTACTTATCGTGGAAGACCAAGCCATAACGGCATTTGATGAATCGGAGATCATGCGTGAGCTTGGTTATTATGTTACGGGTATTGCCATGTCCGCTGAGGAGGCGATTATCCAGGCTCACAGGGATTTGCCAGACTTAATTTTAATGGACATTCAGTTGAGTGGTGAAATGAATGGCATACAAGCGACCTTAATCATTCAAGAAAGAGACAACATACCTGTCATTTATGTGACTGCCTATGGAGACAAAATGGTTTCTGTATCTGGCGACCTCCCGATACCAGAAGGCATCGGTTATATCGTAAAACCATTTGACAAAGAAGAGTTAAAAATCGAGGTAGAGAGAGTTTTATCTTTATCTTCATCTTGATGAGAAAGTTTGTGAAGCTTAATTTATTGAAGGGACGGGTTTTATTTGGTCATGCTGTTAAGAAATGCTGGGTAAGCTTAAGTGATTGAAATTAAAATATTTCTCTCTACTTATACCGTATTCACAAGGTTATAATAAGCGCCTCCCACGCTTGTACATATCAGCTTAGATTACTTATTTTTATGATGATAAATTGATTCTATCTAAGCAGACCCATATAAAGTGATGCCACAAATTTGTCGGGACCATCTTTCAATGATTTTATCATTTTTTATCCAGATGACTGAGTATCTTCTGAAGCACTAATGAATGTTGATTAGACTTATCATTGTGTATGTCTTTTTCGCAGCAGTTAGTGTGAACCTCGCCTCACCGATTTACTCATTGGTTTTGATATCTATACTAATTATTTTACTGGTTATTTTGGACGCTGTTATTATGGCCGGCTGATAAGTTAATTATGACAAAGTCGCTCGATAATTAGACCGATAACTTCCGTTGGTAATAGCATTACAGTGGTTTATGTCTGTCTAAGGTTTTAATATTAAAAGGATCGCCTGAATTTATCCGTTGTGCTGATTGGTTTAGGAGCAGGCGAAGAGTGCGTAGTTAGCTGCCTGCCTCAATCAACTATTTTATACATGAGGACCCGCTAAAGTAAGAGCTTTGCCTTCTTCATTATCAGTAAACTTAGTAAAGTTATCGATAAATAGTATGGCTAATTGTTGTGCTTCTTTTTCCCATTCAGTTTCGCTTGAATACGTATTCCGTGGGTCTAGAATGTGACTGTCTACGCCCGATAGTGTTGTCGGGAAAGCAAGGTTAAAATAAGGAAGATTTTCACACTCAGAATCTTCTACTTCACCACTTAATATGGCGTTGATAATCGCCCGTGTTGCCGCCAAGCTAATGCGTTTACCCGTGCCATTCCATCCCGTGTTGACAATGTACGCGCTTGCACCAGCATCAGACATTCTTTGCTCTAGTACTGCAGCATATTGTGTGGGGTGTAAGCTTAGAAAAGCTTGTCCAAAACAAGACGAGAACGTAGGCGTAGGATGATTAACACCACGCTCAGTGCCTGCCAGTTTGGCAGTGAAGCCCGACAAATAATGATACTTAGCTTGTTCGCTGGTTAAACGTGATACTGGGGGAAACACACCAAAGGCATCAGCGGTTAAGAAGATGACTTTTTTAGCATGTCCCGCTTTACTAATACCTAAGACACGGTTTTCAATATGTTCAATTGGGTATGAAACACGGGTGTTTTCTGTTTTAGTGTTATCAAAGTAATCAGGTATATTGCCCTTTACCACAACATTTTCTAATAAGGCGTTACGTCTAATTGCTTTATGAATTTCTGGCTCTTTACTAGCATCTAAATCAATTGTTTTAGCATAACAACCACCCTCGAAATTGAAGATCCCCTGATCGTCCCAACCATGTTCATCATCACCAATTAATGCCCGATGTGGGTCGGCTGATAATGTGGTTTTTCCGGTTCCCGATAAACCAAAAAATATAGCGGTATCATTATCTTTACCAACATTGGCTGAGCAATGCATTGACGCAATGCCTTGAAGAGGAAGAAAGTAATTCATCATTGAGAACATACCTTTCTTCATTTCACCTCCGTACCAAGTACCACCAATTAATTGCATTTTTTCAGTTAAGTTAAATGCAACGAAGGTTTCAGAGTGAGTTCCGTGCTTTTCAAAGTGTGGATTTGACGTTTTTGAGGCATTCATCACCACAAAATCAGGCTCAAAATTATCAAGTTGCTCTTCTGTTGGACGGATAAACATATTCTTGACAAAGTGCGCTTGCCAAGCAACTTGCATAACAAACCTGACTCTGAGAGCTGTATTCGAATTTGCACCACAAACAGCATCAACCACATACAGTTCGCTGTCTGAAAGTTGTTGTTGGCTGACCTCTTTTAATGCTTGCCAAGTGTCTAATGAAATGGGCTTATTATCGTTATTGTTGTCAGCGGTTCTCCACCAGACGGTATCTTTAGTTGTATCATCTTTTACCAAAAACTTATCTTTAGGTGAACGTCCTGTATATATGCCGGTATCGACATTGACTGCACCTGAATCTGTCACTGTACCTTTTTCATAGCCTGTTAAGGTTTCATCAGTTTCGGCGGCAAACAATGTTTCATAACTCGGATTATGGATAATGTTGGTAATATTTTTAAGCCCAATCGTGTCCAGATGCGCACGGACTTTATCGAGTCTGATATTCTTTGATGCTAGAGGCTGCTGTTCTTTGATTGTCATATTTTAATCCAATAGTCATTATCTGGTTGCTTTGTGGCCAAATTATACTTGTAAGCGGTATCGCGCTACTTGTACTGGAAGTTAATCTGCTGAGTTAAGATAATTAGTTTTATACACAAAAAAAAAAGATAAATCATAACAACGGGTATATCTTGGTTATAAGCTCTGTGAATAAAAGCTTACAAAACCTAAAAGCCATGTGATTTTATGGTGAAGAGAATATAAAAATATTTTATTAAAATAACAATTTATGTATTTTATCTCCGCCTGCAATCATTATGTATAGGAGTATTTTTTAATGGTGCGAATGTGATACATGAACGTAAAAAGATAGAATATTTGTGAATAAAGTACCAAAAATATTAATGATGGTCTGTTGAAAGGTAAGATGCTTTCGAAGACTTTGAGCCTAGCATGACCGATGTACATGATTTGAATGTCAACTTAGATAGACGAGAGCAGTCTATCTAAGTTGTAAATGAGGTAGTCAATTAAGCTTTTTTCACTGCGGGTTTAGTCGTTAATTTAGCTACTGCAGCTGTCAATGCGTCAATTTTGTCACTTAACTCTGTAATTTTTTTATCAGAATCAGTGTTGTTAAAACCAAGCTTAGTACGCACTGTTTCGATGCGAGTTTCGATTTCAGTTTTAGCCGCTACTTTACTTCGCACTTCTTCAACTTTACTTTTACCTTCTGTTTCAAGCTTTTCACCTTTAACAACTAACTCATTAAACAGTTTATTTGAGTCAGTAGAAAGTGCTTCAAACCGACCTTTGACTTCTTCGTAGCCTTTACCGTATGCACCAATACCAGCTAACCATACTTTACGAGCCATTTCTTCTGCGGTAGCCGCTTTTTCTTTAATCATGTCGATATTATTCATAATATTTACTCCGTGGATGTTTAAAATTAAGTATCTTACTTCGATGATTTGCATATTACGGATAAAAATTAGAAATCGAATACTAATTAACCAATTTTATTATAGGTTTTTAATAAAAGGGTGAGTGTGAAATAAATATTCGAGTTTGTTATCATCGTTTTTATTGCTGAGAAGAGTTGGCTATTGCCGATTACTAAGGTCTAAGATGGCGATTACTTTTTGTATACACCAGCCAAGATTTAATCTTTAACTTAAATGAGAAGTGTATGTCAAAAATTAATGTGAAGACTAAAACGGGTACCGTGAGTGGTTTTTGCGATCCTAAATTCCAAAATGTTGCTGAAGAATTTGTGAAAAATTTTGAAGCACGTGGAGAGATAGGGGCATCCGTGTCCATTAACGTTGAAGGTGAGACCTTGCTTGATTTGTGGGGTGGCTATAGCGATCCAGATACAAAAAGTCCCTGGAGGAAAGACACACTATCACTGGTTTTTTCTTGTACTAAAGCAGCAACAGCATTGTGTGCTCATAGGCTCATCGATCAGGGTGAAATGGATCTCGATGCAAACGTAAGCCAGTACTGGCCAGAGTTTGCTCAAAACGGTAAAGAGAATGTGACTGTCAGAATGATGCTAAATCATTCTGCGGGGTTACCTGCATTTCGCGAGCCAATTAAAGTGGGTGGTTATTATGATTGGGACTATATGATCGAGCGGTTATCGGCAGAAGCGCCTTTTTGGGACCCAGGCACTCGTAATGGATACCACATGATGACCTTCGGTTGGACTGTCGGGGAGCTTGTTCGGCGTGTGTCGGGGATTTCACTGGGTCGTTATTTTAAAGAAAATTTTGCAGATCCCCTAGGACTCGACTACTGGATCGGCTTGCCTGAAGAGCATGAAGAACGCACCGCACGCATGCTCCCTTATACTCCAAGCTCTGACGATAAACCCACTGCTTTTATGACGAGTATGATGACAAAGCCCACCTCTATTCAGCATTTATGTTTTTTCAATTCTGGTCACTATCAGCCGAATTGCCGTGAGGCGCACGCGTCAGAAAACGGAGGTGCTGGTGGTATTGCCAATGCTCGTGCACTTGCAGGATTATTTGCGCCCTTAGCTAACGGAGGAAGCTTAAATGGTGTGACTCTTTTATCAAGCGATCATATTGAAAAGATGAGTATGGTTTCTATGGCGACGATGGAAGATGCTACTTTGTTGATCCCCACACGGTTTGCTCTGGGTTTTATGAAGTCAATGGACAATCGTTACCGCAGTTTGGGTGAACTGGAAACCACTATTATTGGAGAAAAGGCTTTTGGACATGTTGGAGCGGGCGGTAGTATTGGTTTTGCAGATCCTGAATGTCAACTCGGATTTGGTTATTCCATGACCCAAATGGGGCCTGGTTTGATGCTGAATGATCGTGGTCAAATGTTAGTGGATACGGCTTATAAAACATTGGGTTATCGCACTAATGAGCCCGGACACTGGATAAAATGATTCAATAGTTAGCGGGTTATTTAACCAAAGTATTGAATGCCCTGCTTACGAATGCTGCTGCAAGCTAAAGTATTAAGTTGTATATTATGAACATCAATTTAAACCCATGCCTAATAAAAGGCTATTGTTCAAACGCTCAAAGTCTACTTTTTCCTTGGGTTTAAAAACAAACCAAGCTTTGGAAAAACCATATTCTCCAGCACCACTATTATCGCGCATATCTTTATTGAACTTGCTAACAATAGTGCTATTTCCTTACAAAATTGCCTCGATAAACACAATATTAGCAAAACTGGATGCGTTTATTATTTTCGAAATACAAACGTTATTCTTTATCACACTACTATTGTTTTCATCATTTTAGAGTCAGAGCCAAGCCTTAACCAGAGTTCAAATTAAATAGATAAACTCACACCTTGTTATGATCCTCTGCCCTGATAAGCCGTAACTTCAACTATCAATATATTATATTTTTTGGGGGCAGTGTGGGTACACCTTGGGTAGCTTATATGGTTGTCGGCTTGGCAATATCGATGATAGTCGTTCTTGGTATTGGTTTGACAAGTATGTCTCGTAAAAGTGGAAATGCTGAAGTACACAATCAAGACATAAATAAAGATGCATGAGTTAGAAGCGGTGAATAACACTCAATATACCTCTTCTATCCGTGCTGAGCTTCGCGCAAGTCATGCCGGGGAAACCGGCGCAGTGTGGATATATCGGGGTATATTGTTGGTTAATCGTTTTAAACGTGACTCTGATATTGAAACGTTTGCCAAACATCATTTAGCGACAGAAAAAGACCATCTTATTCAGTTTGAAAGCCTTATTCATCGGTTTAGAGGCAGCGCTCTGCTTTTTATGTGGATATTTGCTGGGTTTATGATGGGGGTATTGTCGATGATGTTAGGAAAAAACTGGGTTTACTATACGATTTACAAAGTAGAGTCATTTGTTGACGTTCATTACAGGCAACAAATTAATGCTCTATCCAAACTTGAGTTCCTCGATAAAACCGCCATTATAGCTATGATGCAAGCGTGTAATGCAGATGAGCAAGCCCACAGAGACGAGGCGCTGAATAACATCAATGACCGACCCCATTTAATGATGCGTTTTTGGGGTAAAATGGTTGGAACTGGGTCACATTGCGCCGTTGTTGTGGCCAGATTGGTTTAGAGTTAATCTATGGGGAAGACACAAAGAAGTCGGCAATTGAAAGATTGTGAGTATTGTGTAAAACCTGAGCCCGTGTTGTATCGGGTTCGATTACAGCAGGCCGCTCCTTGGGTTTTTATTTGTTTAAATTGTCAATTAATGGTGAAAAGCCATCCGCTATACCAATATGGAGGTACCTGGAAACAGAAAAAACGCCATTAATTCCTATGAATACCTTTCTTAAATTGTCTCTACTCAATACCTTTTTTAGGATCCCCTGCGAGTTATTTACCAAAGAAATTAAAGTATAATTTAGAGTCTTATCATATTTTGACTCGCTTATTTTACGATAACTGAATGTCCAAACGTAAGATAACCGATTATTGTCACCTTGCACTTAGCCACATTGTTTAGCTCACTTGTTCGTAATATGTTATAAAATTCATTAATAACTGTATTTTTTAACGGATAAAGAATGCTTCACTTAAATGTTTTTACAGACGGTAGTGTTAATACTCAATTGAAGGTGGGATATGGCGCTTATCTGCTGGTATCAAAACAGCGTCAGTCTACAGACAGCCTTAAAGAAGAGGTGAAAATAAAACGTTTTGTGCAAACGAGTTCAACTAAGTTGGAATTACAAACCTTATTGTGGGCAATAGTTGACGTCATTACTTTAGCAGATGAACGCGATATCAGTTTGTGCATTTATACCGACTCTCAAAATATTATTGGTCTGCCTGATAGGCAAAGTGCTCTTGAACAGAATGATTTTTTTTCGAGCAAAAATAAGAGGCTCAATAATTATGAACTGTACCAAGAGTTTTATCGATTAACTTCGAGCATAAAATACACCTTAGTTAAAGTGCTTGGCCATCAGGTATCAACCAAAAAAAGTGAAGTAGATACGCTGTTTTCATTGGTGGATAAGGCATCTAGGCGGGCGTTGCGAGAAGAGTTTTAAGCTGTGCTTTGGGTACTCTTAGTGTTTCAACTAGTGTTTCAACCAAACATCTTTCAGTCTGATGACAGATTTTTCACATGTCTTCACCTAGGTTTAGGTTTCTGTTACGTTTGTGGGTAACGCAAATGATTTTCTGTTACCCACATTTACTATTTTATTTACCTAGCTGTTGCACCATTGCTACACCAACCGCATGGGCACTGGTAGGGTTTTGGCCTGTAATAACACGTTCGTCTTCGATAACAAACTCCCCCCAAGGTTGCACTTTACTGTAACGAGCTGCGTTACGGGCGAGTGATTCTTCTAATAGAAAAGGTATGTCGTTTATGGTACCAAAATCTATTTCTTCTTCACGGGTAAAACCGGTGACGGATTTATTGGCTAATAGACTTTCACCGTTGCTTAGGGTGATAGGCAATAAGGCGGCAGGACCATGACATACTGCAGCGATAATGCCGCCACTTTCATAATGTTTAGCGCTCAGTGCGGCAAAATCTTGGTTACTCGCTAAATCAGATAATAGCCCAAACCCACCTGGATAAAATACCGCGTCGTAATCCTCTATATTTATATTGGAGACAGGGATCGTATTTTTAATTTTACTTTGTAAAGTTTGGTTGTTTAGTAAGTCTTTGTTTACGCTATCGCCTTCAATGTCGGTACCATAAAGAGGTGCTTCACCCCCTTTAATCGAGGCAATATCATAATCAAATCCTGCTTCTAACAACACATGTAATGCATGGGTAAGCTCTGGTGAGTAGGTACCATTTGCTTGGTCTGTTGTACCTAATGTTCCGTGATTAGTTACCGGGATAAGTATTTTTTTCATTGTGCTGGCCTTTTAATCCGTTTTGTAAATATGTTGACTGTAAACTGACTTGATTATAATCATTAAGCACATTAACAACAAAGATCACGGTGTAAAATTTTGAAGGTATAATTAAATTTGTCTGTATGGCTGGCAGCCATGGTTTTTGAATGGTCAACTCTATTTAAGATTGTAATTCAGAATACGCCATCGTTCAGGAAGATGGTATAAGTGATAATCGTAACTGCTTTAATATTTAAATCCTAAAAAACATTCGTAGTAAGAGCATCTTAGATAAATTCGCTGGGTAAAATAAGATGGAAACAGAGACAGCAGTAAAATTGCTGCGCATCTTTGGTGGCTGGATTGGTAACTCTGATGTTTATGAACAATTGCTAAAGTAAATTGTAGATATACCTTAACGCGAAACCTAAAGTTTTTATGTATTCATACAAACTAAAAATGCAATCCTGCCCAGAAAATTAATATCTTCTGGGAAAGGCGATGTAAAACGTATCGATTCGGCGCGGGTTGATTAGATGAGCGTTTTTGTGCCTGATTCATGAGTGCGTAAATAACTGAAAACCAATCCCCCGATAGCGCCCGCTAGGCTCTGACATAAAAAGCCAAAGGTGCTTCGAGCACCTGCTAATAGAGTGATTTCTAAAATAGGATGCATGGCTAAAAGTGCCACGGTGACGCCTACGCCCCCTGCCAAAAAATACACAATGTTAGGGGATAACTTGAACCGTTTGATTAATAGGCCTGCCACGATAAAGGAGATGAAATGACTAACCGCTATCACTATCCCATAAGTAGGAAATAGGCCAAATAGATCATCAAGGCTCATACTGAGCCGATCGTTGAACAAAATCTCTACTCCTACCTTGCTCAATTCAGCCATTACAAATTGGCTATGAAATAAGCTTGCTAAAAAAAATGCCAAAATCACTGCAACAAAGAAATGAGTACAAAGTCTGAGGTAAAAATTTAATTTCATAATGAGTTACTTATTTTAGTCTTGATGCGGGATATATAATATGGCGATAATGGGCGAACTGAATGTTAATATCAATACAACTATGATCCGGTATCCGGATTTTATTCTAATTTAGAGAAGACTCACCTATGCAATCTTGGGGTTTTATTTTTGGGCTGATCATGCTCTTCAGCAGCAGTTTTCAGGGGTTAGCAGCGCCACAGGCAACGTTCCCCAGTTATAAAATACAGGAAGTTGCCAGCGGTTTAAATTTTCCTTGGTCGTTAGCCTTTTTACCTGATGGAAGTCTATTGGTCACTGAGCGTACGGGTAAATTGACTCGGGTAAGCCATGGTAAAGTATATCAGCCGATTGCTGGTTTACCTGTTGATATATATGTAAAAGGGCAAGGCGGATTGTTAGACATAGTGTTGCATCCTGACTTTACGTCTAATAACTGGGTGTATATTTCTTATGCTATGGGGAATGATAACCAAAACGCTTTACAGGTTATGCGGGCAACGTTAATCGATAACAAATTAGTAGAGCAGCAGGTTGTTTTCACTGTGACACCTTTTAAATCAACGCCCGTTCACTTTGCGGGGCGAATGACTTTTTTACCTGATAACACACTGCTTATCACCAGCGGTGATGGCTTTGACTACCGCGAAGATGCACAGCGATTAAATAGTTTACTGGGTAAAATAATTCGTATTAACGACGATGGCAGCGTGCCAACCAACAATCCCTTTGCTACTGGAGACACCGATTCTCCAAACAATTATGTTTTTAGTTATGGGCATCGTAACCATCAAGGAATACTTTACGATCCTAAACGTAATGTGATTTTTTCAAATGAACACGGACCAGATGGTGGTGATGAACTGAATCTTATTCAAAAAGGACTGAATTACGGTTGGCCGGTTATTACCCATGGACTAGATTATATAGGCTCTCGCATCAGCCCTTTTACCGAATATACAAATATGCAGCAACCCCTATTAGACTGGACACCCTCTATTGCACCTTCGGGCATGGCAGTTCACCAAGGCGATTTTTTTAGGGGAATAAATGGTGATTTATTGGTCAGCGTACTGAAGTTCAAAGAAGTACGATGGTTACAAATGGACGGATTAAAAGTCATCGGTCAGACATCTTTATTTAAAAACCTAGAGCAAAGAATTCGAGATGTTCGTGTTCACCCGGATGGTTCAATCTATATATTAACTGATAGCGATAAAGGGAAAATCTTGCGGATTATTCCAAGTTAAAATACGCAAAGTGAGTTTTGATTAAGAAAAACTCAATATTGCTTGAAAAATAAACAGGCTTATCAATTAAATAAATATTGAATATAAGTAAACAACGGGCTTAGGTAATTTCACTTTTTGGTCATAACCTTTATAATTACAGGTTATATTTTTATGTTCCAGTATGTGTTGTTGAGCTTGGGGGGAATTGAGGCCATAAATCGTGTCAAAATTTTCTGGTAAACATGTTGTAGAATGAGGCATAGAAAATGTTATGCCTAAGCTATTAGACGCTGAGCATGTTGCCGGTTTAGTTGTGTTAATGAAAATACTACCCGCTGGAAAATAAATCGCTTATTTAAAGAATGCTAATATGCAGAGCGCTTATTTTACCAAAAGATGCTTAATGAATAGAAAAGTTAAGTAAAATGTCATCAAAAATTCACCTTGCTAATCAGTATATTGTTAGCATGTTATATCCCAAGGGAGTTGTATATGAGTTTGTATTTAGAATACGTTGAAGAAATTGAAAGTCGTAAGAAAGATCTAGGATTGGCGCCTAAGCCAATCGATAGTGCTGAATTATTAGCGGAAATCATCGAGCAAATAAAAAATTCGGCCCATGAGTACAGAGAAGATTCGCTTCATTTTTTCATCTATAACACTCTGCCGGGAACGACTAGCGCAGCAGGTGTAAAAACCAAATTTTTAAAAGAAATCATATTAGGTGACTTCGTATTAGCAGAAATTACACCCACCTTTGCTTTTGAGTTGTTATCTCATATGAAAGGTGGACCTTCAATTGATGTGCTTCTAGATTTAGCTCTATCTGATGATACATCGGTAGCAGAACCCGCAGCTGAAGTGCTAAAGACCCAGGTGTTTCTATATGAAGCAGATACAAGCCGTCTTGAAGGTGCCTTTAGGGCGGGCAATAAAATGGCTAAAGATATTCTTGAAAGTTATGCCAGAGCTGATTTTTTCACCAAACTACCTGAAATAGATGAAACAATTGACGTGGTTACCTACATTGCCGGTGAAGGGGATATTTCTACAGATTTGTTATCTCCCGGTAATCAAGCACACTCTCGTTCAGACAGAGAGTTGCATGGTAAGTGCCTGATCTCGCCCGTAGCTCAAGGTGAAATTCAAGCCCTTCAAAAACTACATCCAGGCAAAAAAGTGATGTTAATCGCTGAAAAAGGCACTATGGGTGTAGGTTCTTCTAGAATGTCAGGTATTAACAACGTTGCTTTATGGGCCGGTAAACAAGCCAGTCCTTATATTCCATTCGTAAATTTTGCACCTGTTGTAGCCGGCACTAACGGCATTTCGCCTATTTTCTTAACTACTGTTGGTGTGACTGGCGGTATTGGTTTAGATCTTAAAAACTGGGTCAAAAAGCTTGATGCTGATGGTAATGCTGTTCTTAACGAAAGTGGAGACCCGGTTCTTGAGCAAACTTACTCGGTAGAAACAGGCACCGTACTTACCATTAACACTAAACAGAAAAAACTATATAACGGTGATAAAGAACTGGTCGATATTGCCTCTGCTTTCACACCTCAATCAGTAGAGTTTATGAAAGCTGGCGGTTCGTACGCCATTGTATTTGGTAAAAAATTACAGACGTTTGCCTCTGAAACCCTTGGTGTAGAAATAGAACCTGTATTTGCTGCTTCTAAAGAAATTTCCCATGCAAGCCAAGGCCTTACTGCGGTTGAAAAAATATTCAATAAAAATGCAGTAGGTGTGGCTTCTGAAGCGGATCTTCACGCAGGCTCCGATGTGCGTGTAACGGTAAATATTGTTGGCTCCCAAGATACAACTGGCTTAATGACCTCTCAAGAATTAGAGTCTATGGCCGCAACGGTTATTTCGCCTATCGTTGATGGCGCTTATCAGTCAGGTTGTCACACAGCATCAGTATGGGATTCCAAGGCACAAGCCAATATTCCTAAGCTGATGAGCTTTATGAGTAAATTTGGCCTTATCACGGCTAGAGATCCTAAAGGTGTTTATCACGCAATGACGGACGTTATTCATAAAGTATTGAATGACATTACAGTCGATGAATGGGCCATCATCATTGGTGGTGACTCACATACTAGAATGTCTAAAGGTGTCGCATTTGGAGCTGATTCGGGGACCGTTGCGCTTGCTCTGGCTACTGGCGAAGCAAACATGCCTATCCCAGAATCTGTCAAAGTGACGTTTAAAGGCCACATGAAAAGCTACATGGACTTTCGCGATGTAGTGCATGCCACACAAGCTCAAATGTTGAAAAAATTTGGCGATAATGTTTTCCAAGGAAGGGTCATCGAAGTTCACATTGGTACTTTACTTGCCGATCAAGCCTTCACCTTTACCGACTGGACGGCTGAAATGAAGGCGAAAGCCTCTATTTGTATTTCTGAAGATGCTACCTTGATTGCGTCATTAGAAATAGCGAAGAGCCGGATCAAAATAATGATCGACAAGGGTATGGACAATGAAACCCAAGTGCTTCAAGGATTAATTGATATAGCAAATAAGCGAATTTCTGACATTACATCTGGCGAAAAACCAGCCCTAAGGCCAGATGATAATGCCGAATATTTTGCGGAATTAGTAGTAGACCTCGATCAAATTGATGAGCCTATGATTGCAGATCCCGATGTTAACAATCCTGATGTTTCAAAACGTTACACTCACGATGCTATCAGACCTGTTTCACACTATAAAGGTAGCAAAAAAGTAGACTTAGCTTTTGTTGGCTCATGTATGGTTCACAAAGGGGATATGCAAATTATTTCTCAAATGTTGAGAAATATAGAAAAGCAAAACGGCAAAGTTGAATTTAAAACACCACTGGTGATTGCACCACCCACATACAATATTGTTGATGAGCTTAAAGCTGAGGGTGATTGGGATGTGCTCAAGAAATATGCAGGTTTCGAATTTGATGACGTTGTGCCAAAAAACACCGCGCGTACAAAATACGAAAACATCATGTACCTTGAACGCCCTGGTTGTAACTTATGTATGGGTAATCAAGAGAAAGCTGAAAAAGGGGATACGGTTCTAGCCACTTCAACGCGTCTATTCCAAGGTCGTGTAGTAGAAGATACTGCTGAAAAGAAAGGTGAGTCATTACTTGCCTCTACACCGGTGGTGGTTCTATCTAGTATTTTAGGCCGTACGCCTACTCTGGAAGAATACAAAAAAGCAGTTGAAGGCATCAACTTAACTGATTTTGCCCCACCTCTTGAACAGCTAACCACAGCATCATCAGCGCCTGTGGCAGTTAAAATTGCAGATCCTAGCTAGGCTAGTATTTTTTAGACGTTAAGGTAAAGCAAGCACAAAGCTTGTTTTACCTTCCTCACTAACATTTTATATCGACCAAAATATTGAGGTAGTCTTCACACTTATAACGAGTCATATCGCTGTATAGTAGTTCAAAATATTCATAAAGATGTGGTATGTGTACATCAAAACTATTTTATTCTAATAAGCTACCTTTTTATCGTGTGGTCGTTCATTCTGTGTGACTAATCAAGCGAAGGTTGAGCCAAATTTAACTGTGTTTTTTACTGTTATTCATAATTTCTCTAACTGCCTAGTTTCTAACCTATGAATAAAAACCGCTATAGCCTAATGGACATACCGGTTTTGTTATGAGCTTAGTCTTTAATCAACAATGATTTTTGATTAATCTCAACAATGAACTTTTTAATCAACTCTATGTTGTTAGCAACTGTCTTAACTGGTTTTATTGAATATACAAAAAATTAATTAGGGTAACTGGTAGGCAGTGTTAGCCGATGTTGCCGATATCCCAGTAAAATATAATATTCAAGGATGTAAGATCTCAGCGCACAGACGTGCGTAAGGAGATTTTTATGAGCAGGAAAACAGCAATAAAGAAGTAGGCTATTCCTACAAAAAACGGTAATCTGAGTGTCTGATTTTTTAAAAATTCAATAAAAGTATGCCCAAGCTCTGTTCACCCTCTGTTATTTTTTTATTCGCCTTTATCTCTGGCTTTGGCTTTGCCAATCAAGCAGAGTCTGTATTTCCTCAGATTCAAATAAAAGTTAAGCAACAGGTTTACCCTTTAGAATATGCCAATACCTCTGAACGGCGTGCACAAGGTTTAATGCACAGAGAGGATATGTGTGACAGCTGTGGCATGTTATTTAACTTCCAGCAAACAAGACGTGTCGGGATGTGGATGAAAAATACCTTGATACCCCTTGATGTTGCTTTTATTCGTTCAGATGGCAAGATTACTGATATTAAAGCCATGCAGCCCCACGACTTAAATACCACAGCTTCGTCTGAGCGGGTACTTTATGCTTGGGAAATGCATCAAGGCTGGTTTGCTCAAAACGGTATTCAAGAAGGGGATAACGTAGTTATTCCTGTCTACAACAAACCATAATCAATGTTTTGGATGAGTCCTGTCTTGGGTAATCTACTAAATTTCACTATGATGTGTACCAAAATAGAGACATTAAGATGAATATCCTATTCCAAAAAAGCTGATTCATACATAAAATTTTACTTTTTAATTATAAATAAAAACTGTTATTTTTATAAGCATAAAGATTTAGATTAATGAGTGAAAATAACAGTGAGTAATATTTCATTGAGTAACCTGAATGTGGCTAAATTTGGTGGGACCAGCGTGGCAAACTTTGCTGCTATGGAAAATTGCGCCAACATTATTAAAAACAACCCTAATACAAAAGTAGTGGTTGTCAGCGCATCAGCTGGTGTGACTAATCTGTTGGTCGACATATCACATACGGCTATGTCGAAACAACAAATCAAACAAAAGTTAGCTGAAATTAACAGTATCCAGCAAGCTATTTTGCAGGCTTTAGAAAATCCCGACAAAGTAGCACCAAAATTACAACAACTGCAATCCTCACTATCAGATGTGGCACTTCACGAAGAAATAATCCATCGTGCTGATTTAAAAGACGCCTTGTTATCCCATGGTGAAAGAATGTCTTCATTGTTGTTTAGTGCAGTATTAAATCAATTCAAAGTGAAGGCCGAAAATTTTGACGTGCGTAATGTACTAAAAACTGACGGTCAGTTTGGTCAAGCTGTACCTAACCTAAAACAAATAGGCGCAGCGGCCAAACAACTGATGTTGCCTTCATTGGTTGACACAGTTCTCGTTACCCAAGGGTTTGTTGGTTCAGACCAACAAGGTAATACCACTACTCTTGGACGAGGTGGGTCAGATTTTACAGCTGCCTTGTTAGCTGAGGGATTAGGTGCTGATACTTGTGAAATTTGGACCGACGTGATTGGCGTATACACTACCGATCCTAGGATCACTAATGCCGCTCGGCCATTACCTGAACTCAGCTTTGAAGAAGCCGCAGAAATGGCGACCTTCGGTGCCAAGGTGTTGCACCCCGCTACAATGGAGCCTGCACTTAGACAAAATATAAAAGTCTTTGTGGGCTCAAGTAGGGAGCCTGAAAGGGGGGGGACTTGGATAGTTCGTGATTGCACAACTGAGCCTTCTTATCGGGCTATCACCCGGCGTAAAGAACAGGTCATGGTAACGCTCAAAACGCCAAAAATGATGTACGCACAGGGCTTCTTGCAAAAAGTGTTTACTATTATTGCTGAACATAAACTTAGTGTTGACTTGATCACTACATCAGAAATTTCTGTATCTTTTACCCTAGACAATCCAGCCAATTCAGTATTAGAACGTCTTAACCAAGAAACGATCGAAGAGCTCGGTAAGTTTTGTGATGTATTGGTCGAAGAAAATTACGATTTGGTAACTGTTGTAGGTAATAACATGCATAGTGCCACAGGGGTTTCTAGCAAAATTTTTGCTGCTGTTGCTGACTATAATTTACGAATGATTTGTTATGGAGCGAACCCGCATAATTTGTCTTTGCTGGTAAATGATGTTGACAGTAGCGATGTAGTTTGTGCATTACATAGGGCGTTGTTTGAATAGTCGGCTGCTAGCTGAGGGGCAAAGCATTCGTTGCTTGAGTGTGTATATTTTTTTGCACATATAATACATGATACATTAGATGTTGCACCATAAGTATACACATAAAAAGTAAAGGGGCTTGAGCCTTGAAATTATATCAATATAACGTTTTTGGGAGGTGCTGATGTGAATTCAAAACTGTGTCGATGTACTGACGAGATTGTAAACACTTATTATAAACCATTTATAGTAATGCCATTATGCATCTATATGATGTTTCTTTATAAAATTTGATACTGCTTGCATATCCTCAAATGCACCAAGCAACATGTTATTACCGTGCTCCCTTAAATGTGTATCATTTCTTGTGATTAAGTGCAGCCAAGTTTCAACCAATGCTTTGGGTGGATTTTGCTTTTCCATGATTAATGCCTATTGTTAAATTTTATGTTTTTCTTCTCAGGATGTAATAAATTTTCCACCAATAAGCAATCTCATTGAGAATTTTGGTGCCGGGATCGACAACGCAAAATAGGGTAAATTGATTTTATGTCTATGCGTTATTGTAATGAAGAGTAATCAACGCTAAATATTCATGTGATGAGTCTAAATAAATATTTAGCGTATAAATTAACGTAATAATTTATATAGAACATTGACTTATATCAAATTTTGGTTTTAATTATTTATAATTAGCAGGTAACCAACTAAATTCGAAAAGACTCTAATGCTATCTTTTGCGTAATATATCACTCCATTTTAATTAAATAAGATAGTGCCAAAGCTATTTTTTTATAAGAAGTAATAGGGTTTTGGTACTGTCAACAAAAAATAATTCATGTGATTTGGATATTCTTCTACTAGGGCTTTTACTTCTTTTACTACGATATTTTTGATTGTCTACTCTTACTGTTCAGCCTAGTATTTAACAGTTGTTTTGCTGGGGTACCCGATAGCCTTGGACTATTATTAGATTTTTTAAATACATTGGTATTGCTTTTAAGTTTTACTTTGCCTTGTATAAACTAAGGCAGCAGAGATAACGACCGTTGCCGTGCTTAGCCAAGCTCCAATAGTGTGATCGAAGTTAATTCGCTAATCTAACTTTAATGATTGTGTAAAGTCTTTTTTAGGTTGTTTTTTAAGTTCTATGCAACAACCTAATCATTAAAGAAGGTACGTTATGAAAAATGTAGCCTCAGATTATTTGCTCTTACTTCGCTAATTACAAACCAAGATGCCACTGCATTCGAACAGGGTGAACTGGTATTTCTTGATGGTTTTGCTAGTCTTAGTTTTGCTGATACCTTATCAAAGATCATAGTAGCAAGTAATTTAAGGGTAAACGCAGCAGTAAGTAGCAATACTCAGATAAGCCTAAACATTGCTCATTTCTTAACAGATAACATCATAGTTGATGTATTGGTTGCCACTTTTTTATAGTGTCAATTATAGTGTCAATGATCCACTCGGCACAGGTGATGAGTTAGGTGAAGTCACACACTTATCACCCAGACTTATCTCCCACGGTTATCTCCCACGATTACCGTTAATTATTCCTCTAATAGTGTTTCTAGTAAGTTTGAGCCATAGGACGTTTCAGGTCTAAATTACACTATACTTTTGAATAAATAATTTACCTCAGCAAAGGCTATTATAGGTTTGGGTCATTCTTTTGGATTAGCTGTTCAGGTAAGTATAGATTATATGCTTAACGATAAATGTTCAGTAAATGCTTCGCTTTGATGGATAGATACACAAGTATCATTTGACTTCAATGGCGTAGATGGCTCAGTAGACAGTATCAAAATCGAGCCTTGGATTTATTCTGTAATTCTAGGTTATCGATTATAAAAAACGTAATATATTGTAGGTTTCCATAACGCTGATACCGGTCATTTGGGCAAGCGTTAGCGAGATTTTAATGAATTAATTTCACATTTAAGCCATTAATGCTGATCTTTTACTAAATAGGGATAAAAATGAAAAATATAAAGATTTTGACCGAAAAAAAAGTATTGGCCTTGGCCTTAACAAGTATATTTGTATTGTCTGCATCAGCGAGTGCAAAAGCTGTCACTGATGGCGTTATTGCAACACAACGTATGGCGTTAGAAGATAACACGGCGGGTAAAGGGGTTGGCCCTCAATCTCCCCGCGATATCAACCAAGACTATGGTTTGAACGAGCGCCATTTTTCGATGGGTCCGAATCGTAGCCACCTTAATTTGTGTAATATTCACTTCCACAAAAATGCGGAGCATAGTGGTGGTGAGTTCACCACGTATGCGGGTAACGGCAACGGCAAAGGTTCAAATACTGGGTATGTTTACAATGGTAAACTCTCGTCTCCCCAGTTAAAACCTGTCGGTAACAAAGTTTGCGCAGCTAAAGGCGACACGCTTCAATCAGGCGATACTATTGAAGTGCATTATGTGTATTCTTCTGCTCAAGTTCACCCAGGTCCTACCTTAGAGGCTTGCCTAGCTAAGAGCACAATGAACCCAAGTCTTCGAGTAGAAGGCCAGGTTATGGTGCTAGCAAATGATAGTAATGCACTTGATTTTAAAGACCTAGCAATGGTTGAGCAGGTGAATGGCTACTTCCAAGCACCCAACATACCAAACAATATGGGTGTGCCCGTTGAATACTTAGGTTCAACTACAGGTCCATCTTATAATGAAAAAGCATCTCCACTTCAGGTAAGCTGGAGTGTCAGAAATAAAGTGGCAGTGGTCAATATCAATTCAGTGGGTATGTGGTGTGATGATAATGTGTTTAATGAATATCATGCTCATGGTGTGCGTAATTTAGTAATTAATCCTAAACTGCTATCATTAATTAATTAATGATTATAAATTAAGATTAGTTAGGTTTGGGTAATGAGTTCAGGCCTAAAGCCATCACCTCGCAAATTTTTTACGGTTATTCATAGATCACCATCCAACTTTCGTCTTAATTGGCTAATATAAACATCCACAAGTTTGTCTGGGGATTATTTTGGTCTGCCAAAATCTTTCTAGAGGCCTTCCTTAGCTGATACTTTTCTGGTTTTTCTATAATATAAATGAACAATTTAAATTCTATTTTTGTTAGGAATAATTCTATCTAATTTATTGGTGCAATACGTTCATCCATTGCCAATTGAATAGTGCTAATACTCAAAGTATATTTAAGTAATTGTGTAGATTTATCTTTGCGTCTTCTAAGATCAGCAATACGTCATAATAACTCGTCAAAATCGAAGGGTTCACATAAATAATCATCCGGCCCTTTTTGTAATTCATTGATCTGTTCGCTGACGCTATCTAATGCGGTTAATATTCAGTTCACTGTGAG
>Ga0209712_10001065_pt1 | contig 23574 bp, 25 predicted proteins | sample ArcOceMetagenome_FD_187443 | JGI IMG/M metagenome (GOLD analysis project Ga0209712, IMG submission 187443) | Marine eukaryotic phytoplankton communities from Arctic Ocean - Arctic Ocean - Greenland ARC118M Metagenome (SPAdes) (version 2) | ecosystem: Environmental > Aquatic > Marine > Oceanic...
TATTAAATCCAGGCGAAAATGGTGATATTGATATTTTTAGCATGGGTCCTGATGGAGAACAAGGTACAGAAGATGACATTGGCAACTGGAATCTTGGCGACTACCAATAGGTATAACCCAAAAAAATACCATGAGCCATCATATTAAAAACAGGACACGTAACAACGGTTTTACTTTAATTGAAGTGATGCTAGTTATTGTGCTTGTTGGCCTAATGGTTTCTGTTATCCAGTTTAGTGCTTCTGGAGACAAAGCAGAAGAAACGCTCGAACTGTCCAGTAAACGCTTTGCTGGAATTTTTAACATCGCTGCTGAATATGGCATGTTAAACAATATTGAATTAGGCTTAATGATTGATAAAAAAGGTTATCAATTCCTCGGTTATGATGGGAAAAACTGGACTGATGTATCTGAAAATGAATTATTCAGTCGGTATGAATTACCTGAAGGTGTTGAGTTGGTTTTACAACTTGATGATTTACCCATAGAAGAACCTCAGTTATTTGATACCAAATTATTTAATGAACTACAAGAAGACAATAAAGACCCTGACGATGAACTGAGTGAAGACCGTGATTCGGAAAATAACATAGAAGAAAAAAAACTTATTCCACAAATTTATATACTTTCCGGCGGTGAAATTACACCGTTTAGCTTACGTTTTCAAATAACTCAAAATGATTATACTGAACCAAAATTACATTTTACAGTTACGGGTTTGTATACCACACCATTAAGCGTTGAAGGGCCTCTTTTTGATGATGAATAAGGTAAATAAATCACCTAGTACCTTTTTATTAGGTTTTACGCTAATTGAAGTGATGTTGGCGATGGCAATTTTTTCTATTGCAGGCATTGCGTTACTGAGTGCAGCAGACAGTAACTTTAAAAACTTGAGCCATTTAGAAAATAAAGTCTTAGCAAATTGGGTAGCCTCTAATCAACTAGTTGCCGTAACTTTAGACCCCAAATGGCCACCAAAAAACAATAAAAAAGGTAAAGTCGAAATGGCTGGCCAAGAATGGTTTTGGCTACAAAAAGTGATTAAAACAGAAAACAATAATATGCGGTCTGTTGTTGTCGAAATTCGTAATAAAGAAGATCAAAAGTTAGCAGTTTCTAGTATGGTTACCTTTGTTTCGAAGAGTCAGCCATAATGTTTACACCGTTGAAAAGCTCAAAGGCTAGAGGCTTTACTTTATTAGAAGTACTGATTGCCATTGCTATATTTTCATTGATCAGCATGAGCAGCTTCAGTATTTTTAACACCGTATTAAAAAGTAATGAGTCATCAAAAGTTCGCACCGACCGTGTGAACGAATTACAACGTGGTTTTTTATTAATTGAACGTGATTTATTACAAATTGCCGAACGAAGCATCCGATTTAATGGAGAAGCGCCACAGGAAGACTTTATATATACCGATAGTAATAGTTTTTCAGATAGTGAAAGTACATTGGCATTTGTTCGGCACGGTTGGACAAACCCAGGATTACTTTTACCCCGCAGTAATATGCAGTCAGTCGCGTATCAGTTAAATGATGGAACTTTTGAACGGCTTCATTTCAATTTTGTAGATGCGATACAAGGACAAGAACCAAAAGTAAGAAAACTGATCACAGAAATTGAGGAGCTAAATTTCGAATTCTTTTATGAGAAAAAATGGCAAAAAGCAATCATAAAAAAAAGTTTACCCAAAGCTATTGCTGTAGAATTCATCACAACAGATTATGGTTTGATCCGCCGAGAGTTTTTAGTAGCAGGTGATAAAAATGCGCCAGGATAATAACGCTGTTTGGTCATGGGTAAATTTATGAAAAACTCACCTTTCGCTTTTCATGATCAGAGCATACCCGCTAATAAAGTGCGTGGTGTTGCATTAATTACTGTTTTGCTTATTGTTGCACTAGCAGCAGTACTTGTGACACAAATGACAGGGCGGTTGCAGTTGCAAATGCAACGTACCAATAATATCACTTTAAATCAGCAAGCTTATTGGTATGCGATGGGCGCGGAAGCTTTTGCAAAAAGAATATTAATTACAACGTTTGAAGATGACCCAAAAGTGACTCATTTAGAGCAAATGTGGGCGCAGGGTGAAACAAGTTATCCAGTAGATTTTGGGAAAATTACGGGTGAAATTTTCGATATGCAAGCATGTTTTAATCTGAATGCTCTAAGAGTTGATAGAAGCGTGGCCCCCCGCGGTTCTGCTAGGCCAGCAATACAAGAGGCTTTTCAGGCATTGATTGTTTCACTAGATGTTGAAGGTGTTAATTCTTTTGAAGCTGAATACATGACTGATGCATTAGTTGATTGGCTGGATAATGACAGTGCTATCGCGAGTGCTGGTGGTGCAGAAGATAATGACTACGCAGCAAAAGAATTTCCTTATTTACCCGCTAATCACTATCTGGCAAGTATCACTGAATTACGGCTGATTGAACATTTTACGATACCCGTTATTAATCAATTAAAAAAGTTTGCCTGTATATTGCCAAATAACGATTTGCATCAGATAAACTTAAATACTATTAGTAGTGAGCAAGCTAATTTATTAGAGGTATTATTGGCTATTCCTTTAGCCGATGCAGAGAAAGCATTGGCTGACCGCCCGGGAGATGGTTTTAAAACGAAGAACGAATTTTTTAGTCTCCCAGACATATCAAAACACACAGCATTAACTCAAGATCAAAAGGATCAATTTGATGTTAAAAGTCAGTATTTTAGATTGAAAAGCATCGCGAGTTTTAATAACAGTTATTTCGCATTAAGTACTTTAATGAAAGTTGAAAGTAATAATAATATCTCAGTAGTTAGTCGTACCATAGGACGAGAGTAATGACCGAAAAGTTATACATCCGATTAGGTAGTAACGCGAAAGACGCGGTGCACTGGTTAATTTTTAGTGATGATAAAGAAGGCATCATTGCGAGTGGTGAACTTCCTCATGCCAATGCGTTAGATCAATTAGCGGAAAAGTCGAAACAACGTGAAGTTATTACGTTTGTGCCTGCGAGTGACGTGAGTTTAAAAAGTTTAAAAGTACCCAGTAAATCTTCAAAAGCCATGCGCCTAGCTGTACCCTATATGCTTGAAGATGAATTGGCACAAGATGTTGAAAACTTATTCTTTGCTTATAACGATATCAAGATCGCTGACAATGAACATAACTGCTTTGTTGCGGTAGTTGAATATGCTCAGCTTGAACTCTGGAATGAATGGCTAAAAAATGCCGCTATTATTTGTAAAAAAATGCTCCCTGATGTATTAGCTATGCCATTGTCAAATGAAGCTAATACGGGGAGCATAATTGTTCTGGGTGAACAAATACTGATTCGCCAAGGACTATGGCAAGGCATCACGATAGACACGAACACTTGGCCATTAATTAGTCAATCGCTTTGCGATACCCAAACAGAAGAGTTAGATCATAACGAAAAAGAAGGTTTAACAGATAATCGAGATAATATAAGTTCAACGGGCTTTTGTTTGAACGCTTATTCAGCATTACCTGAATCAGAGGCTGAACTTACCATAAACCCAATGCCTGAAGAGCTTCCTCTGGCGCTATTAGCCACAACATTTAATAGTGATAAAGCCGGAAAGTTCAACTTGCTGCAAGGTGAATTCAAAACCAAAGAACAGAGGTCACCTGCATTAACAAGTTGGTTTTGGGCTGCAGGTATTGCAACTTTCGCATTATTACTTAATGTTGGTATTAAAGGTGCTGAATTAATACAGCTTAATAGTCAGCAAGCTATTTTAGAGCAGCAAATTATTAGCACCTACAAAAAAGCTTTCCCAGAAACTAAACGCGTTCGAATATCAACAATTCGCTCTCAACTCAAACAAAAACTAAAAGAAATCGGTAGCTCTAGCGCTGAAAGTGGCTTCTTAACAATATTGACCCAAGTTCAGCCTGCACTTGCCTTAGTGAAGGATATAAAGCCTCAAACGTTGAAGTTTGATGGCAAACGCAATGAAATTCGTATGCAGGCATTTGCTAGTGATTATCAGTACTTTGATAAATTTAAAATAGCACTTGAAAAGAGTGATTTAACGGTATCCCTTGGTGCACAAAACAACCAAGGTGAGCAAATATCGGGGTCATTCAGCATTACCAGTAATATCACGACGAAAAAATCAACGAATAACAGTAAGGGACGTTAATGAAAACTTGGTGGCAACAATTAAAAAGCGCTGAGCAACGACTCGTTACTATGATGAGCTTTGCTGTGGTGCTGTTCTTATTTTATAGCTTGGTTTGGCAACCACTGGAAAATAACATCAATTCCACACAACAAAAATTAGTTAGACAACAAACTCTTTATACCTGGGTGCAAGAAAGTGCGCAGCGCTATCAGCAGGCTAAAAAGAGCAGTGCATCAACCGGCAGTAAAGGTAGCCTTTCAAGTATTGTTAACAGCAGTGCCGGTAGGAATAATATATCGATTGATCGCATACAACCGCAAGGTGAAGACCTACAAGTATGGATCGACGAAGTGCCATTTACCCAATTACTGAGTTGGCTTGAATTCTTAGCAAACAATGAAGGTTTATTAGTGAAAAGTATTGATTTAAGTAAAGCAGATCGTAACGGTGTAGTGAGAGTTCGTCGCTTACAATTAGGAAAAGGTTAATGAAAAAATGGTTTGCTTACGGAGCAATTTTCTTTAGTGCTTATTTAGTTTTTTTAATGGCCACCATGCCTGCAGCGTGGGTAGTAAGTTTTGTTCATTTACCAAAAAACAGTCAAGTATCTGAACTTTCAGGCACTGTATGGCAAAGTTACGCAAAAAAAGTGCGCATTAATGATGTTGAAATTAATGACGTGAGGAGTGAATTAAGCTTCTTCTCATTACTGATGCTTGACCCAAAAGTAAGGGTAAACTTTGGTGGTGCATTAGTCAGTGGGCCGGAAGGAAAGTTAACCGCTACTCAATTACTTGGTCAAATTAAAATAACGGATGTAGATATAAGTTTAGTGGCGAATCAAATTGCTGAAAAACTTAATTTAGCTATACCTGTAGAAGCTCATAACGTTATTGATATAAAAATTGATGAGTTTATTATTGGCAAGCCTATCTGTGAAGAAATGAAGGGTATTATTCAATGGAAAAAAGCATCAGTGACGGCATTGTCTGAAAAGGTAAGTCTAGGGGCATTATCCGCTAATTTAGCCTGCGAAAAAGGTGCACTAACTTTTATAATGTCACCTAAAAACGATCTGGGATTAACGTTTACGGCTTATTTACATAGCATGAATAAAGCCTCTGGTAATGGTTTTTTAATACCCGGTGTTAATTTTCCCAAAAAAATAAAACCTATATTACCGTTTATTGGTAAGGCTGATAAACAAGGACGTTATCGATTGAATTTTTGATTGCTACTTAACTCGTTAATCTAACGAAGTTAAGTAGCAATCATCCTGGTTGTATTCAGGATGAATAACACGCATTAATTACCTAACGGGATGCTTAATTACGTCATCAATTAAGGTTCTAAAATCTGACGTCGATGGAAAATGGTTAATTGTACGTATTGGTTTTTGACTATCAGGATTTTCTACGGCTAATAAATGCTTAATGCCATATAGTTCAGCTGACTCTAAAATATTAATACTATCATCGACAAATAAAGTGTTCTCGAGAGTAAATCCTTGTTTATCTTGTAAACGCTCCCATAATAGTTGTGACTCTTTAGTCACGCCAAATTCATGAGTCGAGTATAAAACATCAAAATACTTGTCGAGTTGAGTGCGTTCGATTTTAAGGGACAAACTATCAGGATGAGCATTAGTAACGAGAATTATCTCTCGGCCACTCTCTCGTAATGCCAACATAAAGTCATGTGCATCACTTCGCAAACTGATTAAGTGCTGTATTTCGCGTTTCAATGATTGAATGGGTAATTTTGTTAGCTCAGCCCAATAATCTAAACAGTACCAATCAATTGTTCCGGCCACTTTTTCAAAATGGATTGCTAAGTCTGCTTTCGCTTGTTCCAATGAAATTTTTGCTGCTGTACTATAACGTAAAGGCAAATGATGGAGCCAAAAATGGTTATCAAAATGTAAATCGAGAATCGTGCCGTCCATATCTAAAAGAACGGTAGAAATTTTTGACCAATTGAGCATATTTATTTTCCTTTGAGCAATTATTTATTAATTATATCTAAAGTTAACGTGCTATTCTAAAACTATATTATTAATATTTTACTGTTAGGTTTTCGCCACCATGAGCAATATTCTGACACTCCCCGAAATTACTCATCGTAAACAAGTTGCCAAAAGTCGGTTGTTTGCTATTGAACAAATAGATCTCACCTTTAGCAATGGCGTAAAACGAGAATATGAGCGGATGCAAGGCTATGGCCGAGGCGCTGTATTGATCGTACCTATGCTAGACCATGAAACATTATTGCTGGTTAGAGAGTATTGTGCGGGCACACATAGCTATGAACTTGGCTTCCCCAAAGGGCTTATTGATGCTGGTGAAAGTGCAGAGCATGCTGCTAATCGTGAATTAAAAGAAGAGGTGGGTTATGGCGCAGAAAAACTCACTCATGTTCATCGAGTAGCAATGGCACCTGCTTTTTTTGCTGCATCAATGGAAATATATTTAGCGGAACATTTGTATACTGAAAAATTACCCGGTGATGAACCTGAAGAGCTAGAAATAGTTACTTGGAAAATAGCTGATTATCAATCTTTACTTGCACAACCTGACTTTAATGAAGCAAGAAGCATCGCGGCGTTAATGCTAGTGAAAGATTTAAATGACAAAATATCTAATGAAATCTCGATAAAAAAATTAAGTGAACGCCCATGAACAGTGAAAAATTACTCGCCGTTGCGATAGAGAGTGCAAAAAAAGCAGGCATTGAAGTTGCTAAACACTACAAAACGGGTGATTACACTTCAGAAATGAAAGAAGACAATAGTCCTGTAACCAGTGCAGATTTGGCATCTAACGATGTATTGATGCAAGAGCTTTCCCGGTTAACGCCAGATATACCTGTAATTTCTGAAGAGGTGGGTGCATTGCCGCTTGTTGAACGAAAAAAGTGGTCACGTTATTGGTTACTTGACCCCATTGATGGTACCGGTGAGTTTATTATGGGCAGTGGAGATTTTGCCGTTAATATTGCATTGGTTGAAAATGGTTGGCCTAGCATTGGTGTTATACATGCGCCAGATCACCAACTGACCTATTACGGACAAAATAACCTGGGTGCTTTTAAGGAAAGTGAACGCGGTAGCAAGCAAATTTATGTCGCTAAATATGATGGCAGCAGGAAAATAAAAATAGCCATTAGCCGCCGACAAGAGCTCAGTTTAATGGAGCAATACCTTAATACCGAAAACTTTTCCTTTGAATATGTTGCGTTGGGTAGTTGCTCACTTAAAAACTGCCTCATTGCGGAAGGTGGTGCAGATTGCTATTTGCGTATTGGCCCTACGGGTGAGTGGGATACTGGTGCGAGTCATTGTATAATCGAACAAGCCGGAGGTTCAATTATTGATAGTGAATTTTTACCATTAACTTATAATCAACGTGAAGGTTTAATGAATCCAGACTTTATGACCTTAGGTTCGAATAATATACCGTGGAATAACATTGTTAAACCGCACCGAGCTCGACGCTCATAATTTTATATATACTTTATCAGGACGTTTTATGCGCAATTTATCAATTTTTATTTTAAGTCTTTCAATATTAATATCTGCTCCAGCTTATAGTGCTTGGAAACTTGATTCGAGCCAATCCTCTTTAACTTTTGTTTCAATCAAAAAAGGTACTATTGCGGAAAATCATCGTTTTAAAGCTTTTTCTGGTAATATTAATCATAAGGGCGTTGCAAATTTTAGCATTGACTTAAACAGTGTTGATACCAATATTGCTATTCGTGACAAGCGTATGGCAGACTACTTATTTGAAACAGCAAAATTTGCAGAAGCAAATTTTAGTGTGCAGCTCAATCAAAATGTTATCGATGCAATTGCTTCGGGCTCAAGTAAAAAAATGTTACTTAAAGGCAGTCTTAATTTACATGGCCAAGAGCAAGATGTTGTGATAGAGGTAATGGTGATGAAGTTAACTGAAAAAAACATGGTGGTAACTACATTACAGCCAGTCATTATTAAAGCAGAAGACTTTGCTTTAATGGCAGGTATTAATAAATTAAAGTCCTTAGCAAATTTACCGAGTATTGCTTATAGCGTTCCGGTTAGCTTTGTTTTAACCTTCACAGACTAAAGATGACAGGAAAACACCTTTGAGTGTTTTATCTTGTATCAATTTTAACGTAATTATTCTTGCTCATTTTCTTGTTGATCAAACTGGTCAATGGGCAAAATATTTACGGTGTCATGCAGCTCAGAATAAACTAAGAATGCACTACCATTAGCGAGTTGCTGTTTTACTTGTGCAACTTTACTGGCTAAGGGTATATCATTCTCACCGTATTCTGTTCCTTCACGTAAAACAAACTCTCTAATAATACTGGTTAAGGTATCTGGTTGTAGATTTTTATATGGGATGATCATAGATGACGCTCTAAAAAATTTGGTACACGATGTTCTAGCCAAAATATAGGTCTTAAAGGGTTATTACCATTGATAAATCCAACATGGCCTCCACCTTTACTCACTTCAAAACAAATGTTTTCTGGAATGCTGCTGATGTCACAAGTATTTTCATCACAAAGGAATGGATCGTCATTTGAATGAATAATTAAGCAGGGTTGTTTAATTTTATCCAAAATAAAGCGTCCACTGGCTTTACGGTAATAATCTTCAGCGCTATCAAAGCCATTAATGGGAGCTGTAACTTGTTGATCAAATTCCCATATGGTTTTAATATCATCTAACTTATGGTGAAGCTTTTGTGATAATGGCGCTGAAAGTAAGTTACTGGCCATTTTATCTTTAAGACTATCTTTAAGCATTCCGACTAAGTACTTCTGATATATACGAGAAAAACCTTGGTTGATCCGCTTACTACAGCTTGCTAAATGTAAGGGAGCACAAATAATGGTTGCTGCTTGATAAGGGTTATTTGGCTCTTCCGCTAAATAACGCGCTAATACATTTCCACCCAGAGAAAAACCAATGATTGTCATTGGAAGTTGTGGGTATTTTTGGTTTAAAAATTTACTTAAATAGCTAATATCTTCAGTATCGCCGCTATGATAAGAACGAGCTTGTCTATTAATTCGACCGCTGCAGCCTCTAAAATGCATGAGTACCCCGAGCCAATTTTTTTCTTTTATTGCGCTCATCATCCCTTTAGCGTAATGGCTATTCACTGATCCTTCTAAGCCATGAAGAACGACAACGATAGGACGAGTTTCATTTTTTTGTGGAATGTCAGTCCAGGCTAAATCAATAAAATCACCATCAGGTAATTCTATCGTTTCACTGTTTGTTGTTAACTGTTTTTTAGACCGTAAAAATTTGGCAAAAATAGTCTGGCAATGAGCGTTTTTTAGCCACCAAGCTGGAATGAATCGACTTTGAGTAAACATTTTAAAGTATTAGAAATCTGAAGTAATTTGTTAATGGCACGATTGTATGTGAATTGAAAATAAATAGATATTATCAGCAAGAAATAAAGACTAGCGAGTCAATGTTATGAAGAAATTATTACTTCATATTACTTGATTAATAAGTATACCTTTACGGGACTCGTCATCTTTAAAGATTAACGTTAATGAGGTATTTTCAGTGATTTTTTTAAGAAAATAATAAATATAAAAAGCACTAATACCTAAAAGAATAGCTAAACCGCCAAAAGAATAAATCACAATAGGATCATTCATAAGCATATTGAAAAATTTCATAACAGACTCCATAAACGTTAATGAGCTATAACAAAAATGGCTATAACTTAATGTTATAGCCATTTTATATGCAGAGTGACTTTATGGTTGTGATATAGATCAATTATGGTAAAAATTAACTGTTGAGCCTTTAAATAATTATTTAAGGAGCATTTTATTGTTTAGTTTTTAATTCTTCCTGCTCAATAAATTGTTTATAGAGTCTATCTGCTTTTTCTCTTGCTTGACTTATTTCTAAACTATTGAGTTTCAATGCATCCATATCACGACTTTTTTTTGCATTTTCATAACCATTACTTGCTGAAATAATATTCCAAACATAAGACATTTTAATGCTTTTCTCTACACCTAACCCTTCAAAATATAACAGTGCTAAATTAAACTGTGCTAAAGCGTAATTTTGCTTCGCTGCAGTTTTATACCAACGGGCAGCTTTTTTGTAATCTGTATTGGTTCCTTGTCCATTGAAGTACATTACACCCAGATTAAATTGCGCAGCGACTAAATCTCTTATTGCCGATCTTTCCATGAGTGCAAAAGCGGTTTGTAAATCTTGTTCAACTATTTCCCCTTCCGAATACAACAAAGACAAACTAAATAATGCGTCGGGATGATTTTGTGAAGCAGCAAGTGAAAATAACTCCAATGCTTTGTCGGGATTTTTTTGAACACCGTAGCCATTTAAATAAATGATGGCCATTTGATACTGAGCAGGAGAGTATTCTTGAGCCAACAAGGGTTCAAATTCATTAATAGCCGCTTTAAAATTACCGCGGTTTAATTCATAAATGCCTTGGTCAAGATCTCCTCGAAAGGCAAAGCTTGAAAAACTAGTCAGTAAAAATAGACAAAAAAGGACAAATGCAGTTTTTTTCATAATTTTCTCATTATTTTAATAGTATTATTTATAAGTGTAGCAAGTAATTGAAAATTTATGACTAAATTTTTATATTGAAACTTGTGACATAATATCTTCAATTTTTTCTTCTATTTCAAGCCAATGCATTTCATTCTCTTCAATGTCTGCTTTGAGTGAAGCTTGTTGTTTAATGAGGGTTGCTAAACGTGATTTATGTTCACTCTGATATATTTCACTTTCAGCTAAGAACCCTTCAACTGCCGCTAATTCGATTTGCCAATGTTGTACTTTTTTCTCGTATTTATCTGCTTGCTTGCGTAAAGGTGATGCTTTTTTGCGTAATTCTGCTTGTTCTTTGCGTATTTGTTTTTTATCAACTGTTTCTACAGACTTTATCGGTTTGGTATTTTTTAGTGTTTGTTTTTTGTCTTCATTAAGCCATTGTTGGTAATCGTCGATGTCACCAGAAAATTCAGTAACACGACCATTGGCGACTAAGAAAAATTCATCAACACATGATTCCAATAAAAATCGATCATGGGCAATCAAAATAATCGCCCCTTCAAAATCTTGTAAAGCAAAAACGAGTGCTTGACGCATTTCTAAGTCGAGATGATTAGTGGGTTCATCGAGCAGTAACAATTGGGGTTTTTCATTAACAATTAATGCTAATACGAGTCGTGCTTTTTCGCCACCAGACATAGTCCCTACAGGAGATAATGCTTGATCACCGGTAAAACCAAAGCTACCTAAAAAGCTACGCGCTTGTAATTCAGTCGTTTCAGGTCTTGCACGAACAATATGTTCAATGGCACTACTTGGCATGTGCAATTGCTCAAGTTGATGCTGAGAAAAGTAACCGATGGTTAACTCTTGTGCACAATAGCGTTCGCCATTAATCAACGCTATATCACCCGCCAATGACTTTATCAGCGTAGATTTACCCGCACCATTTCTACCTAAAAGACCAATTCGGCTTCCTGGAACAAGTGTTAAGCCAACATCACGTAAAATAATAGTATCTTGATTATAGCCACAGGTCGTTTCTTTTAACGCTAACAAAGGATAAGGCAAAGTTTCAGGTGTTTTGAAACTAAAAGTAAATTGACTGTCGACATGTGCGGGTGCCAAGTCAGGCAATTTTTGTAAGCGTTTTAGACGACTTTGTGCTTGTTTTGCTTTACTCGCCTTTGCTCTAAAACGGTCAACAAATGAGGTTAAATGGGCAACTTCTTTTTGTTGTCTGTTAAATTGAGCGTCTTGTTGGGCTAAATGTTCGGCACGCTGGCGTTCAAAAGCGGTATAATTACCAGAATATAACTTTGCTTCTTGGTGCTCAATATGAAGTATTTGTCCGATAACATCATCAAGAAAATCTCTGTCATGTGATATCAGGACTAATGTTCCGGTGAATCGCTTTAACCAGCGCTGTAACCAAATTACTGCATCTAAATCTAAATGGTTGGTTGGTTCATCGAGTAATAATAAATCTGCACGGCTGATCAACGCTTGCGCCAAATTAAGGCGCATTCGCCAACCACCAGAAAACTCTTTAACTGCATTGCCCAGTTGTTCTTGTAAAAAACCTAAACCATGCAACAACTCGCTGGCACGTGCCGGTAAACTGTAACCATTGATTGCGTCAATATGATTAATAATTAATGCTTCTTGGTTGCCGTCGTCATTTAATCGAGCTTGCTCAAGGTTTTGTTCTAGTTGACGGAATTCTTTATCACCATCCATCACATAATCTAAAGCCGATTTTTCAAGCGCGGGTGTTTCTTGTTTTACTGTTGCTACATCCCAACCTGCCGGCATATTAACATCGCCTCGGTCAGGTTGTAATTCACCTAACAAAGCAGCAAATAAAGAAGATTTTCCACAGCCATTAGCGCCAACTAAGCCGACTTTGTGATTAGGATGAATGGTAAAGCTTGATGTCTTTATGAGGTTTTTAGCGCCTCTATCTAAGCTTAAGTCGGTGGCTATAATCATGTTTTTTTTTACTCATTTCAATTCAGATGGCTATTGTCCTTTTCCTATCAACAAGATTCAAGGTAAAATAATGTAACTGAATTTTATTTAGACAGAAAAACGTGAAAAAAAGATTTATTGCTGCTGCTATTTGCCCCAAATGTAATGCTATGGATACTCTGGCATTAACAAAAGAAAACAACGTAGAAAACGTGACTTGTGTTAGTTGTGGACATCAAATGTCACAGCCTGAAGAACATGTTGTTAAAGAAGTGCGTCCGTTAGAACAAGTGATCGGTATATTTAAACAAGAATAGGGTGCAACCTGAAATATAGTCAGAAAAGCACCGAATCATTTGCTTTTATTATTAGTAATGAGGTGGTGGTGGCTCTATATCTTGGGATTCACTTTGACCCGGCGTATTATCTTTTACTCGGTTGGCAATTAATGTCAGCTGCGATTTAAGCTCTGCAATTTCTGATTGATGAACAGCCAGTTCATTATTTAATTGCTCAATCATATCGTCTTGAAAGGCATTGCGAGATTCTAACGCTTCCACACTATCCTGTAATTTGATTATATTTTGGGGTATTTCTGTTGCCATGGTTTTAGATTACCTAACGCTATTTTCTTTGCCAAAGTTCAGCGTAGCCAGATGAACTTTCAGTGATTATTTGTTTCTTTCCTCGAAAGGCGACACTATACACTACCGCACCCGCAGCACGAATACTTTCTTTTGGTGTAACTCGCCAACTGTCAAGTCGTTCACCGGTCGCTATGCTCCAAAGATTAACCTTTCGAGTGGGTGCCCCTGTAAGTAGTTTAGTGCCGTCATCTGAAAATTGAACAGAGCTAAAAATCTCATGGCGGTTAAAGTATTGTAATTGGCTAATGCGCTTACCTGTTTTTAAATCCCAGATATTTGATGATTTCTGACTATCAGCAGTAAAAGCAAAGCGACCTTTAGGATCTAATGCCACCATAGTGACACGGCTAGGATGATTAAATCGATAAATAATCTGACCACTTTGTGTATCCCATATATAAGCAATGTAATCGTTTCCACCGGAAATAGCGATACGACCGTTAGGTAACATATCAACCGAATTGATTTTTTCTTTATGGCCTAAAAATTCTAACCGACGGCCGTTACTCATTGTAATATGTACAACGGTTCCATTACTTTTACCGAGTAAAATAAAGTCCCCATTGTTAGACAAAGCAATATCACGAATTGTAGATTCACGTACTTTCCAATAACCTTCAGATTCACCGGATGTTATATTCCATAAAGCAAAGTCTTCCCGGTTTGCAGTTAGTGCATGGCTGTTGTTGTTAGCTATGTCAGCTAATAATACTAAATTATCGCTACTGTTTTGTTTTTGTGACCAACGGTATTTTAAAGCGTTGTTCTCCAGATCCCATAGACTTAAACCATGATGAATAGAAGAGACAACACTGTACTTACCATCATTAGAGATATTAGCAGCATATGCGCCTTCCTTTGCATGCTGCCAGCGGTGCACAGGTTTGTCGCCCGCTGGTTGACAAGCACTGTTCACTAGGGATAGTAGGCAGATGAAAAGCAGTGTTACCTTGTTATTACACTCAATCACAATATTAATACTTTTTTCTTGGTTAATTTATCGTTAGTATAAGCCGCATTGTCTAACAATACACAATATTTAATCAATGGCTTAGGGGGAGTTTCTCCAACTGGGTACTAAGTTACGTTAACGGAGAAGAAATGAAATTATTTAAGCCAACTATTTTAGCTATTGCACTTGTATCAGTGCTTGGTTGTCAAGAAGCAGTAAAAGAAACTGAGACTGCCCCCGCACCTGTTTTAGAAACTGAAGTGCAAAAGCAAGCTTACAGTTTAGGTGCTTCAATTGGTATGTACATGCAAAAGAATCTTGATCAACATGAGAAGTTGGGCCTACCACTTGACCAAGCGTTAATTACACGCGGGTTTACTGATAGTCTTGCTGGAAAGTCGATTATAGAAAAAGAAGAAATTCAAGCATTGTTAACGAATCTTGACAAAGAAATGAAATCAAAGCAACAAGAAGCAACGACAGCTGATTCTGCAGCAGCAGTGGCTGAAGGTAAAAAATTCTTAGAAGAAAATGCTAAGAAAGAAGGTGTAAAAATAACTGAATCAGGTATTCAGTATGTCGTTATCACTGAAGGTGAAGGCGAAAAGCCTAGCGCTACTGATACAGTAACCGTTCACTATAAAGGTACTTTTTTGAACGGTGAAACTTTTGATAGTTCATACGAACGAAATAAGCCAGCAGTGTTCCCGTTAAATCGTGTAATTAGCGGTTGGACGGAAGGCGTACAGTTAATGACAGTGGGTTCAAAGTATACGTTTACTATTCCATCTGATTTAGCCTATGGACAAAATGGTAATCCACCACGTATTCCGGGCAACTCAGTATTACAGTTTGATATTGAATTATTAGAGATTAAAAAAGCAGCTGAACCAGAAGAAGTTACTCAATAGTTAGTCACTACTTCGCTGTCTAAAAGCCAATTGTGTCAGCAATTGGCTTTTTTATGTTCAGGATGAACGGTATGTCACGATCACATGGATGTGAAAGAGCGACGATGTTCAGGATGAACGGTATGTCACGATCACATGGATGTGAAAGAGTGACGATGTTCAGAGCACCTATCCATACATCCCTAAGTATAAATAACTATATTGCTAACGCTTCGCTGACATATTCAGCTATCGCTAAACTAGAAGTTAAGCCGGGTGAGTCAATACCAAACAGATTCACTAATCCTTTCAAGCCATGCACTTTTTCATTTTGAATGACAAAATCTTTAAAACCATCATTTGGACCTTCTAATTTCGGACGAATACCAGAATAAGCAGGTTGTAACCTTTCGCTATCTAATGAGGGATAATAGCGTTGAATCGCTGCCAAAAATTTAGCTTTTAGAAGAGGAGAGACTTCATAATCAATATCCTCTATGTACTGTGTGTCGGGACCAAACTTTAATTGTCCGCCAATGTCTAATGAGGCGTGAATACCTAAACCATGCGCTTCAGGTACAGGATAAATAAGTTGTGTAAAAGGACTTCTCCCTTGGTAAGAAAAATAATGGCCTCGACAATAATAAAGCGATGGAATATGTGACTTTTTTAAATCACTAATATTTTTGGCAACTTTAGTACTGTGTAATCCCCCTGAATTAATTAAATAATCACAATGCAACTGCATTATTTCATCTTGACTATTTAAAGTAACAACAAAGCCACCATTATCGTTATCTGCCTTAATAAAGGTTGTTTTTCCAACAAACTGACCATTGTTATGCTCAATTTCTGCTAGTAAAGCCTGCATATAACTATGCGTATCAATAATGCCTGTCGAAGGGGAAAGTAAGGCAGCGGTGGCATGTAATGCTGGATTTGACTTCTTAAGCTCGTCTGCCGTTAACCAGACGAGATCATTAACATCATTAAGTGCTGCTTGTTTTATGGTTTTCGCTAAACATTGTTCTTCTACCTCGCCGTGGGCAACCAGTAATTTTCCTAGGCGTTGATGAGGAATACCTCGATCTTTACAATATTGATAAAGCTTCTCTTTACCAAGTACGCATAATTTAGCTTTTAAACTGTGCTGCGGGTAATAAATGCCGGCATGAATAACTTCACTATTACGGCTACTGGTTTCTTCACCAAAGCTAGCGTTTTTATCAATAATGAGCACATTATTCAGTTTGTTGCTCAGTCTTGCCGCAATGGCTAAACCCACGACACCAGCGCCAATAATTATTGCGTCTACTTTTTCCATCATTTTATCTATTCTTTTTAGCTTGAGTTAAGTGTGGTCGCCCCTTGTTTAAATTTCAAGAAAAAGAATGCCTTAAAATTGAGTCAAGAGTGTGGGTAGGGTTCAAAGGACTGGCTTATTCTATTTTGGAATAAAAAAGCTATTTCTATTCTTTTTCATCGGAGTAAAGGAGGTCTATTATTCATGTATTATTTATAAATGGGCGAATTCACCTTATGTTGCCAAATCAGCAAAACTTACAAAAAACGATGTTAGATGCCGACCAATTAGCATCACTACAACACACTATTGGTAGCTACTCTCCGTTGCAACTTGCTTGGGCGAGTGGTTATTTAGCGGCTAAATCTGAAGGGGCATCAATAAGCGTTAGTCCGTCACCTGTTGCACTTCCTGCGGCAACTCTAACCATTTTATTTGGTTCTCAAACGGGTAATGCTAAAGGTGTTGCTAAAGCATTGGCTGTGCAAGCTCAAGCACAGGGTCTTACTGTCGATTTAAAAAGCATGAGTGATTTTAAGCCTAAAAGCATTAAAAACATTACTCACTTATTAATTGTTGCTAGTACGAATGGTGAAGGTGAAGCTCCTGATGATGCTATTGCCTTACATGAGTTTTTAGCCTCGAAGAAAGCACCACAATTAGAAAGCTTACACTATAGTGTTTTAGCTTTAGGTGACACGAGCTATGAATTTTTTTGCCAAACAGGCAAAGATTTCGATGAGTCTTTAAGCAAACTGGGCGCGAAACAAATGTCGCCACGTGTAGATTGTGACGTTGATTACGAAGCAGATGCAAAATCATGGTCTGACACTATTATCAGTAAAGCTAAAAGCTTATTAGGTAGCGAGTCTACTGCAAGTAATGTTGTTGCTATGCCAACAGCTTATGCGGTTAGTGAATACACTAAACAAACACCTTATGCTGCAGAATTAAGTTTAAGTCAGAAAATTACTGGTCGAGATTCAGCTAAAGATGTTCGCCACATTGAAATTGACTTAGCGGACTCAGGCATTACATACCAAGCTGGTGACGCTTTAGGTGTATGGTTTGAAAACGACGCTACATTAGTAGCAGAGCTTATTCTCGCGTTGAACTTATCTGCCGATGAAAATGTTGAAGTCGCTGGGACAAGTTTATCTCTTGCAGAGGCGTTAACGTCCAAATTAGAGATTACTCAAACAGCGGTTAATTTTATTAGTTTTTGGGCTGACAAGTCACAAGACGAAGTATTATTAGCGTTAAGTGAAGATAAAAATGCTGCCCGTGAATATGCAGGTAATCATCAAGTAGTCGATGTGGTTAAAGCAGCTCCAGCTACAGTAACCGCGCAAGACTTTGCTGATTCACTTCGTAAAATCACACCACGTTTATACTCTATTGCTTCAAGCCAAGCGGAAGTGGAAGAAGAAGTACACTTAACGATTGGTTTAGTTGAATACAATGAAAATAACCAATTAAGAAGTGGCGGCGCTTCAAGCTTCTTAGGTAAGCGTCTTGAAGAAGGCGGTACGGTTAAGGTTTTCATTGAACACAACGATAATTTCCGTTTACCTGCAAATGGCGACACGCCTGTTATCATGATTGGTCCAGGTACAGGTATTGCGCCTTTTAGAGCCTTCATGCAAGAACGTGAAGCGACGACAGCAAGTGGTGATAACTGGTTGTTTTTTGGTGACCAAACGTTCACCCAAGATTTTTTATACCAAACCGAATGGCAAGGTTATGTAAAGTCAGGTTTGTTAACAAATATTGATTTAGCTTTCTCACGTGACCAAGCAGAAAAAATATATGTTCAAGACCGTTTACGTGAAAAATCGAGCGAAATTTTTGCTTGGTTAGAGCGTGGCGCGCATTTATATATTTGTGGTGACATGAGCCGTATGGCAAAAGATGTTGAACTTGCCTTAATCGATATTATTGCTGAACAGGGCAAATCAAGCACTGAACAAGCACAAGATTACTTAAAAGAATTACGTAACGCGAAGCGTTTTCAGAAGGATGTTTACTAATGACAACAACAAATAAAGAAACCTTATTAACAGGTCCTGGACCCTTAATTGTTGAAGGTAAACAAGCCGATAACGAACGTTTAAAAGCAGACAGTAATTATTTACGTGGCACTATTGTTGATGACTTAAAAGATCAAACTACGGGTGGTTTTACTGCCGACAATTACCACATAATTAGAACTCACGGTATGTATCAGCAAGATGACCGTGATATTCGTGCTGAACGTACTAAGCAAAAATTAGAACCATTACATAATGTTATGTTACGTGCTCGTATGCCTGGCGGTATCATCAAGCCAGAGCAATGGTTAGCTATCGACAAATTTGCTCAAGAAAGCACATCTTATGGCAGTATTCGTTTAACGACGCGCCAAACGTTTCAGTTTCATGGTGTATTAAAGCCAAATATTAAACTAATGCATCAAACATTAAACAGTATTGGCATCGATTCAATTGCCACTGCTGGCGATGTTAATCGTAATGTTTTATGTACTTCTAATCCTATTGAGTCAGAACTTCATCAAGAAGCTTATGAATGGGCAATAAAGATTAGTGAGCATTTACTACCAAAAACAAGAGCTTATGCCGAAATATGGTTAGACGGTGAAAAGCTTGAAGGCCCTGAAGGTAAAGAGACCGAAGAGCCTATTTTAGGCGATAACTACTTACCGCGTAAATTCAAAACTACGGTCGTTATTCCGCCACAAAATGATATTGACGTTCACGCTAACGATCTAAACTTTATCGCGATTGCGAAAGATGGCAAATTAGTCGGTTTTAACGTACTTGTTGGCGGTGGTTTAGCCATGACACATGGTGATAAGTCAACGTATCCTCGCAAAGCTGACGATTTCGGTTATGTACCTTTAGCCAATACCTTAGATGTTGCAACAGCTGTTGTTACCACACAACGCGATTGGGGTAATCGAGTAAACCGTAAAAATGCCAAAACTAAATATACACTTGACCGAGTCGGTGTAGAAACATTTAAATCGGAAGTTGAAAAACGTGCCGGTATTACTTTTGAAACATCTCGTCCTTATGAATTCACTGAACGTGGCGATCGTATAGGTTGGGTTGAAGGTTTTGATGGTAAGCATCACTTAGCGCTATTTATTGAAAATGGTCGTTTACTTGATAACCCTGGTAAGCCACTGAAGTCTGGCGTTGCTGAAATTGCGAAAATTCACAAAGGTGATTTCCGCATGACCGCCAACCAAAACTTAATTGTGGCGGGTGTAGCAACACAAGATAAAGCACAAATCGAAGCGATTGCTCGTGAATATGGTTTGATGAACGATACAGTTTCAAAGCAACGTAAAGATTCAATGGCTTGTGTAGCATTTCCTACTTGTCCATTAGCGATGGCAGAAGCCGAGCGTTATTTACCGGGTTTTGTTACTGATGTTGAAGGCATTTTAGCTAAGCATCATGTTAGTGACGAAAGTATTATTTTACGTGTGACCGGTTGTCCAAATGGCTGTGGCCGTGCAATGTTAGCGGAAATTGGTTTGGTCGGTAAAGGTCCGGGTAAATACAATATGCATTTAGGCGGAAACCTAGCCGGAACGCGTGTTCCAAAAATGTATAAAGAAAACTTAAGCGAACAAGACATTCTTGATGAAATGGATGCATTAATCGCTCGTTGGTCTTCAGAACGTACCTCTAACGAAGCGTTTGGCGACTTTACTATACGAACAGGTATCATCGCAGAAGTGAAAAACAGTAAGCGAGATTTTCATGACTAAAATTATAAGTAGCAGTGCGAATGTTACAGCGCTAAAGGCACCGATTAATAACCGTTTCCCAGCGTCTTTACCTAAGCCATGGTTGAATCAATGGAATGAGTTATTAGAAAAGCAAACCGCTACCGAACGTGTTGAATGGTCGATGGAAAATTTGCCATCACAATTTGTTTTATCGTCAAGCTTTGGTATTCAGTCGGCGGTTATGTTACATATGTTGACGCAAGTTGACGCCAATATTCCAGTATTAATAACAGATACCGGACATTTGTTTCCTGAAACATATCAGTTTATTGAACAGCTTACTGACCGTTTAAACTTGAATTTACAAGTATATAGCGCAACAGAAAGTGCGGCATGGCAACAAGCAAAATATGGCGAAGAATGGTCGAAAGATGATACCTCTTTAAAAGCCTATAATCGCCGTAATAAAGTTGAGCCATTAGAGCGTGGTTTACACGAACTTAATGCCGCTACATGGTTTTCGGGTGTGCGTCGTCAGCAATCTGAGCATCGTCAAGGCTTGCCTGTTGTGAGTGTTTTACGTGGCCGTTTTAAAGTACATCCAATTATTGATTGGAGTAACAAAGATGTTCACGAATATCTCACTAAGCATAACTTGCCGTATCACCCGTTGTGGGATCAAGGTTATGTTTCGGTTGGGGACACCCATAGTACTAGACCATTAACGTTGGGGATGACTGAAAGTGATACCCGTTTCGGTGGTATGGCGCGTGAATGTGGTTTACATACCGACGGCGACGGAATTTAGACTCATTCGCACTAAACATTTAACAAAGGACAAGCATAACGAGTGTTTGTCCTTTTTAACTTTCAACAACAGAAAAGTTTACGCTCAATTCACTTTTTAAAAACTGCAAATAATCATTGTCGCCATTAGCACTAATCAGACTCGCTAACTCACTGCCAATCGGTGTGAACTTGTAAAACTTTAATACACAAGATTGTTTTTTTGCGGCGAGTGTCAGCGGTGTATTGTTAAAACTAAAAGTAAACTTTTCATATTTATTCATCGGACTAGATTCTGTTTCTTGAATAAACACTAAATGGTTATCTGCTAAAATTAATAAATCAGCATAGCTCAATGAAAATTGACTTAATGGTATGTTTTTTTCTCTGTTTTTACTGAAAAAATTAAACAGGCTAGGTGTTTGATAAGCACCAGAGATAATACGTATGTTTTTTTTAGTTTGATCGGATACGGACAAACTACAAGCCTTCGCGAGTAACTTCGCGTCAGTAATATTCATCGAACGGAAAGTTTTTAGCGTTTTAGCTGAAAATGAGCCGGGTTGAGATATTTCTCCTGATAGGATTTTCGCCCATAAATTTTGCATCGTTTGATTACTAACATCTTCAGCAAGTTGAGTGAAAGTGACGAACCAGTCTGGATCCGCTTTATCAGTAACCTCAGTACTAGAACAGTATGCTAAAGACTTTTGAATAATAGATTCAAGGTTTTGCTGTTTTCGCAATGCAGAAATCCTAACTCTTTTTTGTGCTCTATCCTCAAGTGGCATTTGTTTTTCTAAGGAAACTACCCCCCCATCAAGCACAAAACTTTTGGCTAAACCTAAAAGTTGCATTTGCGAAGAAATCCCCGCACTCTTTTTATTACCACTGTTTTGTGTACTAGAGGTCTCTGTTTTTACTACGGCACTCTTATTAGATTCATTATTAACAACAATTTCTGAAGCAGAAGGCTCGTTTATATCTTTCATAAAAAATCCCGTAACTAATCTATTAGTTTTATTACTATTTTTACTTAGCATACGCTGGAAAATATAAATCAGCAATTTTCTGTTTATTCATCTAAACTTAACATAAAATCAACAACTAACTTCTATTATGAATTTAATTGTAAAACTAGGTTGAATATTCTTCAACCGACTTTTATTATGTAAGATATTAGAAGTAAAAGTCATCATTTAATTTGATGAACAAAAAATATTAATCAGTTGTTTTATTACTGATTAATTGAGGGTTATATGCAGGCTTCCGAAAATACTAATGACGATTTTTTATTTATCGATGATAGTGATGAAGATGAGATTCTTACTAATGGTAATAGTGAAACGTGGAAGGTTCTGATTGTTGATGATGACCCTGAAATTCACTCTGTTACACAATTAGCATTATCTGATTTAGTCGTTTTAGGTAAAAACTTAGAGTATATTCATGCCTACTCAGGTCGAGACGCATGCCTGCTTATTGAAGAACACCTTGATATTGTTCTGGTATTACTTGATGTTGTGATGGAAACTGATGATGCGGGTTTAAATGTAGTCAAACATATTCGAGAAACATTACAAAGACAAGATATTCGTATTGTATTACGAACAGGTCAGCCAGGATATGCGCCTGAAGAAAGCGTCATTAAAGATTATGATATTAATGACTACAAAACTAAAACAGAACTCACACGTCGTAAATTAGTAACTACCGTTTATGCTGCAATTCGTTCATACCAACAAATACATTCTGTTAATCAAAATCGTATCGGTTTAGAAAAAATTATCAGCGCTGCCGCTGAATTATTAGAATTACACTGTATTCATGAATATGCAGAAGGTGTACTCACGCAGTTGAACCTTCTGAGTGATAGCCAGTCGAGTGTTTTTTGTGCTCGAGGACAGGGCATTATTGAAGGCACTGATGATTTAAGTCTACATGTTTTAGGACAACTTGGTCATAGCAAAGCATTAATAGATCAAAAAGTATCTTTAATAGATGATAATCTTTTGCAAGAACGTATTTGCAGTGGTTTTACTCAGAAAAAAAATAATTATGGTAGTAATTTTGCGTTGTTGTATTTAGCGAGTGGTGGATACCGTGCTGTTATTTATCTACAACTTGAGCAAGCGCTAACTGAAATTCAAGCTCAGTTAATTGAAGTATTTTTAGCTAATATTGCTATTGGCTATGAAAATGTTCATTTATTTCAGAAATTACGCAATGCTGCGTATCGTGATTGGCTAACAGAATTACCGAATCGTTTAGAGTTTGTAAATCGACTTGACCACTTTAGCCAATCAGAAGAAGTAAACCTTGTTGCGGCCTTAATAGACCTAAATCACTTTAGTGATATTAATGACGGCTTAGGACAAGATTTAGGTAATAAACTGCTTCTTGCTGTTACAGTTCGGCTAAAAGAACTTGGCAAAGACTGTCAGTTCGCTCGTGTTGGTGCTGATGTTTTTGGTGTAATTGGTCCTGCAGACCAAGTAAATCCTGATACACTCATGTCATTGTTTCATCGTTCATTTAGGGCAGGAGAGCAACGCTTACCTGTAACTGCATGTTTTGG
>Ga0209712_10001066_pt1 | contig 23570 bp, 17 predicted proteins | sample ArcOceMetagenome_FD_187443 | JGI IMG/M metagenome (GOLD analysis project Ga0209712, IMG submission 187443) | Marine eukaryotic phytoplankton communities from Arctic Ocean - Arctic Ocean - Greenland ARC118M Metagenome (SPAdes) (version 2) | ecosystem: Environmental > Aquatic > Marine > Oceanic...
TTTGCAGCTTTTTCTTCGGATTGTTTAGTTTTGGAATTCAATGGATCTGAATTGTCGTTAACGTTAATGTTTGGGTCAATGTTCTCTGCGTCCATCCCACTCGCAGCATGACCATCTGTTTCTGTTCCTGTTTCTGTTTCATTTTCTACGTCAGTTTCCATGTTCTGCTTGACAGCCAACGTGTGCAATTCCCAGATATCACGTTCTGCATTGTCTTGTAATTCCTGTAGGGCGTTTACTAACTCGTCTGTTTTGGAATTTACGGTTGACTGACTTTTTTGTAGGCACCATTGGAGGAGCTGTTCGACGGTCCAGTCCTCTGTTGGTTCTATTATTATAGATATTAATATGGGGTTTGAAGACATGAGATTATCATGATTCAAGCAGTCAAAGGCACTGTACTGTATGCTTCATATTCAATATTGGATTCTTACCGTTAAGATCACATGCGGTTGGCATGCTGGATGATGTGACCTCCATGATTGACTACTGGAAGTTTATCGTAGATTGTGGTATTGATGACCTCTGGATGGTACGTGTAACGGTATTCCTTGAAGAGAAGTTGCGTTGCTTGAGAGCGAAGTGATTTGCTTGTTGCTTGTTGCTCGTTGCTCGTTGCTCGTTCTTGATGTTGTTGGTGTTGCTTGTATGTTTGCTTCTTTCTCGATTTTTTCGAATCTGACGGTTGGTACAGATTTTCAACATTCAACCGATTCAAATTTGAATTTTTTGCCACAATTTCAATTATGTCCAACGATATTTTTTTAGCATACTCCGACGTACATCAACATCACTGATTACAGCCATATATCACAGACAGTACCATCATCTTTGGTAGTGATATCCAAAGCAACTGATTATACTCCAAACAAAAGACTCACTCGACATGTTACGTGTACCCAATCGCTCCAATTTTCTAATTTTGTTCAATCTATTATTATTTGCACTTGTAAACGCCGCACATGCAGATGAGACGAACGTCAAGAAGCCAAACATTGTCCTCATCCTCGCCGATGACGTTGGTACAGGCGACATCCCAAGATACTGGGACTCGAGCGTTGTAGATATGCCGAATCTTGATAGGCTTTCAGATATGGGCGTTACATTCAAAGATGCACATTCCACGCCTCTCTGTGCACCTAGCCGCTACATGCTGCTGAGTGGAAACTATGCTCACCGCGGTAAGAACCCCAATGGTTCGTGGAATTTTGCGAATAACAGGAATCAGTTTATGGATACTCAGAAAAGTATTGCAGAGGTATTGCGCGACGATGGATATCATACGAGCATGTTTGGTAAATGGCATCTTGGTGCGAAGGCCCCTCCTAATGGGGTCGTCAAGTTTGAGAATATGGCTACATTGCTGACTAACCCCGCACTTGATTGGAGCCTGCCATTGATTCAAGGCCCTGAAGATATTGGCTTTGAAACTTCATATATAACAGCTGAGGGTATTCAGGGTCCTCCGTATTCATTCTTTCGCGATGGGTATCTAACTACAAATGTAACAAATTCTTCAAGTATAAAATATTGGGACAAAGGCTCCTATTCAATGACTCATGGAATGTCGAAAATTGGGAAACACCCAGGTGATGGTGATGACGATTGGGACTCTTCTGCTTTTAACATGATTGTCGTGAATGAGACCTCTAAATTCATTGACAAACACATGGAGGAAACCCCATCTCAACCTTTCTTCACCTACGTCGCATTGGGTGCTGTCCACATTCCACACTCTCCGCCCTACCATTACCTAGATGGATCTCGTGTGAGAAAAGAATATCCAACAAGGCATTTAGATATGCTTCTTGAGGTAGATAAGGTGGTAGGTTCACTGGTAGCAATGATTGATGATAGACAGCTAGCAGATGATACAATCATCATCTTTGCAAGTGACAATGGTGGACTTCAAACCAAGTCTCAAAGGACAGGTCACCGCATGAGTGGACCCCTAAAGGGAGAGAAAGGTTCAATATATGAGGGAGGTCATCGAGTTCCTCTCATAATGCGGTATGACAACCATTTTCCGGCTAATAAAACTAATGAGGAAATGGTGGGTTTGAATGATATTTACGCAACCATTTGCGAGCTGGTTGGAGTCGGTGTCCCTGAGTTGTCGGCACAGGATTCCATTAGCTTCGCAGACTATTTGGACATTAACAACGAGGGTGCAAGTGGCGGGCGTACTCAAATTTCCACATGGGCGCTAAAACAAAACAGAGTAACAAATGAGGCAATACGATTTGGGTCAATGAAATTGATTCGTAATGCTATTGATTCAACATATGAGTTGTACGATTTGGCGACTGACATATCTGAAATGAATGATTTGAGTGGTTACGAAGTATATGCTGATATGATTAATCATATGAAAACAAAGCTGAAGGCAGATGGGCCCTGTCCAGATGATAATGAAGGGCAGCAATCGATAAAAGGGCTGAATCAACCGAAAGGCTGTGGATGGTTTCGGAAGAATGTGAATCGTTGTAAAAGGCATCTAGAAGGGGAATTAAACTGCTACTCAGTATGTGGACGAAATCACAAATTTTGCAAATAAAATTAATATGTTCCAATGAGTACCGTACTACGAGACCATTAGAGCCTTCCAGCTAGTAGACATGTTGTAATTATAACTTTTATCCGTCGTATGCGTAGATCAAAATAACCTCAGACATACAGTATACCGGTATCCCCATCATTGACATTGGCGTTTTTTTTCAGGTGGAAGCAATATTTTTGGTTTTTGGACTTTCAACTTCTTGCACGTACTACACCTAATGGGTAAAGCCAGGATCAACAAGCAACGTCAAGACAAAATGATTCAAAGATTGTTTGCTTTTGCAGTGGATTATTTCATTGGCGTAGAATGTCATTGTTATGAAATTCAGGGTCATCTATTCGAATTGAATGGATATCAATATCCACTGCCGGGTTTAAAATGAATGTGCACGACAAAAGCAATTATACACTTTGTTTTCTTCTCATCGGGTTATTAAGTGACGTTGGCTTCTATGAGATTGAAGCTGACTTGGTGAGTCTCACAGAGGCGACAGCCGTCAAAATCTACACCAAGACGGGTGCTTATTACGGATTCGAGGACCTTGCCACTCAGTGGCAACTTGTCTTTGATGGCCCGTCTTCTTCTAATAACTTCCACACAGTTGCAATGACGTTTTCAAGTCCAGTGTTCAGTGCGACAGGAGACAAGAGAGCATTCTACATCACCTACCCATCTGGATCTGTATTCCTCTACAAAGCGACAGGTGTAATTGTGTCAAATGCTGAAGTTCAAATTGGACTTGCTTCGGTGCGGCAACACAATTGACTCCCAGCTTTCGAGTGGTGGTGATACATCGTTTCTCGGTGGGTTGAAATGCACTTATCAGAATAATCTCGATCTGATCCCTCCTGGTGACCCTGAATCTACCTATTTCACAGAAATCACAAAAGGTAACAATGCAACCCAGAGTCTTAAAATTTCAACGAACATTCTTCATTGATTCTATCATCCAGTTCCAATGGTAATGTACTGGCCGTGAATGGAGTTATCGGAGACGATGATGGAAGTTATGGACACATTTTTAAAATATTGGCATTCAAAGACATCCAACCGCAGAAGAATGGGAGTCTCTCGGAGGTCCCATCTTCAATGATGTAGCTCTAGATTCTGATTTCAAAGATGATGCCAGAGCTGACATAAGTCTAAGTGGTGACGGAAAGAAACTTGCAGTTTCTGCTGTATACAAATCCAAGAGAACGATCATCGATTCTCAGGATTCTGCTAGTTTTGTTAAGGTCTACAGCCACACATTAGAAAATGTTTCAGAAAATTGGCAACATCTCAAAACTGTGTATGAAGGAGATGCGGGTATGGGAGGTGCAGAAATTGGTCTCAAAGTTTCCCTCGATGCCCTAGGAACAAAGGTTGTAATTGGAGAAATGTACTATGATGAAACGGATGGTTACACTCATAATGTAGGGAGGATGATGGTATACAAAGTAGACACTGACTTGCAACTTGGCTCGATTATCACAGGAACGGCTGGAAAAGACTATGCAGGATCCAGCGTGGCTATTGCAAGGGATGGTGAATGTATCATATATGGTGCGATCGGGGCTGCTAGAGACGTCGAATCTGGAGTCGCATATGTGTATTGTTGGAACGCGTCTGGTAATGACTGGGAAAAACGAGACACTCTATTCGGTGAGGCAGTGGCTGATCAGTATGGCCATACAGTTGCTATCACAAGTGATGGCAATTATGTTGCTGTGGGTGCGCATGACAATGATGTCAATGGATCAAAAAAGAATGCAGGCCATGTACGCGTTTATTGCTACAATGGTACCGCCTATGAACAGCTTGGGTCTGACATCGACGGTGGAAGGGGAGAAGAGAAAGATGGACATAGTTATTATGTTGGTGATGCCTTTGGATTTGACATCGCGCTCAGTGATCTGGATCAAGATGGACGTATTAAAATTGTCATCGGTGCGCCTAATAATCAGGATGTGGGTTATTATAATGGACAGGTAAGCAATCAAAAGATTCCACGCAATACGAGAGAGTATGATACACACCTACTAGCCACGAACCAATCTTACATGTCCTTGTCTTATCCAATTTCAAATTCACCAGGTCTGTGTTTTTGAGTGGAAAACAAATGTCTCTACTGAGTGGGTCAAAATTGATGATACATATGGAGAAACAGAGTTGGCCGGATTAGGATATAGTGTAACTATCGATTCTGTAGGGAGGCATTTTAATGTGGCGACCAGTGATCCTTCAGGCACTTCTGGAGTAAGAGAATTCGAGCAAGCTGAAGCTTCTGCAGTGCCAAGCTCTCAACCCTCTATTTTCCCTTCAAGCGTCCCGAATACTTCCCCCACCGGTTATTACGAAAAAGAGTTCCAGATCAGGACCACTTATCATAGATTGAACTATACAAGTAATAGTAATTGGTGTGCAACTCCTGAAGGCCTTGCAAACGACAGTAAAATCAAAATGCGTCCTTGCAAATCTTATAGCTCCACAGAAACTAATATCCAGGTATGGGAAAGAACAATCGATGGTCAGATCAAACTCTCGAGGCCTAATGACAATTATTGCCTGCAGAAATCTAGTAGTACGGTACTTCGTCTAAATCAGTGCAGCGGTGACGACGAATTAAAATTCACGCTGGACGATGATGCCCATAAATTGGCGATCGATGTAAGCACCAACACCTTTTTGGTTGGATTTGATATCGACAGGAAGTACTCCCAGCTCCGTTTATACAAACTTGGTTCCGTTGACCCGTCGTTGGAGTCGTGGGAGACCAAGTATGGTCCTGTTTTTGACTAATGGATTGAATGATCACGACACTACAGCCAGAAGATTGTTGATTCTTACATAATCGCATATTTTCAAGTAATAACAGTATTAATAAAAATGAATACGAGTTCGAATACTTTCAACCAAGTGAGATTTAACAAAATCTTGATAGATATTTTGTTTTCTCCATAAACACACATCACGGTTTCTTGGTCGTCTCGAGTGAGTCGGACATGGACAATGCCCGGCAACACTGACGGATTGAGTCATCGTGCATCAATGTATACTCGCTGAACGTACTGCTACTGCCGATAATGTTCAACGGTTCAATTGTGTTTCAAGATTCTGGTTTAGCTTTGTGAGAATAGGTAGGTAGGCAAACATGTCATAACGTCCAGTAACGGTCGACCGAATCACCTATGCCCTGTTACGTCATCATACCATTCCACCATTCCACGCCAGAAAAAGATGCGCTTTTTGGATCTTTTTTGCATCCTTTGGAACACACAACAGAACAACCAAAACACATCACATGCGTTCACTCTCCTCTTTACGGTAGATAATAAATAATACAAGGCCCGAAGCAGCTAAATACAATAGGCAGAAGGCCACAGAGAAAGACAGAAGGGCGAGACAAATAAAAGAAAACAAGTATTCATTATGACCTTCAGACTTGGATACGTTCTGCCCTTGGCTCTTTATTTGCTATCACATGAGAATGCCCATCAGTGGTCTGCCCTCACACCATCAAAGTCGTCACCCCTCTTCGCCGATGCCTTCTCAATGACGAGTTCCTTCATGGGTCACAGTCACAAACAAATCACCAGAAAAATTGCCAGCCACAGCAACGAGAAAAGCAACAACAACAAGAGCTTCCAGCTATCCATGGTAGTCGATCGCCTCTCCGAAGAATGCATCGCCGCCACACAAGTATCCCAAAAAGTAGGAAACGAAGTAGGCCTCCGCCTCCTCAAAAACGAGGCCCTAATTGTCGGAATCGTCAACAGACCCGAAAAATCCGGACGAACCCTCGCACGCTACAACCTCGTCTACCCCCTCGTGCGAAAGAGTGCCGAAAAGGTCCTCGAGCAGAACGGCTTCCAGTTGAAACCCAAGGTGAACAGAGATACACTCTTGACCAATGAGAAACCTCTTTCGTTCTCGGAGGATGTGAAGATGAGCCTCACTACCGCATCGCAGATTGCGGATCATTTTGATTCCAGGATGATTCATTCCGAGCATGTTCTGCTGGCGCTTATGGGGTATAATTTTGGTAAACCCATTGATCAGATGAATGTGGGTGTTGGGTTGGAAATCTTTAGAAATACGGAAAACGTGGTGGATCCTAAATTCTCAGCGTATGATTTTTGTGAGGATTTGTTGCAGGACATGAAGTTGCCTTATGATTTTGCACGGAATACTGTTACCGATGAGGTAGTTGTGATTGGTGGTGGATCGACCAAGTCGAATACGTTGGAGGAGGTAGGCGTTGATTTGACGCAATTGGCAGTCGAGGGGAAGTTGGATCGTGTCTATGGACGTGATAATGAAATTATGATGGCATTGAGGACTTTGGGAAGGAGGAGGAAGAATAACCCATGTTTGATTGGTGACCCTGGTGTTGGAAAGGTGCGTCGAATTCATTTTATTTGAGTTGAGTTGAGTTGAGATCGCTGCGAAGGAGGAAGTCTCAACTCTAATGTGTTATGGTTTCATTATGTGTGTGCTCACCAAACTACGTTATTGCTTGTTTTCTAGACTGCAATCGCGGAGGCCATTGCACAAGTATTGGCGTCTTCCTATCCATCCATAGAAATCAAAACGCCAAATCCATCGAGATTCAACCCGTTCGCTAAGAATGGAGAAGGTGAAGTAGATGAAAGTATTCCACAGGAAGATGAATATTCTCTTCCACCATGCCCCAAAGCACTGGAAGGATTCCGTATTATTAGCGTTGAACTCGCCTCGTTGGTGGCTGGAACACGTAATCGAGGTGATTTTGAAGAAAAGGTGCAGAAATTGATCAAAGAGGCTTCAGATACTAATGTCATTTTATTCATTGATGAGATCCATAACTTAATCGGGACCGGTGGCGGAGGAGATGGAGCCATGAATGCTGCGAATTTGATGAAGCCTGCACTTGCAAGAGGAGACATTAAAGTTTTGGGAGCAACCACTACGCCCGAATATAGGAGGTACATTGAAAAAGATGCGGCTTTGGAGCGCAGGTTTCAGCCGTTGGATGTTGTGGAACCTACTGTAGAAGAGACTTTAGACATTTTGAAAACGATCATGCCAAAATATGCTGAATATCATGAAGTTGAATATACAAGTAACGCCATCGAGGCTGCTGCCAAGCTCAGCGATCGCTACATTTCGGATAGATTTTTGCCAGATAAAGCGATTGACTTATTGGATGAAGCTGGGTCAATGATTAAGATGTCTGAAACTTTTGAGGAGGATTACTTCGTCACCGAAGATGCCATTACTCAGGTTGTTTCAGAGATTTCTGGCATTCCAGTTGGACGCCTTGACAATGGTGAGAAGCAAAGATTGCGTAGTTTGGAGCTTGACATGGGCAAGCGTATCAAGGGTCAGGAGAGAGCTGTCAAGTCTGTTGCCAAGTCAATTCGTAGAGCAAGAAGTGGAATGAGAGATCCAAAGAGGCCTGTTGCAAGTTTCTTGTTCTGTGGACCCACAGGTAAGATCTTGAGGTGTTTTATTGCGTGTGTGACTTGTTGGTCATATCTATGTTCTCATACTGACTCGATTTTCACTGCATGATAAGGTGTTGGAAAGACTGAGGTTTGCAAATCTCTCGCGGATACATACTTTGGAAGGGAGAAGGATATGATTACCATTGATATGACTGAATACATGGACCGATTTTCAACAAGCAGGTTGGTCGGTGCGCCTCCTGGGTATGTCGGATACGACGAAGGTGGACAATTGACAGAAGCAGTGAGGAGGAATCCGCACTCTGTCATTCTCTTTGATGAAGTTGAAAAGGCCCATGAAGATGTTTTGAATGTATTGCTCCAAATCATGGATGAAGGTAAGCTCACAGATGGAAAGGGTCGAGTTGTGAACTTCAAAAATGCTGTGGTCGTCATGACATCAAACATCGGGAGTCAGAAGATTATTGAAAATTCAAAGCAATCTACAACGCAAGATGTTGTCCAGAAGAGCCTGGAAACTGCGCAAGTTGTGAAGGAAGAACTAGAACAGTCCTGGAAGCCTGAATTGTTGAACCGCATCGATGAAATTATCATTTTCAGCCCGCTTTCCTTCGAAAATCTGCGAGAGATTGCAAGCAACTTGGTGGATGATTCAATCACACGCGCCAAGGACGCGCAGAAGATTGAGCTGACCGTGGAAGAGAATCTCGTTGGCGCTATCGCTCGGGAAGGAGCTATCTTTGCAGATAAGTACGGAGCTCGGCCTATCAGAAGATCCGTCCAGAGATATCTTGATGACACTCTGAGTGAGGCAATAATGAAAGATTTTATCCAGGAAGGAGACGAAGTGAATGTTGAATTGTCCACCATCAGGGAAATTAGGGGTGTGACTCTTTCGGAAGATCAGGAAGCTGTGAAGATTACCAAATTAGGACCTAGCGGAAACGAAAGTACCTTGATTCCGGTAGAGGTGGAAGGTGGTATTGGAGGGGGTGTTGGACAAGATATGGAATGGCAGGCTTTGTACGGAGATTTGCCGTCTTTAGACGATGAATCTCCGCCTCCTAGTAGAGAGAACGATGCTAATTGGGGATAGACAGACTGCTATGAACTACACGAACACATACGTGTAATGGTAAAAGATGTGCCTTTAAAAATAAACAAATTCTTTTCATAATGTCTTCGCGAAGTCTGATATGTGTAACTAACTTTCCCCTTCTCGTTCTATCTTGAACTCGATCGACCTGTTTTGTTTCAATCTATGGGTCCATTCATAAATCCCGAGGAACGAATACCTTCGAGGCTCTCCATGAACTTTTCATCAAAGACTGCATTCCGCATTTGTTTCGGAATGGGAGATTTGACACCAGCGGACCCCCACAAGACTGATATCTTGGCCACAACCTTTTTATCCAAGAAGCTTTTAAAGAGTGCCCAAATGGGCTTGGCTATTGGAGGGATTGGGTAGACAATTGTGCGAAGCATCCGTTCTGGCATCGCGTCAATAAGCTGCTGGTTCAAGCTCTTGACGAATGGTAAAAGGGAAGTAGGAGAAGCATTTGGCCAATTGAGCCCAGCCCTCAAATCAACAATGACATAGATGTTTTCATCCGAATCTCTGTCCAGCTTCAGATCAAGATAGACTCCGACACATCGTGCATAAAAATCAAGCGGGGCAAACTTCTTCTCAATAAGACCTGGCAATACTAGGGCAATCCGTCTACCATCCAGGGCGCGCAAGTCGTCAATCTCTCCAAATTTGACGATCCTTGGTAACTTTTTAGGGGCAGAAAATGCATCAGAACTAGAACTAGGAGTCTCATAATATTTAGAGGTATGATCCACAGCAAAATCCCAAGCGTCCTCATCCTTTTTAAAATTCTGCGCAACTGTGTAAGGAGCGGTGTTGAGATGGTACTGCTCGCGCCACTTGATGTACGATTCCATTTTTTGTTGAGCTCTTTCTAGTGATCTTCCTGTCAGAAAGCGCTTGCGTTCCATTGGTGTGGAACCAGGGAATTTCTTTTCCAAGATCTGATCATTTTCTTCCAGTGGGTCCAAGCTGAAGTCGGTGATCAGAGTATTGTTAGAAACAGATTTTTCACAATTCTTCGGTCGCCGCCGAAACAACCGCCTTCTTGTTTTGTTGCGTTTGCTGATCTCTCTACGAGCTGGCTTCTCGGTACGAGCTGACTTCTCTGTAGATGTAGATGCAGATGTAGGTGTGGGGGATGTAATGATCTCTTTACCTTCTAGCTCGTCGCCTGCTGATGGGTCATTTTTCAGGCCCAAGATAATTAGGAAATCGTCCCAGCTGTTGGTAGCGCTCCAACAACAAGACATACAATTCAATTTCAACGGATTAACCAGAATTATTCAATTTTGTATCGATTCGTCTACGGTAGTTACGATATGCGACAAGATGATTGTATTTTGATGTGGTGAATGGTATGTTTGCGTCGTCGTGACCTGTAAACATTTTTTTCGCAATCTTTTCTTCACGGTCGGAAATTTCTAGACGAACATCCCTCAATCCTAATCCGTTGAACAAAAATAGGCTATTACTGAACGTGTGTAGTTCTCATTATGTCGCTAAAATAGAATATAAACCAACAGCATGGCGTTGGGAGTTGCTTTGGGCCTACTATGCTGTAGACACGCTATGTGCCGAAGATTGAAATGGAATAGGAGAGCAAAATTTCATATGTGTATAAAATGTGACCCTTAAAATAATAATAATCAACATGAATTTTCTTTTTTATAAGTATTTTCCCATTTTATTATTAAAGCTCTCCGCAATAGTGTCTTCTTGTATGTATCATACTGCTCTCGTAAGCTGTTTTCAATCAATTCTTTCTGTATCATGAGTGCATAACCTGATTTTGTTGAAGAAGACATCTATCGGTTGGTATGTGCATTTAATACCTACTTTTGGCTTCCCGAAACTAGACGCAGCCCAGCATCCAAAGTAACAGCACTGCAGTCATCAAAGTCTTGTACAAGAATATCAGAAATAGGGAATTGGTTGCCAAGCTCTTCAGGGCTGATATCATACCCACCAAACAAGCCTTCCCCCACAATCTGAAGAAGTGATTTATTCCATAAACTGTTCCCCGGTCCTTCAACCTGCTCGCTTCTATCTTGATCTTTGAATTTCACTAGTTTCTTTCTTGGTGCCTGTTCGATCTTCTCTTTGTTACTCATGTTGATGCTCATTTTTTCAATTTCTGGCAAACGCGATGAAGGCATTTTATGTACAACCTTCTTTCTTTGTGAAGCAAGGGCTCCAGTGCCCCAGATACTGCATTGCGCCCTATCAATAACGTCATCTTCATCGTAACTTTCCTCAGAACTTTCGCTGTTTGATTTGATTTCATTCATTTCATTCTCTTTCATCATTTTATACTTGTACAATTGGTTGAAATAAGCCCTTCTGCTCATTAGAGGTTTGACAGCTCTCGCGTCAACATTATCACAGTCTCTAGATTCAACTTCAATTTTTTGTTTTGCAGAATTGTTTGCTAATTCAATCATAAAAGCCTTTCTCTCGGCAGTTGAGATAGCCCTCTGTGTGTGAATAGAGGTCTCAAAAATTCCAGTTGCAGCTTCTCTACTAGAAGCATCAGAATTTGAATGCTCTGTTGTTTTCGATGCCGTTGAGATGGTACGGTCAACACTTGGAATAGAGTTTTTACGATGATGCTTTCTCGTGTTTCTGATGTTCTCCTTTCTCTCCAAAGTCTTTAGGAAATTAATGCTATGAGATCTTTCCCAAGTATTTCGTTCCGGTTGGGTTTCATTATCCAAGATCATTGTTTACAAGTTCAAGTGGAAATAAAGTAGGTTGGACTCGATTAAAGTAGTTTGGACTCAATCCAATGGACAAATAAAGTTGGGAACGCGAACATAACCATTTATTTAGAAAAGGCCTCTTAGGGTGTTCATCTTTACGTTGGGTCGTCTAAATATTTAGTCCGTCCGTGCGTTGAGGGCGCAATCAAAGCAATTTACCCCGCAGACCGGACGTTGAGAACTTCAAGTTTGAAATGTCGCCCAAAAAACAAAAAAGGTGAACAAAAAAAGACGACAGCAAAAGGACTACAAAAATGAAAATGCGCACGTTTGAACGTGTATAATAAAAATACGTGTATTAATAATAATATTTTAATACTCGCCCGCAATAAATTGTAATATTAATTAATTAAATACAGGTACACGTACAGTCATTAATTTATCATTTATCAATCACAAGATTCGTATTATTGTGCAAAATACTTTTCTCCCAAGATAATGGTTCAGACATGAAAATGCTCTTTTTAAAAAGGGAAACTGCTATTACTCATAGCTTCGACAAAATCTTGGTATCGACTACGTGGGAGCGAAATACTGTCACTCTGAGCAGTGTGCGAATCCGAAGAACCTGAAAATGAGGCGTATGACGAATCAGAGCCAGAATGGCTGGCATACTGCGATGAATCTTTGGTCTTATTTTCTGTTGCAGAAGCGTAAAGCCTTTTTGTATTCTTTTTTGTTGCAAGATCATAATTCATCGATGAGAAACCATTACGAATCGGGTTGAGAGAAAAATTGTGATGATCAGGATTCACATTCAACTGATCAAACCGTGCTTGTGATGCTATATGTTTTGGTAATGTGGGTCTAGAAATCTGGGATCGTCCTGGACTCATCTGCAGTGCAGAATTGAATTGCCCTGGAAATTGGGGACCATATGCCGGAAACGGATTTGGCAGAGGTCGTGATACCGGATGATTGTGGCTCGCAGCCATTGGAGGTGATTGCAACATCGCTGCATTTTGATATAATAAGTTTTGTTGATGTCTGCCTCGGTATCCAATTAGTGGCTGATTTGCAGGCGTGTTTAAGACGCCTCCCGTATGACCATGCGCTTGGAACCCTATTGCGGGCTGTTTAGTCGGATAATACTTCATTTGAGTTGAAGGGTGTGCCTCAGCTGTTTGCTCCGCAGTGGACTGCTGCGTTTGTGTAGGGTGAAACATTCCGTAATACTCCATTTTCTGTGCAGGCTCTGTACTGAACATATGTTGGTTAGAAAGTGCCATGTGCGTTAGCAACGTCTTATAACTCTGATTTGTTTGGGTTGAAACTTTCGATAATTTTTTGTCGTCCAATTGAATTGCAGAGTATTCCTCAGCAGCGGACTGCAAAATCTGTGTGGGGGGAGATACGCCGTAAACCATGTGCTGGGGGTGAATTGCCCCGTGTCCTTGAAACGTATTACTAGCCTGGTTTGTTTGAGCGTTCTCGCTTTCGAAGTTAACTTTCGCTGATGCGGCCTTTGAAGATGATTGTTTTTCGTCCATTTGAGTTGATGCCTCAACAGCTGACTGCTGCGTCTCTGTAGGACCGACCATATGATGTGGAGGAACTGCAACGCGTCTTTGCAACGCATAATTCGTCTGGTTTGTTGTAAATTTCTCGCCTTCGAATTCAAGTTTCGCCAACTCGGCATTTATTTTCCTCATTGACTCCTTGGAGAATGAGATGTTTTTACTGGGGAAATACTCCATTTGAGTCTGTGTGTGGGGGGAGAGAGACATGCCGGCGTGATACTCCATTTTATGTGTGGGCTCTCCTGTCACTCTCGCTGGCGATTGTTTAGCATCGGTGACATGTTTCCTTCTTGATTCCCTTAAATATGACATGTACTCTTTGCCGTTTTGAATCGTCGACGGGTCATCCTGCTCTGGTTTTGGCGCCTGCTGATTTCTCCTCCTTGCTATGATTTCTTTCGCTCTATCTCTTGAATTTGCCGTATATTGTTGTGATGATCCAAATGTATTTCTGGTTGGAAGGAGAAGAGGATCATTTTTCAGACCGAGAGTACCGGTATCATTGGCCATTGGCTTCTTCTGTACAGTGAGAGATTGATCTAATGTTCTGGATGCCGATCCCGGAAAGTCGTCAATGTTTTGGGTAGATTTCAACCACTTTGGTGACTCTGAATTTCTTAAAATTGATGCCGTTCTACCACTCGTGGATTTTGGGCGTTTCATCTCAAGAACATCTTTTGTAGAATCTGCTTTCAGCAGGTGGTGAAAGGATGACTTTGAGTCAAAACTACCCCTGCCATGCCTTTCGAAATCACTGCTATAATGGTCTCTGGAATCATCTTCCTGGTAATTTTTTGATCCATGTCTTCTTGCAATTTGCTCCTCATTTCTTTGATCATCATCATAGATTTCAGACTTGACATGGCTTTTAAAAGACGTATTTCCTCTTTGAGTACGCGTATTAATAGTTGATACACTTCCCTTTTTTTTCGTCGGTACAGAAGATTTCATGGTATTTGAGCCCTTTCGCATTGCTTTCAATATTTCTGATCGTCTTCTCGTTGAAGTATTTATATTTGGATAATTTGAGTAAACTGCAGGTGCCTTCTTCTCTTGGTTAGATTCCTGTCTTTTAAGTTCACGAACCTGACATGATTCGACCTTCACTGCAATTTGCCTCTTTTCCGTTGCAGACCTAACGTCTTTTGATTTTTCTCTCTGGATTTTTCGTTCAGCAAGAAAGGACCGCCGATCAGATAAAGTGATGGGCTTCAATGCAAACGAACTTGGAGTTGACAAAGAGCATCTGCTTCCCTCATCGTTTCTTGACTGTTTTAAAGGTTGGGTTTGTTTCTTCGGTGTTGACGTCATTCCGCTATTATCTTCTTTTTTCTTTGTCGCCTTCAGGCGCTCGCTGAGACGAGGGCGCAGTCTTGCTGGAGGTTGCGCCACCATTGATCCTTTACCTATGTCAAGATGATAGATTATATGATTGGAAGGTCGGTGATAAAATTTGTGAGCCAACCCCCCGCGCGGGCACTCAGCGATAAAAAGTAGCTAAATTAGTCTAATTAGTCACCCCGAATGAATGAATCAATCAGGATGCAACTGTATGTTAACGTCTTTTAAAGGCATTTTTGGAGTAGAAACGTGATCTTTGAGCTCGCAGGAGAAGGAGTGTACAGTGCTACCAGGTAGGAGAGTTGCCTACTGTATGTGTGGTCTTCTGGCGTCTCTCTGGGTAGTATTGTTGGTTAGATCCTTGTCCACAGAAGATGTTGAATGTCATTTGTTTATTTATTACAACTCTTTAGATCTTTTACACAGTCTCTTGAAATAGACACGAATGTTTCATTGAAAATAAGGTTTTATAAAAATATGAATTTATGTATTTTTTCATTCATAAGATCCAACTGATGAATAATGATCCTGTCCTGATTTCGTCTTTGTCATTATATCTTGTATTAGTGAGTCTTGTGTTGAGTGAGAGATTCCAATAGGTTCATTTGGTACCTCCGCATCGTCTGATTTAGAGTGTGAGAGGGATCTCGACCCTGAATACACAGAGTAGGACCTTGAATACGATCTGGAATACGATCTTGAGTAGGAACGTGAATATGACCTTGAATATGAACGTGAAAAAGTGCCATTCAAACTAGAATAATCAGTTTCAATGCCATACCCTGTGTCGAGAATTATGACCTTGGCTGGAGATATACCGTTGCGTGATATATGATCTGTCACTTCAGTTATTATAATTGGTTCCATTTCTGGAGGCATGACGAAACCATCTTTAAACTGCATGTTTCGAACATCGCCCGCCTTTCCATCTATGACTGTGTGTGGAACCTCCTCATTCTGTTCTGAATCAGGAAACTTCTCAGGTTCGACACACTGTTCGTGCACTGATTCGTCGGACAGTCGTTTATCAGGACTGGCCGCATCCTCGTAATCTGTATCGGCGCTCTGTAATCCAGAATCACTGACATCGTGATCGGAAGAATTTCTTCGGAAAGTTGTCTCTTCAGAAGAAGAAGATTGTAGAAGATTTTGTTCATGAGCTACATTCTGGTTTGCGTCAAATGAAGCAATACTAGAGTTTCTGAAGTCTTCCCCGTTTGTATCAATGTCCTCATTTGAAATCATTCTATTGGATAAAGGGTGGATGATTTTGTTGAATTGAACAAGTTCGTCAACAGTTTCGTCGACGTAAATATTGCCAGCAGAATCGTTGTGGTATCCAGGCTGTGCGGGTTGTCCAATGTCTTCATTTTTTAAGAAGTTATTGGTACTCTCGGGCACCTGCTGTACTTGAATGTCAGCAGCGGAGATGGATATGATGATCTTCGTACCAGGATCAGATCTTCGGGATAAGGCTTCTAAAATCGATTGGTGACTACTAGAATGTGACTGTAGCGAAGGCGAAGGAGACGCTTCATATTTCTCACACAATGGTGGCGACTCGGCATCTTTGCCAATATAAGACCCCTGAAATGAACAATCGTGCACAGATTGGCTGGTCGTAGTCTTTGGTTGAAAGGGAGGAAAGTTTGAGTATTTCTCAGAAAATGGTTGTGGTCGTGGCTTCAAGACTTCAGTTGCCGCAGCAGTTTTGTCGTGGGTCCGATCTAGAGGTTGGAACGCGGGATATTTCTTAGCAAAATCATAGCTGTTATCGCTTCTTGATTTCAACTTGGACCCATTTCGTTTCATTATGATATCTTTTGCTCTTTCAACAGAATATGATGAATCGCTGCATACACTATTTGCATGAGAAGATTTGCCATGAAATACTTCTTCACGATGGGCAGAAGCTGTTCCGGAATAGTAGCTTTGGACAGAAGCTCCATCTCCAAACAAGTTGGTCAGGATGCGATCGTTGTTTGATCTTTTGCTATGGATTGAATGTGAGTCTCTATTGCTTAGTATTTTGTGAACCTCTTCAAGAGCCTCTTCAAGAGAAAGACTGTCGTGCTCTGATTTCTCATCATCGAAGCCTTCGTTTTGAGGAGGTAATATGTTTTCAGAGCCCTGGTTCACTTGCGGATTTTCTTCTTGGACAGACCTTGATTCTTGCAGTCTTGGTTTAGTTTGCACTGGTTCTTCTTTCTCGCTGAGAACACTATGATCGAGGTGACTGTGCGTTGACTCTTCAAACGACTGGTTGTATCCATTGACTTTTCGATCCTGCTGCAAATTGTTCGTTTCCTCTTCATTCACATAACTTTCTCTTTCCACAATGTTTTGAATGCCCGTTTCTTCTTGAGGAGCCTCTTGAGAAAAAAGACCATCGTGTTCTGATTTCTCGTCGCCATTGCCTTCGTATTGAACAAATGATCTATTGTCAGAGCCTTGTTCCACTCGCAGGTGTTCATCATTCCTGGATTCAAGAGGAATTGCTTTAGTTTGCACTGGTTCTTCTTTCTCGCCCACACGAGCATCGTAAATACTGTGATTCAGTTGACTGTGTTCTGACTCTTCAAACGACTGGATATAACCACCGACGCTTAGATCCTTCTGCAAATTGCTCGTTTCCTCTTCACTTTTAAGACGACTTTCTTTTTTCACAGCGCTGTGTTTGCTCGTTTCCTCTTCGTTGGCATGACTTTCTCTAACACTGATAGTGACACGTTGAATTTTGTCCTTGCTCAAATCATCGAATAATTGCAAAACTGCTACATTTGCCTTTTGTGCAGCTCCTAATAGACTTCCACTATCACTTTCATTTAGACTCACACCTATCAACTGCTTCACTTTCAGAGCTGCTTTACGTCGGCGCTCTAAGTCAATCATCTTCATTGACCTCATCATTGAGTTACGAGACAGAGTTCGAGGACTGCTGCCGGGGGTTGGAGCTTTGTAGAGTTCCATGAATCTATCATATTCAGTAGGATCGCTTTGTACTTGCACGTGTAGAGGCTTTTGTATTGATCTTTCATCAGATAAAGTATCAGATAGAACAGAAGAAACTGAATGTATCGTTTCTGGGTTAATTCTATTCCTTCGTAATTCTTGCATGTATTCTCTTCGCTTTTCTGTACTGGCTTGGATGTTCGCTCTCGCTCTTGCGGCTAGTAAATTCTTCTCCCAATCATAAGAACTGTCTGTAGAACATTCTTCTGCCCCGTCGTGAAGGATCCTTTTTGAGGACTTTGATCTGGCCTTGTTATATAAGGTTTTCCTCGTCGGTAGGGGTTGAGACTTGTAACTATGCCTTACAGACTGTGCTCTACTCGTACTCTCTTCATGTTGTTTCTTGACCTCCTCTTTTTCTTCGAGATACCTCGTGTATTTTGAGGACCAGTTTCCAGATTTCGACCCTGCCACCATGATTTGAAGACGCACTTGGCACAAAGTTGATGCCTTGCGTTTTTATACTGATCTTGATAAGTTCTTTGTTATCTTTACTTGTATGTATGTTTGAGATGAGAACGGGACGGGATTTGGGATAGAGGGAACAGCCACATGAATAAGTTAGATTGGATCAGGCGTTGAGCATTCGCTGATGCGTTTGTGATAAAATCAGCGAAACACCTATCACCAAAACGGCCAGAATGTCGGAGAATCCGAAAAAAGTAGCCTGAATGTGTCAAAGGCTATTGTTTTTCAGGCTCCCATTATTATCGTAAATTGCTTTTTTTGACCAGAATATTCAAGCCATGAAGAAAAATTATGGAAGTGATATGCAAAAGTTAGAGGAGTATTCATCTTTTTTTAGTTCCAGATAATTAAAGCAAAGCATCCCTCCTGCCTCCCACCACTCCTCCACAAACTATTCTCTGAGAGAGATCTCCTGAGTGCAGGTGTTGAGATAAATTCGATTCTCTAGAAACACGTACACGTAGAGGATGCTTTTACCGTAATTAATTATCTTTCTTCGTCAAAAGTCTACATTAGCTACATACACGTTACGTGTAGCTAGAGGTCTTACGAAAAAGGGATTCTTTTTTTATTAACTGGAAGTGATTGAATTCACTCGCTTCAACTTACGTGTAGGTATAGTATGGTTATTAGTTGAACATATCAATTTGTCCAAACTACAGTACGTGTACATGTATTAGCTGGTACGCATTCACTCTTCAGCGCCACCATCTGCTTTATTAGCAGCAACTTCGTATTTTTTCTCATCCTCAACATCCCAATTTATCAATGCTGTAATCTCTGCAACTAGAAAAGCAGCTACAAAAGGACCAACGAAGTAAATCCACCACCAATCTCCGACAGCACCTTCACAATTTCCGTCTGGACTCATGCAAGTCACCATTGCAGGACCGAACGTGCGTGCTGGATTGACTCCACAGCCAGTGAAGGGGATGAGGCAAATATGAACCACCACCAACGAGAATCCAATGGGAATAGCAGGAAAACTCGTCTTGGCAATTCCATTCTTATCCAATGCCGTCTGCGAAACGACAAAATAGAAGAAGAAAGAGCCCATCAATTCTAACAAGAACCCATTGCTAGAAGTGATCTTACTGTCCAGGGTGGTTGAGCCAAGCTCAAATGGCGGGCTATTGTACGTCCCATCTTCGCCTTTATCTGCACTTGAAAGAGAGGTGACACTAGCCCAAACCAGGGAAGATGCAAGCAATGACCCGGTCAATTGCGCCAGCCAGTAAGCGAGCATTTTAGTCAAAGATATCTGGCGCTGTAAAAACATTAGAAAGGATACACCAGGATTCATGTGACCTCCAGTGATATGCCCAATTGAGTAGACTAAACACATGATGGTAATGCCGAATGAGAAAGCGATGGGGAAGATACGAGCTACATCAGCACCTGAGCCGCTCCCGCCGCCTAATTTTGTCCCAGTCGAGACAGCAGAGAGGGTTCCAAAGTAGACGAAAACTGTTGTAGCGCATAATTCGATCAGGGAGTGTTTGACTAGCTTCTTGATATTGGAAGAATCATCAGGGGCAGGGTTTTTGATTAGGGCAAGGATCGAAGACATGGTTGATGGTGTTATGAGAGATGGTGGCCTTGTGGTTATTCTACAAGTTGAAGTACTGTAGATGAGCACTTGAACTTGGTGTCAACCCGACCCGTCGTCACGAGTCAGTCAGTCACGAGGAAAGGGGGGGGCATGAAAAATTGAAACGTGTTTTGGCGGGAGATTGAATTCAATCCAATCCCGTCTCAACTCCCGTCTCTCGTCTATCTTGTTCAAAATTTCTGAAAAGCAAATTTCAATCCCAGTAAAAACGTTTGGCATAGGATAAATATGTCATTGTCATGTCGTTTTAGCAATGTTTTTATCATTCAACGGTCATAGGGACCCAAAGAGGATATTTCAAGCTTCAGCCATTTTTCGAAGAATACTACACAATAAAGCCAGAAGTAATAAGAAACAAAATTTCTCAACATGGTTCGTCTCTGTACTTGTTTGTTTGGAAATACAATTGTTGATGAAAAGGAGAATGATCCAAAAACTGTGGTCGAGGTCGAGCAGGATCCTAATGAAGATGATGCTGAATCCTCTCTTATCAGTGAAGAGGAGGAGGACTCAATTGAAAATGATGCTGACTCTGTAGTTGTCAGCCAGGAAGGGGGTCCAAAAACTGTCGTCGAGCAGCAGGATCCTACTGAAGATGATGCTGAAGCTATTACGCGTAGTTCCGATCAGGAATGGCTCCAAACCCCTTCCTCCCATGAAACATACGGGGTGCATTACTCTATTATTGAAGATATCTTGGCATCCATTCCTGATTCAATTGACATGTCCACAGCTACAACTAGCACAATCATCGCGGAAGTAGTCAAAACGCATCCCAAGCTGATGTCAATGAAGGTATCTTGGCTGGACATGCTGCGTGATGAGAATGCTCTCACTGCAAGTGGTTTACCAATGGCCGGAAAGGCAACAGCTATGATTAGTCATACGTGGCGTTATAATTTCAATGATACTGCTGAAACTATCATTGCGTTTGCCAAGGATCACGAGGCAACCAACAACGAGCCCGTCTACATTTGGATGGATATGTTCAATTTGAATCAGTTTGCTACTGAGAGCTTCGATGCCAACTGGCTGAAGGACACATTTACCACCGTTATTAAAGACATTGGACTCACTGTTTCAATCATGACACCTTTCGAAGATCCTGCAACCATCAAGCGTGTGTGGTGCCTATGGGAGCTATATCTGTCTACTAGATATTCAAAGCTTCACATTGCTCTTCCTCCTGATCAAACAATCAGATTCCAGGATGCATTGCTCACTGATCCATATTCTGTGACTCAATTGATGGAGCAAATCGATGGCATCAAGGCAGAGAATGCCGAAGCATTCGACCCAAACGATAAAGAAATGATTTTCAAAGAGATCGAGGCTTCCATTGGATTTGCGGAACTAAACCATGTCGTCGTCACGTCCCTCAGACAGTGGATTGAAGAACAATGCCAGAAGAAGGTCGACGCTATCAAGTCAGGAACCTTGGACGCGAACAGTGCTATGGCTGCACCCACAACCCACAACGGTTCTGGATCAACCCTTTTTCGAGCAATTACTCTAAGAAGTACAGGCTTGGTGAAGCTTAGCCTTCTTCATCCTGATGTTGACAAGGTCGTCAATGGAACCAGTGATAGCTGGCCTCCATTTGCAAATGCACTGTCTATGGGTCTAATCGACATTGCTGATGAACTCATGGATCACAAAGCCTTTAATTTAAGCCAAGCACATTGGCAAATTGATTCATACATGATTGCTGAAAAGAATGGCCATAGTTATCATCCTGATTTTGATACAAGAGTTCCTCACTCTAGGGTGGTAAAGACCCTTCGAAAGTTCTTTGACATGCGCGTAGAAGCTGGGCATACAGAATTTACCGATTACGATGATTTTGTAAAGCAGAGTAAAGAGGGTACTTTGCCCTCAGGGTGGTGTTATTAACAATCTGTCCTTCCATGGAACAGAACGTTTGCACTTCCGATTCCGGACGTGCTACACTTTAGTGCCTAGCGTCTTGTTTTAGAAAGTGACCATAAAAACTTCAATTGCCACACTACTGTACGTGTACACTTATTTTATTGGGGAAGTTTGAAAGTGTAGAATTTGAGAACATGAGAAAGTTGTAAAAATTAGTGATGATAAACATAAATGTTGTTAAAATGTGATTATCTTATTGGCAATGGATTGATAGATATCCTCTTCCTCTATCTTCAAGGAATAATTTGGTACTCTGAACCTGCCTTCTCTAGACAATGTCAGGATCTAACATTCAGTTTAGGGATATGTTTATTTTAGGGCTGGAGCGCATTCATTCTTTAACGTCGCCATCTGCACATCATGAGCATGTGAATGCGAGCATGCGGTGATATGTGTTGAGGAACAGTTGATTTTCAAAAAGTTGGCACGTGCAGCTTGCGACATCTCGTTGGAGCTTGGTTGAAGGAATTCGACAATTTTAAAGTGTCTATCTTAATTCGAGAACCTGTTGGAGGAGCGTGAGGCAGTAACAACTGAAACTAACTTTATCTCTGAAGCACGCGAACCAGATGCAAATACTGTACATCAATATTCGAAACTAATTGAATGCTTTGAGGCTTTTTTTCCTTTATACAAACGGCTACATAATGAACCAAAGGTAGCTGTTGGTTATCTCCAAAAAATGGGAGAGGCCTACTTCAAAATACAGGATTACGATCGTGCAATGGGCAGGTACGTACTCATGAGGACATATCTCGTTCAAGTTTCATCCATTGCTGACATTTCCGATATATTTCAGGTTTCAAGCTGCACTAGACGAGGGTCCCGATTGTGACACAGTAGAACTTCAGCAAAAGATAGGTCAATTGTATATATTGAAAGACGAATATTCTGAAGCACAGGCCTAGATAGTCTTGATGTATCAGCTGTTTTGAATCATCTTGGACGAATCTACGGCAAGAAAGCAGAATATGAGAAGTCGCTCAGTTGTTTCAATGAGAGCCTGAGGATCCGTAGGGTGAGTTTCCTCTAATCACGGCGGAGACGTGGTCGATAGAGAAAGATTTGCTGAAGCCATAAAGCGCAAAGTAGACAGCTTAAATAATTAAGTGCTGTACGTGGTGTACCGTCCCCCGTAACACAAATTTCTTGGCTTTTCATAACTCCAAATTTAAAAAATAATGAAGAGTTTAGTTATAATTCCTCTATTTCACGAGGCTACTCAGAGCTCCATCTCCTCTCCCTCCCAACATTCCTCTGCGCCTATACCTAGCCTATAATACGCGTCATCTGCTTTGGATGATTCCTTTCGTATATCCAGTAACAGCAACAACAATTTTAAGTTTTCATTTGAATGAGATCATTATAAAAAATTAAAAAAGGCAACTTACCAACTAGACTTGGCCACATCTCGTCGCTTTCGCTCATTCCCCCTCTACACGCCAAATCTTTTAATTTGTTGTCAAATTCTTCCGACTTGACAATTGCTCCCACAGGAGTGTGCTACCGTCTCATTTTCCGAATTGAATTGTTTGCCATCGCCGCGGTAGCCGTAGTCAACTAGGTCGTTTTAAGCACATACGAGACGTCATCTTCCAACCATCCTGGTCCCTACCTTCACGTCAAGTATTCATAGTGAGGTAGAAACCTCGCATAAACGGTGACAATAAAGGGTAGGTCATTGACAAGTGAACTAAGAAACATGCTTTCCTTTCTAGGTCCTTTAGGTCGAAGTCTGGTAGATCTTCGGCATCTGCAAAGACTTCCAAAAGCTCATTGACGTATCCCTTGGCCTTATCCCACTTCGCCTGAGACACCGTAGCAAATAAACCCACTCCTTCAATAGC
>Ga0209712_10001067_pt1 | contig 23557 bp, 20 predicted proteins | sample ArcOceMetagenome_FD_187443 | JGI IMG/M metagenome (GOLD analysis project Ga0209712, IMG submission 187443) | Marine eukaryotic phytoplankton communities from Arctic Ocean - Arctic Ocean - Greenland ARC118M Metagenome (SPAdes) (version 2) | ecosystem: Environmental > Aquatic > Marine > Oceanic...
TATCAGTACAGCCCTTTATCTGCTTGTTTTCGCGATGATCTTGGATGCGGTGGATGGACGCCTTGCGCGAGCTTTGCAAAGTGAGAGTAAAATTGGTGCCGAGTTGGATACCCTCGCGGATTTTTTCAACTTTGGTATAGCAACGCCATTAGTGATCTATTTCACCATATTTGCCAATTCCGCAGCCTCCAGTTTTGGCTGGATCGCCGTGATGATCTTTTCTGTATGCTGTGCGTTGCGCTTGGCAAGGTTCAATGTGAGCCAAGGTGGTGAGGAGAAGTCTTTGAACTTCATTGGCGTTCCAGCCCCTGCTTTGGCATGCTTAGGCTTATCCCCGCTGTTTTTGGTCATGGCCGGCGTTGATGTTGCTGAGCATTATGCAGTCCCAGCCATCATATTTGTGGTCATCTGCGCTGCTCTTGCTGTGGGCACATTCCCGACAATCTCTTTGAAAGGCGCAATGTTTCCTGCCTCTATGCGGTTGCCGGTTATCTTGGTGGTTGCGATTTTTCTCGTCTGCCTGATTGTTTTTCCTTGGTATACTCTTTTGACGGCGAATGCGGTGTATCTGTTGATGATCCCGATTTTCGCCTATTCGAATAGATCTAAGCCAGCTCTGGACGTTTAAATCATGACACTTAGAAGACCTATTCACCCGCTGGTGCTTGTTGTTCTATCTGTGGCCGTTGTCTTCGTGCTGCACAACGCCACATTCTGGAGCCATTGGGGTGAGATTTTTCACGGATCACTCTGGCGTGGAGTCGTTTTTGCTGGAGCATTCTTTTTGCTATGCTGCGGTCTTGTGTCTGTGTTCGCTTTCAACCGGCTGTTGCGCCCGCTCATTGCGATCTTGTTTGCGCTTTCGGCGGTCACATCTTTTTATATGGACCAATTGGGCATCGTGATTGACCGTGAAATGATCCAAAATGTGGTCACCACCACCATAACTGAAGGCAAACATCTGATCACAGTGCCATTCGTGCTTTGGGTGGGGTTGGCTGGGCTTCTGCCTGCGGTCCTGGTCTTGTTCATACGTCTGTCGCATCGCGGCTTTGTAACCTCCATATGGCAAAACCTGCTGGCATTTGTGCTCTGTGGGGTTGGGTTTGTGGGCCTGATTGCAACGGATCTAAAGGGAAATGCCTCCGTCTTGCGTACGCGCATTGATCTAAAATCCAGTTTTCAACCGCTAGCACCCATTGTGGAAACGTTCCGTTATGGTGCTATGCTCACTCGCTCGGCGACCTTGGAGTTTAACGAAATTGGTCTTGATGCAGTTTTGGCCGCGGATTTCAAAGCTGCAAAAATACCTAAGCTAACCGTTGTTGTGATTGGCGAGACCGCGCGCGCGCAAAATTTCAGTTTGGGCGGGTATAAGCGTATAACTAATCCAGAACTTGCCAAGAAAGATATTGCATATTTTGATAATGTTTCAAGCTGTGGCACATCCACGGCCGTATCTTTGCCCTGTATGTTTTCCAAATTTAATCGCGCCGCCTATTCCTTTGAGCGCGGCAAATCGCATGAAAATGTGTTGGACGTCATTCAGAGAGCCGGATACCGGGTAGAATGGATCGACAATAATACTGGCGACAAAGGGCTTGCGGCGCGGGCGATCTATTCCTCCGTGACTTATGCGAATGATCCTGAGTTTTGCGGTGAAGGCGAATGCCTTGATGGTATCTTGGGGGCTGCAGTAGCCGATCGGTTGGGCGGTATTGACTCGGATACGGTTTTGGTTTTGCACCAAATTGGTAGCCATGGCCCCTCGTATTATCTGCGATACCCACAGGCCTCTGAACGGTTCCAGCCTGCCTGCCGCACATCCAATTTCAGCGATTGCACGGCCCAAGAGCTGACCAATGCATATGACAATACAATTGCCTACACCGATAAAGTATTGGCAGATTTGATTGAACTTCTGGCAGCTCAAAGCGGGTTGAGCACATCGATGATCTACGTCTCGGATCATGGCGAGTCACTAGGAGAGAAGGGGCTATACCTGCACGGTGCGCCTTATTTCATGGCCCCTGATCAGCAAACCAAAGTGCCAATGCTCATATGGCTGTCGGACGAATACCAAAGAGATACGGGCGCGACTCTTGAGTGTTTGACCGCCAAACCTGCTCCAGATTATTCTCATGCAAATCTGTTTCATACTTTGTTAGGTATGACTGGGGTTGAGACTTCTTTGCGTGACCCTGAACTTGATATTTTTGACACCTGTAGAAAGACATCCAATGGCTGAAAATCGCAAACCACATGAGAAAGTGTATGGCATCGCCCATGTATATGCGGCGGCCTCCTATTCGTGGAGTGGCGCAAAACGGCTTTGGGGCGAGACAGCGTTTCGGCATGAACTGCTGGCAGGTGGGCTTGTCTTGGTGCTTTTCGCCGTGATTGGCGCGGCCAGTGTTTATTTCATAGGTGCTGTTTTGCTGATTTTTCTGACCTTGGTGGCGGAAGCGCTGAACACGGCCATTGAAGAAATTGTGGATCTTGTATCTCCTGAATGGTCACTTGCGGCAAAACATGCCAAAGACCTCGGATCATTCGCCGTGTTCTGTATGCTTTGCTCAAACGGGATTTTTACGCTCTTCGTGACCCTAACAACTTTTGATTGGATTTAGTCCTATGAACATGATGAAAGTCATCGCCGTCCCAATGCACCCTGAGGGCCGCAAATTTGTGGCTATTTTTGCCGCCATTACAGCCGCACTTTGGCTGGTCTGGGAGCCGTTGTTTTGGATGGGCGTTGGCATGACGGTGTGGTGCTATTATTTTTTCCGCGACCCGGTGCGCTCAGTGGCGCAAAAGCCGGGGTTAATTTTGTCACCAGCGGATGGAGTTGTTTCCTTGATTACGAAGACGGTTCCACCGGTCGAAATGCTGTTGGGAGACAAACCTTTGACTCGTGTGTCGGTGTTTATGAATGTGTTCAATTGCCATGTGAACCGGGCACCAATGGCCGGTGAGGTGATTGCAATTACGTATCATCACGGCAAATTCGTAAACGCATCGCTCGACAAAGCCAGCGAGCATAATGAGCGCAATTCCATCACCATCGAAGCTGCGGACAAAACCCGGATTGGGGTTACCCAAATTGCCGGATTGGTTGCACGTCGTATTGTGTGTTTCACAAAACTTGGCAATGGCCTCAGCGTGGGAGAACGGTTTGGCCTCATCCGGTTTGGCAGTCGCTTGGATGTGTTTTTGCCCGAGGGAATTCAACCTACGGTCGGTTTGGGTCAGACGGCTGTGGCTGGTGAAACTATTTTGGCGCATCTTGACGGGATTAATGAAGAGTGGCCGATCCAATCTGTCTAATGCCCTCTTATAAGTCCTGTTTGGCATAGGTTGCGCGATCTAGCTCTTGCCAAACAGGCCATATTTTTATTCACTGCACCGTGTTCCTTTATTGCCGGTGACTAAAAATGCGCTTTTCAGCTTTGAAAATTCTTACTGAAGGCTTGACCGGCAATCGCGGTTGGGGGGCACATTGGCGCGATCCTGAACCGGCTGAAGACTATGACATCATCATCATTGGTGGCGGTGGGCATGGGCTGGCGACGGCCTATTACTTGGCCAAGGAACACGGTCTCAAGAAAATTGCGGTGCTCGAAAAAGGCTATATCGGTAGCGGTAACATCGGGCGCAATACCACCATTGTCAGGGCAAATTATTTTTTGCCGGGCAATTCGGAGTTTTACTCGCATTCCCTTAAGCTTTGGGAAGGTCTGAAGACTGATCTCAATTACAACGTTATGCATTCCCAGCGAGGCCAAATTGGCCTGTTTCACAGTGATGGGCAGCGCGATGCTGCCGTCCGCAGAGCCAATTCCATCCGCAATCAAGGAGATGACGCCGAGCTGTTAAGCGTAGACCAGCTGCGCAAAATGTTGCCTTATTTGGACTATGATCAGGGCCGCTTTCCGATTTATGGCGGCTTGTTGCAGCGCCGGGCAGGAACTGCGCGCCATGATGCGGTGGCTTGGGGCTATGCCCGCGGCGCGGATCAGCGCGGGGTGGATTTAATCCAAAACTGCGAAGTGACCGGAATTGATATCAAGGGTGGGGTGGTGCAGGGCGTGCAAACCTCTCGCGGGGCCATTCGGGCCAAAAAGGTGGGCATTGTGGTGGCCGGGCGCAGCAGCCAAGTCGCCGCGATGGCGGGCATGCGCTTGCCGATTGAAAGCCATGTGTTGCAGGCTTTCGTCACCGAAGGTCTTAAACCCTGCATCGACCATGTGATCAGCTTTGGTATGGGGCATTTCTACATCAGCCAATCAGACAAAGGTGGGCTGGTGTTTGGCGGTGATCTGGACATGTATGCCAGCTATGCTGCACGGGGCAATTTGCCGATGGTTGAACATGTGGCCGAAGCGGGGATGACCTTGATGCCAATGATTGGCAAGGCCCGGATGCTGCGCAGTTGGGGGGGGATTATGGATATGACCCCGGATGGCTCGCCCATTATCGATAAAACCCATATTGAAGGCTTATACTTGAATGCAGGCTGGTGTTACGGCGGCTTTAAGGCGGTGCCGGCCTCTGGGAACTGCTTTGCCCATTTGATGGCCACTGGCACCGCGCATGCGGCGGCGCAGGGCTTCCGGCTTGATCGCTTTCGAACCGGTCGCGGTTTGATGGATGAAGAGGGCACCGGCGCCCAACACAATCTGCATTAGGGGGGTAGGGTGGCTTTCTCTTACTCGAAATTTGGGCTTATAAGACATGAGGGTTTGATCACATGCGGATAGAGTGCCCCCTCTGCGGCGCGCGCGATCGGCGCGAGTTTTACTATGCTGGCCACGCTGGTGCATTGGAGCGTCCAGATCCCGAGGCCTCAGCAGAGGTTTGGGACGATTACTTACACAATCGTGATAATCCGGCCGGGTTGACCGAAGATTTGTGGCATCACGAGATGGGCTGCGGTGCTTGGCTTGTGGTGCATAGAGATACTGTCACACATGCGGTGCTCGCTGCGCGCTTAGCCAAAGGAGATCAGCTATGAGGGTCTCTGGCAAAGGGTTGATCGACCGCGAAACGGTTCTCAACTTCAAATTCAATGGTCAGCCGTTTCAAGGCTTTGTTGGTGATACCCTTGCCAGCGCGCTTTTGGCGAATGATCAAAGACTGGTGGCGAGGTCGTTCAAATATCACCGCCCGCGTGGGGTCATGACGGCAGGATCGGAAGAGCCAAATGCTTTGGTCACAGTTCAACGGGGCAAAGCACAAGAGCCCAACACCCGTGCGACCGTTCAACCGCTCTATGAGGGGCTGGTGGCGGAACCACAAAATGCCTGGCCTTCACTCAAATTTGACGTTTTAGGGGTGAACGACCTGTTGTCACCATTTTTGGCAGCTGGGTTTTACTACAAAACATTCATGTGGCCGCGGGCCTTTTGGGAGCGGGTCTACGAGCCGTTTATTCGTCGTGCGGCTGGTCTTGGCGCCTTGGCTGATGCCTATGATTATGATCTTTACGAGAAAGCGTTTGCGCATTGTGATGTGCTAATCATTGGGGCTGGCCCATCTGGTTTGGTGGCAGCGTTGACGGCGGCGCGTGCTGGTCTGGATGTGATTTTGGCGGATGAGAATGACCGTCTTGGTGGGCGATTGTTGTCGGAAGTTGAAGAGGTTGCAGGCGTCGCAGGCCATATTTGGGCTGACGATGTTTTGGCCGAGTTGGCAGGCTTGGCCAATGTACGAATCCTGATCAACACCACTGTCACGGGTGCTTATGATCAGGGTACTTATGGCGCGTTGGAGCGGGTGGGGCATCATTTTGAAATGGCCCCTGAGGGGCTGCCTCTGGAGAGCTTCTGGCGCATCACGGCCAAACGCGCCATTCTTTGTGCTGGTGCCCTAGAGCGGCAAATAGCCTTCCCTAACAATGACCGCCCCGGCATTATGACTGCCAGCGGGATGCGCAGCTATCTTAATCGCTATGGCGTGAGCCCGGGACACAAAATTGCAGTGTTTGGCAATAACTCTGACGCTCACCGTACCGCCCGTGATTTTGCCGAGGCCGGTGTTGAGGTGGTGGCTATGATTGACAGCCGCGAGGGGGTTTCAGCACAAGCGGACTACCCTTTCTATGCGGAGGCTGAGGTTGTGGGCACCTCTGGCCGCTTGGGCCTCACGAGCATTACCATCCGCCATAGTGGTGGGCTCAAAACCATTGAGTGCGATGCTTTGGGTGTATCAGGAGGGTGGAATCCGTCGGTGCATCTCACCTGCCATATGAATGGCAGACCTGTGTGGGATCCAAGCTTGGCCAGCTTCCTACCCAAAGACGGTGCTATTCCCGGCCTTGTGGTAGCTGGCGCAGCCTCGGGGGTGATGACCACCGTAGGCGCATTAGCACAGGGTTATGAGATGGCGCAAAGCGTGGCGAAGGATCTGGGTAAACGGCCAAAGGCCAGTGACCTGCCGCAGGCTGAGGACAGGCCTTATGAGATTAAACCCTTTTGGGACGTCGGTGGTAAAGGCCGGGCATGGTTGGATTTCCAAAATGATGTGACGACGAAAGATGTGAAACAAGCCGCACAGGAGAATTTCCGCTCGGTTGAGCATATGAAGCGTTATACCACTCAAGGCATGGCGACGGACCAGGGTAAAAATTCGAATGTGACGGCGCTTGCGGTTTTGGCAGATGCCACCGGACGCGGTATCCCCGAAACTGGCACCACGACATTCCGCCCGCCCTATGTACCGGTAGCAATGGCGGCTCTGGGTGCGGGTGGGCATGGCAAGGGCTTCGCACCGGAGCGATTTTTGACCAGCGATAGGGCAACTCGAGCGTTAAATGCGCCGATGATAGAGGTGGGGCTGTGGTTTCGGCCCAGTTATTTTCCGAAAGACGGTGAAACCCATTGGCGGCAAGCCTGTGACCGAGAGGTTTCGATGGTGCGCACTGCGGTTGGAGTTTGCGATGTGTCGACACTGGGAAAAATCGACATTCAAGGCCCGGATGCAGCGGCGTTTTTAGATCTACTTTACACCAATTTTTTTGCCTTTTTAAAGGTGGGTCGGGTGCGCTATGGGTTGATGTTACGTGAAGATGGCCATGTCATGGATGATGGTACCTGCGCGCGGCTGGGCGAAAGGCATTATTTAATGACCACTACCACTGCAGCCGCAAGCCAAGTGGTGCGGCATATGGATTTTGTGCATCAAGCGTTGCGGCCTGATCTGGATGTGAGTTTCACCTCGGTGACTGAACATTGGGCTCAGTTTGCCGTGGCGGGGCCGCAGGCGCGGGCTTTGCTTAATGGAATTTTAGATCGTAAAATCAGCGACAAAACGATGCCCTATATGGGTTGCGGCGCGGTGCAATTGGGCGGTATCGCGGGCCGTCTGTTTCGCATCTCCTTTTCGGGCGAACATGCCTATGAGCTGGCGGTGCCGGCGCGCTATGGCGATAGCCTGTTTCGCCTGTTGCTGACACGGGCCGATGCTTTGGGCGGCGGGCCTTATGGCATGGAAGCGCTGAATGTGCTGCGGCTTGAGAAGGGGTTTATCACCCATGCGGAAATTCATGGCCGCACAACAGCCTTTGACATTGGCATGGGGCGGATGATTTCTGACAAAAAAGATTGCATTGGCAAATCCATGGCTGCCCGGCCGGGTCTCAATGGGCCAGAACGTGATCAGCTGGTTGGGCTGCGGCCGGTGGGGGCGGTGACACAAATCATCCCGGGGGCGCATTTATTTGAACCGGATGCCACGCCAATTCGGCAGAATGATCAAGGCTATGTGACTTCAATGTGTTACTCGCCCACGATCAAATCGATCATTGCACAGGCCTTTTTGTGCGATGGGCGCAACCGGATGGGGCAGACCGTGAAGATGGTAGAACACCTGAGTGGCGTCACTACGCTCTGCGAGGTATGCAATCCGGTTTTCTTTGATCCTGAAGGAGGGCGTCTTCGTGGTTGAATTATACCCAATACCAGCTGCTGAAAAAGCTTTGCCCCTAAAGATTGGTGATGTATCTGTTTCTGAGGTGGCGACTTCCTTGTTTTTGGTTGCCCCCTTCAATGGGAAGTCAGCACAGGCGGCTACAGTTTTGAACACGCAGATGGGGTTGGAATGGCCCGCAGTGCATGAGCTGAAGCGCACCGGAGGGGCCTATGCGCTTTGGTTTGATCACGCGCATATTGCGCTTATGGGTTTTGAGCCATCGACTAAACTGACCCGATATGCGGCGGTGACGGATGTGAGTGATGGCTGGTGCATCGTCGATGTATCAGGGCCCTCAGTGCGCGACGTCTTGGCTCGGCTCACGCCGTTGGACCTGCGTCCTAAAAGCTTCAAGACCGGGATGACACAGCGCAGCATGATCATGCATATGCAGGCCAGCATCACCTGTTTGGGCAAATTCCGGTTTCGGATGATGGTATTTCGCTCCATGGCGCAGACCTTGGTCCATGAACTGACCACGGCGATGGAATCAGTGGCGGCGCGCGCGCAGAAGGTTTAGGAAAAGCCTATGACATTGCCACCTGGATTTTTAGACGAACTGCGCAGCCGGACCTCGATCTCACAGGTCGTGGCCCGCAAAGTCATGTGGGACAGCCGAAAATCCAATCAAGGCAAGGGTGATATGTGGGCACCATGCCCGTTTCACCAGGAGAAATCTGCGAGCTTTCACGTCGATGACCGTAAGGGCTATTACTACTGTTTTGGCTGTCACGCTAAAGGTGATGCGCTGGGCTTTATAAAAGAAACTGAGAATGTTTCTTTTATGGAAGCGGTCGGGATTTTGGCCCGGGAGGCCGGCATGCCGATGCCTGAACGAGACCCGGAAGCTCAACAAAAGGCTGACAGACGGACGCAATTGGCCGATGTGATGGAGCAGGCTTTGCAGTTTTTTAAACTGCAGTTGAACACCAGCGCGGGCGCCGATGCGCGGAGCTATTTGACCGGGCGTGGCTTGACGCAAAAGACTTTTGACAGGTTTGAAATTGGCTTTGCACCTGACGCTTGGCAGGGATTGTGGGTCCACTTAACCGCTAAGAGTGTTGAGGATGAGTTGATTTTGGCGGCGGGGCTGGCAAAGCCGTCGAACAAGGGCAAGCGCCCTTATGATACTTTCCGCAACCGCATCATCTTCCCAATCCGAGATCCCCAGGGCCGTTGTGTCGGCTTTGGTGGGCGGGCGATGGACACGAATGACAATGCCAAATACCTGAACTCGCCAGAAACTGAATTGTTCGACAAGGGCCGCAGTCTTTACAATCATGGTGCAGCCCGAGAGGCGACTGGTAAGGGGCATACCCTTATTGTCGCCGAGGGTTACATGGATGTAATAGCACTGACCGAGGCTGGATTTGACGCGGCGGTCGCGCCTTTGGGTACGGCAGTTACAGAAACGCAATTGCAGCTGATGTGGCGGGTGTCGGATGAGCCTATCATTGCACTGGACGGAGACACAGCCGGAATTCGGGCCGCTCAGCGGTTGATTGATTTGGCTTTGCCCTTGTTGGAAGCTGGAAAATCCCTGCGCTTTGCAGCGATGCCCGCGGGACAAGACCCGGATGATTTGATCCGTGCCGGCGGGCCGGGGCCTATGCAACACTTGTTAGACACGGCGCGGCCAATGATTGATTTGCTGTGGGAGCGAGAGGTGCATGGCAAAAACTTTGACAGTCCCGAGCGTAAAGCTGCCCTCGATAAAATTCTGCGAGAAAAGCTCCAGCTGATCAAAGACCCGTCAATCCGGGGTTACTACGGTCAGGCTGTGAAGGATATGCGCTGGGAGTTGTTTCGTCCGAAAATGCAGAGTCGCAAATTCATTCCAAAGGGTGGAGCGGCGCCTGCAGCAGCGCAAGCGACAACCCGATCCTCCTCTTTGGCCAGCTCATCGGAGCATAGCCATGTGCTAAGACAATCGGTAATTTTGGCGAGTCTGTTCAAAGCGCCAGAAGCATTGGCCGCTGTCGAAGGGCAATTGGAAGATCTGCAATTCGTCAAACCCCAACATCGCGATATGCAGCAGTTTTTGTTGCAATACACAGGAGCTCTGGAAGGACTTTGGGAGGCGGCGGAACACCTATTTGGAACACAGGTCCTTGAAACTTTACTCAAGCTTCCCCATGTGCGCATAGCACCCTCGGTGCGAAACTGCGATGATGTTAAATTGGTGATTGACTGCCTTCAACAAGAGTTCGCTCAGATGTTTGCAACCGATGCCCATGGGCGGGAGGTGGCGGAGGCGGTGCAGGATCTTTCAGATTTGGATGATGAAGGACTTACTTGGCGGCTTAGCGAGTCAGCAAAGCATATGCAAGCCACGACACAAGGCACGCAGGAAGATAAAACAGAATATAAAACCGCTAAGAACGGCTTGAAAGTGAAGCTGGAAGAGCAAAATACATTAGATAATTTGCTTGAGCAGATCAATTTTTCAAAACCTAACCGACAGTAAGCTCTGTGGGGGTGGGAACTGGTAACCGAATCAGGCTAGATAGCGGAGCGAATCAGTTTGGATGCCGATTCGTTATGATGTTCAGTCGAGAGTCCCAAGGACAAGGAGCCACAGCGCATGGCCGCCAAGGATAATGACGACCGCAAGCAAGATGCCGCTACAAAAGAGCCGATGATTGACATGAGTCAAACAGCGGTCAAAAAGATGATTGGCGATGCACGCGAGCGTGGCTATATCACATATGATCAGCTCAATACGGTTTTGCCACCCGACCAGGTCTCATCCGACCAGATTGAGGATGTGATGTCGATGCTGTCGGAAATGGGCATTCAGGTGACTGAAGAGCACGAATCCGAAGAAGAAGAAGACAAAGGCCCAACGGATTTGGTTTCAACAAACCAAAACCGCGATTTGGCTTTGGCCGGCGCGAATAACGAAAAATTAGACCGCACAGATGACCCGGTTCGGATGTATCTGCGCGAAATGGGTTCGGTTGAGCTTTTGAGCCGTGAAGGCGAAATTGCGATTGCCAAGCGCATCGAAGCTGGCCGCAACACAATGATTGCCGGGCTATGTGAAAGCCCACTGACCTTCCAAGCTATTACCATCTGGCGTGACGAATTGCTCAGCGAAGATATTTTGCTGCGCGATGTGATCGATTTGGAAACCACATTTGGCCATCATATGGCGAAGAGGGAAGGGGCCGCTGTTGTAGCCCCTGTTGTAGCCCCTGTCGTGGCTCCTGGCGTCGCGGCCGCTGGTGGTAATGAATTGGATGCTGATGGCATTCCGATTGTTGTGGACGACGACGAGGATGAAGATGAAGGCGCCAACCTGTCGCTTGCGGCTATGGAAGCGGCTCTGAAACCTAGGGTTTTAGAGACTTTGGAAATTATAGCGCGTGATTATACCTTGCTGTCCCAAATGCAGGATGTGCGCATCTCAGCGACTTTGAACGAAGATGAAAGCTTCTCCGACGGCGCGGAAGCCAAATATCAAAAATTGCGTTCCAAAATTGTGTTGTTGGTGAATGAATTGCACCTGCATAACAACCGGATTGAAGCTTTGATCGACCAACTCTACGGCATCAATCGCCGGATCATGTCGATTGACAGCTCTATGGTGAAGCTGGCTGACCAAGCTCGGATCAACCGTCATGAATTCGTCGAGGCCTATCGCGGGCGCGAGCTGGATCCAAACTGGTTGACTGACATTAACGAAAAACCGGGCCGCGGCTGGAAAATGTTCATGGAACGCAGCATTGGTAAAGTTGAAGAGCTGCGAGCTGAAATGGCTCAGGTCGGGCAATATGTTGGTCTCGACATCAGCGAATTCCGTCGCATTGTTCAGAAAGTTCAAAAAGGCGAAAAAGAAGCGCGCCAAGCGAAAAAAGAAATGGTTGAGGCCAATCTACGCTTGGTGATTTCGATTGCGAAAAAATACACCAACCGCGGTTTGCAGTTTTTGGATCTGATCCAAGAGGGTAATATTGGTTTGATGAAAGCGGTTGATAAGTTTGAATATCGCCGTGGTTATAAGTTCTCAACTTACGCGACTTGGTGGATCCGTCAGGCCATCACCCGCTCAATCGCCGATCAAGCGCGTACCATTCGTATTCCGGTGCATATGATAGAAACTATCAACAAGCTTGTGCGCACTGGGCGTCAAATGCTGCATGAGATTGGCCGTGAGCCAACACCTGAGGAATTGGCGACCAAGCTTCAAATGCCTTTGGAAAAAGTACGCAAAGTGATGAAAATTGCCAAAGAGCCAATTTCTTTGGAGACACCAATTGGCGACGAGGAAGACTCCCAACTTGGGGATTTCATCGAAGACAAAAACGCTGTTTTGCCTTTGGACAGTGCGATTCAAGAAAACCTAAAAGAAACCACAACTCGGGTTTTGGCGAGTCTCACCCCGCGCGAAGAGCGGGTGCTGCGGATGCGCTTTGGGATTGGTATGAATACCGATCACACTTTGGAAGAAGTGGGCCAACAGTTCAGCGTCACACGGGAGCGTATTCGCCAGATTGAAGCCAAGGCTCTCCGCAAGCTCAAGCATCCAAGCCGCAGCCGCAAACTGCGCAGCTTCCTCGATCAATAGAAGTTATGATTCTGATTTAAAAAGGCCTTGCTCTGCAGGGCCTTTTTTTTGAACAAGACGGAGCGTTGCGTGATAGCTGTTTTGATGGTGTGAAATTCGCTTGGTTTATATGCTCTGCACACAAAATACGGTAGGTGTAATTATCCCCTACCCAAACCATGGTGAATTGTTATAATGAAAGAGTGATAAGTGGGCGGAACGCGCTTCACGCAAACTAAAAGGGGATGGCACATGCGTTGCCCGTTTTGTGGAAATGTTGACACTCAAGTAAAAGATTCTCGCCCTGCTGAGGACCATGTTGCGATCAGGCGGCGGCGGTTTTGCCCGGCTTGTGGCGGCCGTTTTACGACCTATGAGCGGGTGCAATTGCGTGATTTGGTTGTCATCAAGTCAAACGGTCGCCGTGAAGATTTTGACCGCACTAAACTTGAGCGCTCAATTCGCATCGCCTTGCAAAAACGTCCGGTTGAGCTGGAACGGATGGACCAAATGATCTCAGGTATCGTGCGCCGATTGGAAAGCATGGGCGACACAGATATTCCGTCAACATCGATTGGTGAGATTGTGATGGAAGCTTTGGCGCGAATTGACACCGTGGCCTATGTGCGCTTTGCCAGTGTCTATAAAAACTTCCAAGCTGCAGATGATTTCGATAAGTTTGTCTCTGAGCTGCGGCCAAATTTACCGCCTGAGGAGTGAGCGCCTTAAATGATGCACGCTATATGACGTTGGCCCTGAATTTGGGCCAACGGGGGCTTGGCAATGTCTGGCCCAACCCGGCCGTGGGCTGCGTTATCGTCAAGGATGGCAGGATCATTGGTCGAGGATGGACCCAACCGGGTGGCCGTCCCCATGCCGAAGTTATGGCTCTGCGCCAAGCAGGCTTGCAAGCCCAAGATGCAACCGCCTATGTCACCTTAGAGCCCTGTGCTCATCATGGGGCGACGGGTCCATGTGCGGAGGCTTTGGTCGCGGCGGGTCTTGTCCGCTGCGTTGTGGCGGTCACCGATCCTGATCCGCGGGTCGCGGGAGCCGGGATTGCACAGATGCAAGCGGCCGGTATCGACGTGACACAAGGTTGCATGAGCGCCGAAGCCAGCGCTGCCCACCGTGGCTTTTTTAGCCGCGTCACCAAGGGCCAGCCAAGGGTTACGTTGAAGTTGGCGATGTCGGTAGATGGTCAAATCGCAACTCAGAGCGGTGAAAGCCAATGGATCACTGGTCCACAAGCGCGGCGGGATGTGCACGCCCTGCGCGCCGGTCATGATGCTGTTTTGGTGGGAAGTGGTACCGTCAGGGCTGATGACCCGAGCCTGACTGTGCGGGGCTTAGGCCGCATTCCTCAACCTGTTCGGATTGTGGCCTCTCAAGATTTGAATTTTGCAGGTACTGCCTTGAAAGCATCCCGAGATCTTTCCCCGCTTTGGCTCTGTCACGGGCCGAACTCAGTGGGCATAGAGACTTGGCGCGATGCCTGTGATCAATTGCTTGAGGTGCCCAAGACGGGCGATGGTCAGCTTGATTTATCCGCGATGCTGGAAAGTCTCGGGGCTCAGGGTCTAACCTCAGTGTTTTGTGAAGGTGGCGGCCGCTTGGCGGCCTCTTTGCTCAAAGCGGATTTGGTGGATGATGTTATCGTCTACACGGCGGGACTGGTGCTTGGCGCGGATGGTCTGGCGGGCGTCGCAGATTTGGGTACTGAGCGTTTGCAAGAGGCACAACGGTTTGGCTTGGTCAGTTGCCGCCAAATTGGTGCGGATATACGCCAGCATTGGCGCGTGAGCGTTTAGCGCCACCGGTGGGACTGGCTGGCAAACGTGCCCTGAAATTTCGTCAGCATCTGCAAACCCACTCCGGTTTTTATCTCAGATTCTTTACTTAGGCGTTCGATCAACACTTTAATCGCCAATGCGTGCACAGGGCGGCTGTCCCCGTATCGGATAATATCCGTTATATTATTGTAAATGATAACGCCAACGGCGGTCGCCCATACATCGATTATTTGTGTGAAGTGCTTGTAGCTGCTCTTGGCGGGCCAAAATCCGGCATCTCCAGCGTTAAAGCCAACCCGCCAAAGCAAGCCCGCCGGCGCGTTCAAGCATCTTGTCCAATCGTCCAAGAATAGGCCATGTGGCCCCTGAAGGAATAGAAAATCACGGCCAATATTATTCGTCACTATTAAATGAGTTAATAAATTGCTGTTTTAAATATGGTGGCAAGATTTAATTCTAATTATCTTAACTTGTTCTTAAACGCGAATTGCCCCAGTTTCAATTCAAACTGTGACCCTTGCCCCAAGCGGGTACTGGGGGTAGGGACTGCTGAAAGGGGAAAACCATGTTTACAGGTATCATAACTGATGTTGGCGCTATTCGCTCTTTGACTCAGCTGGGTGACCTGCGCATTGAAATCGAGACGAGTTATGATCTTTCCTCGGTTGCGATAGGTGCTTCGATTTCCTGTAACGGTGTTTGCCTGACCGTCGTTGAGAAAACAGCTAACAGATTTGCCGTCGATGTCTCTGCTGAAAGCGTTGCTTTTACAAATATCAGTGACTGGCATCTGGATGCGCCGATAAATCTCGAACGGGCCTTGAAGGTCGGTGACGAGCTGGGCGGGCATATCGTATCTGGCCATGTGGACGGTGTGGCCGAGATTATTGCGATGCTCGATGAGGGCGACAGCACGCGGGTCACTCTGCGTGCGCCTGAGGGATTGGCCAAATTTATAGCCCCAAAAGGCTCGGTGGCCTTGAATGGCACATCTTTGACTGTAAATGAAGTCAATGGCGTAGAATTCGGTATTAACTTCATCCCGCATACCAAAGCTGCGACCACTTGGGGCGTGTCAAAGGTGGGTGATCGGGTGAATTTGGAAATTGACACTTTGGCGCGCTATGTCGCGCGCTTGCAAGATTGGACTTAAGAAATGAATGATCTGCTGCCATTCGAAACGCCGGGCGCTGTTGAGCGTGATTTGGTAGATGTGATCTCGCCGATTGAGCAGATTATCGAAGATGCACGCAATGGTCGGATGTTTGTGTTGGTTGACCACGAAGATCGCGAGAACGAAGGGGATCTCGTTATTCCTGCGCAAATGGCGACACCAGTAGCGATCAACTTCATGGCCCGCTATGGCCGCGGCTTGATCTGCCTCACATTGACCAGCGAGCGGGTTGAGGCTTTGGGCCTACAATTGATGTCGACCTATAACTCCTCGCGCCATGAAACCGCCTTCACCATATCCATTGAGGCCCGCGAAGGTGTGACCACAGGTATTTCAGCCCATGATCGCGCTCGCACTGTGGCGGTGGCTATTGATGCTAGTAAAACTGCGGCAGACATCGCAACACCAGGCCATGTCTTCCCGCTGCGCGCCAGAGATGGTGGCGTTTTGGTGCGTGCAGGCCATACGGAGGCGGCCGTTGATATTTCACGTCTGGCTGGCTTGAATCCATCGGGCGTTATTTGCGAAATCATGAATGATGATGGCAGCATGGCGCGCTTGCCCAATCTTATCGGATTTGCAAAAGAGCATGGCCTAAAAATTGGCACCATCAGTGACTTGATCGCCTATCGCCGCCGCCACGACAATCTGGTGCGGGTTAAGGGCGAGCAGGTCATCCAGTCTGAATTCGGTGGCGAATGGCACATGCGGATTTTTAACGATGAAACCCAAGGAGCCGAGCATATAGCTTTGGTCAAGGGCGACATCAGCGGTGCGGAGCCTGTCTTGGTGAGGATGCACTCGCTTGATCCGATGTTGGACATGGTGGGCGCTGGACCCGAAGGCCGGGCGTTTGAATTTTCGCAATCTATGAAGATTATTGCAGATGAGGGCCGAGGCGTTTTGGTGCTTTTGCGTGATTTGCACATGAAAATCAGCGCAACAGACGATGGCAGCCCGCAAACTTTACGCCAATATGGCGTCGGTGCGCAAATTTTGTCTTCTCTTGGTTTGTCAAAGCTCACTTTGCTTACCAATTCGCCAGAGCCCAAAATCGTCGGTCTTGAGGCCTATGGTTTGGAAATCCTCGGCACACAGAAAATTTTGGATCCAAGCTAGTGGCCATTGTAGAACAGCATCACACCCTAGATCGCCCCACACTAGAGGCAGCCGTCAGCATGCTGATTGTGGTGGCTCCATATTATTACGATATCACCGCTCAAATGGTGGCGGGTGCCAAGGCTGAGATCGAAGCTGCGGGCGGCAGCTGGGAATTGGTCGAAGTGCCCGGTGCGCTGGAAATACCAACCGCCATTGCAATTGCCCACAGACAGGCGCAATTCGACGGATATGTTGCTTTGGGCTGCGTTATTCGTGGTGAAACCACTCATTATGACACCGTCTGCAATGATAGTAGTCGTGCCTTACAGCTGTTGGGTCTACAAGGGGTCTGTATCGGTAATGGCATACTGACTGTTGAAAATCGCACACAGGCAGAAGTGCGCGCGCAAGCGGATGGCCAAAATAAGGGTGGAGGGGCAGCAGCGGCAGCCCTTCATTTGATCACATTAACGCGAAAATGGGGTAAAACCCAGGGAAAAGTAGGGTTTCTACCTACTGAGGAGAACACAAGAGCATGAGCGTTTCCAATTTATCAGGCAATCAAAAGCGCCGTATGAAGTCGGCCAGTCGCCTATACGCAGTGCAAGCATTGTTCCAGATGGAGGCTTCGAGCCAACCTATCGACGTGGTGATTAAAGAATTTGAAGACCATCGCATGGGTGTTGAGCTCGATGGGGCGATGCTCCAAGACGGTGATATTGAGCATTTTGGCCGTGTTGTGGCCGGCGCAGTCAATAATCAAGCCCGGATCGACCAAATGACCGACCGTGCCTTGGTGGCCAAATGGGCGATTGCGCGCATTGATCCCACCTTGCGGGCCTTATTTCGGGCTGCGGGTGCGGAATTTGTTGAAGGTGACACCCCGCCCAAAGTTGCGATTGTCGAATATGTTGAGGTTGCGGTTGCCTTCTCTCCGGATGGTAAAGAACGCAGCTTTGTGAATGCGGTTCTGGATCATATGGCCCGCGAGGCCAAGCCAGAGGCTTTTGCATGAGTGCGATGCCGATCCTAGATTGGGTCAATGATCCGGTCGACAAGCTGCGCGCTGGCTATGAGGCTGAGCGCGCAACAATCGCACATTTTTCCGCTTCAGGTGTCGCAATTGATGAGATCGGCTTCGCCAGCGGCCCAGGGTTAAGATTTACCCCAAGTACTTGGGTCGAAGGCCGGACTGATGTATTGTATTTTCACGGGGGTGGCTGGATTGTTGGCAGCCCTTGGACCCATAAAACCCTATGCTCTTGGATGGCTAAACTCAGCGGCCGGCGGGTATTTGCAGCGCCTTATGATTTGGCGCCCGATCGTAAATTCCCCGCTCAAGCCGATCAGGCCGCTGCCATTGCCACTACATTCACCGTCGATCGTGATCAGGTCATTTTGGCTGGTGACAGCGCCGGGGGTGCCATGGTGCTTTGGGCTGAAGCTGGCATGGATGCGCCCGGCAAAGTGCAGGGGCTTGTCAGCCTATACGGCGCATATGGCGGCCTTGAAGGGCCATCGCATGAGGCTTACGGTCACGGTTCCGAAGGACTGCAAACGGCGGCTCTGCGGATCATGTACGGCTATTTAGGCTGCCAAGATGTTACAGAATTTCGGGCCCGACTGTCAAAATCGGGCGCACCTTTGCTTTTGGTGAAAGCTGAGTGTGATCCGATCGCCGATGACAACTTTTGGTTGGCTGAAAACACCGCCCATCAGGTGACACATCTTTTGGCACCTGGGCAACCGCATGCCTATTTGCAAGCCTGTGGCAGCGACCGGGCCGCAGAAGCTTCAATGCAGGATATTGCTGATTGGATCAACGCCCTGTGAGGGCATGATCTGGGGCGGATAAAAGTGGCGGGCCCGCCAGAACAACCGTGTTGGTAACTTAATTCCCGAGGACCTGTATGTACAGGTGGGCGCCAGGTAAAAGAACCAGGGTCCAAACAGAGCCAGCTCCCTCGGATTATGTAAGGCCACTGGAATTTGACCGCATACGAGAAGGGCAGAACCCGCCGACCTCACAGGTAGGCCTTTGTGCGGTGCTCTGCAAGGGGCTTAGTCGATGATTGGTGCGCCGCCGGCCTGCGTGAACTCGGCCACCATATTAGCGATATTAGCCAACCGACCTTCAGCTCCAGCTGGGGGTACGAAATCCGCAATCACCTGTTGCCATTTTTTTGTGGCGCGTTCCTCGGCGGTGAGGGCGCCGTTCTTAGACCATGTACCGAAATTTGACAAATCTGCATTGAGCGATGGCAAAAAAGCAGTGCTGTATTGGGCCATTGTTTGATCAGTTGCAAAGAAATGCCCGCCGGGCGCAACTTGTGCTATGGCATCAAGGCCAATGGCAGAGGTGTCGGAGGCCACCGGTTTGCACAGATGCGCGATGGACTGTAACGCCTCAATGTCTTGAATGAACTTTTCAAAGCCAAAGGTGAGCCCACCCTCTAACCAGCCTGCGGAATGGATCACCATGGTGGCATTGGCCTGCAAACAGCCCCAAAGAGACATGACTGTTTCATGGGTGGCCTGCATGTCATTGGTATTGGACGCCGCGCCAGCCGCAGAGCGCCAAGGCAGGCCGATATGGCGGGCCAGTTGCCCTGATCCAATCGACATTTGGACGTGCTCCGGCGTGCCAAAGGCCGGCGCGCCACTTTTCATGTCTACATTCGAGCCGAAACCGCCATACATCACCGGCGCGCCGGGGGCGGTAAGTTGATTGAGGGTAATCGCTGCCAAAGCCTCTGCATGTTGCAGCGTCAGCGCTCCGGCCACGGTGATTGGCGCCATGGCACCAGCGAGGCAGAAGGGCGTGACGATGCACATCTGCCCGGCGCGGCCAAAATCGATCAGCGCCTGTGCCATTGGCCGGTCCAACATACGTGGCGAATTTGTATTGATCACCGTTGAACAATAGGGTGCGGAGGCAAACTCCGCATCGCTCAGGCCAAGGGCAGTTTGCATCAGCTCAAAACATTCTGTGACCTGTTGACGGCCCCGGCCATAAACGGTGATGGCCTTATCGCCGTACCCTAATTGTGTTTGCATCATCGCATAATGGCGCAGATGAACTGGAATGTCCTGAGGTTCAGGGGCGGGGGACAGCTTGTGGATTAAGTTAAAGCTCTGCATCAGTTTGACCGCATCAGTGTAGGTGCTCAGATCGCCGGGTCTGCGGCCTCTGATCCGGTCGGGGACATTTGGACAGCCGCCGCCGAGTGTGAATATCAACTGACCCGGGGCCACAGGGACGTTGCGTGCAGGGTTTGGAGCGCACAGCACAAACGACACCGGCGCTGACGCGATGGCCGCTTTAACCATGTCAGCGTCCAAGTAGACCATATCTTCCACAACTTTGGCACCGTTTTGGGAGAAAATCTCCACCGCCTCAGGCAATAGAATCTTAATCCCGAGGGTTTCAAGTACCTCCAAAGCCACAAGATGAATGGCCTCAACGCGATCCTCTGAAAATATCCGCTGCGGTTCAAACGGATGGCGCAACACCGACCAGCTTTGGGTCGATTAGGCAATTCTTTTAGGTTTACGGCGTGCCATGGGACAACCTTACGAATGATTGGATCTTAAGCAATAGAGGAGTTGTCCTCTTGCATATGTTCACTTTTCATTCATAATTTAGCAATGGATGATAACGCCCCTTACGGCTAATGCTCGGCCAACTTCTGGCGCGCGGTGTGTGCAGGCATTTGTTGTGCTACGATTGTATCTGTCGAGGAACTGGTGCCCACCTCTGGCCGCCGGATCGATGTGATGGCGCTGAGACCAAAGTGAGAGATCTGGATTTTGGAGTGTAAGTCTCCGCGCGCGGATTTTCAGGCAGATCATAAATGGCAGGACTATTTGGAATGGTGTGACCGGTATTTTTGGGCGGTGGATCAAGAGTTCCCAACCAACCTTTTACCCGAGGATACGGGGCTGATAATCTCTGACGCTTATGATGCTGCGATCATCCGCATGGGACAAGAAAACAAACTTGCTCCGACACGCCGTAAGTCTATGATCAAAAATTTGCCCAGCATGCGGCGCGGCGGGCCTATGCTAGCCGCGATCGAGGCGTTGCACGCTTCATTTGATTACTTCGCCAAAGACGCCGCCGCGCGCGCTGCTGCCATGATTTCTTCTGCAATATCATTGGCCTCTTCAACTTCGAAATCCATTGGAATTTCCGCATCACCTGCACTTACGAAAATTCGAACCATGCCCTGATCTGTTGGACCAATTTGTAAATTGGCTTCGATGTCTTTTTCAGTGTTGATACCCATAATTACGCCTTTCGATTAATGTCTTCGGGGTACGGGTGTTTTGATCTTTGATCAAGAGGCTTTGCACGCGGTAAAAACCTCCAAGAAGGCAGAATTTGTTCTGATTTGGTTGCCCTAAGTGCCAATTTGACGAATCCACCTCTTGCATTCAGTTTGTAGGGCCGCTAAATCGGCCATAGTGCCGCCTTAGCTCAGTTGGTTAGAGCGCCTGATTGTGGATCAGGAGGTCCCTGGTTCGAGACCAGGAGGTGGTACCATTACTTTCAATGGGTTAACTGAAATTTAGTGATTAGTGATCTATTTTTGGGTTACATATGGGTTACAAAAGATTGTCGTTTGATGGTTAATCAGGCCCTAATTAGCACTCATAGATGCCTCAAAACTTACATCCCACATCTCACATTTCACCTAAACCGGTAACTGTGTTGGGCTTCATAGCAATGGAGCAGTATGCAACACCGCGATGTTTGCGACTTGGGTGCTTGTTTGCGAGATCAATACAACTCTGGAGCCTTCTTACAGCCCCAGAACTCACATCTCATTTTAAATTGAAGCCTTGTTTAGTTCCGTACCTATGGAGCAGCGTCTGATGTGCAGATATTTGACCGCTGAAAAGTAGGGGTTGCTGTGCCTAATCACTACAGCTGAGCCGTAGGACGCAGGCCCCCCCCTGTCCTAGGGCCCCGCGTCTCGGACGCTGGGCCTTTAGTATTAGCCTTGTAAATTCATTGGGGATAAGTTTTGTTCGGATGCCACCTCTATTCACGCATCAATTTCAAGCTAAACCGTGCCGCTGCTCTCGCTGAGTGGCGTCAATTATTGAGCGCATAGATTTAGGCGGTGCTAGCAATCAGATGCGAGTTCTTATTAGCTTCACAGCACCATCTTGGGCACTGCCAGTTTAGGCCAATAATGATTGAGCTTGAACGGGGGTAAGCGCGTCAGGGCGAGCGCAAGTTGTAACCATCTCGACCCATTCACGCCTTTCAGCCGATTGTAGGATTGCCGTCATTACTTCGACAACGTGCGTTGCTAGCTCCAAGCTGCAACGATGCGGTCTGTCTTCCGCAATCGCCGCCGCCATATCCGCCAGCCCGGCGCAACGGTAATTGGCACGATCAACACCTTTCCCATCCTTCGCGTTGGGTATCGCAAATGGATGCCCGCGAGTCGCGATTTCTTTGGCTTTACCCTCTTGTGTTGCACACAATACCTCACCGCCAAAAAAGTTAGGGTCGGGCAAATAGAGCGACCCCTCGCTACCATACAATTCCATGTTCTCATGACGATGAGCGCAGACATCCCAACTTGCACCAAGTGTTATTAACGCGCCGCTACAGAACTCCAGCACAGCATGAATATTGGTTGGCGTCTCAACCGGGACAGTTTCGCCTTCGCGCGGGCCAATGCCAATTGTTCGTGTTTTGAAACTTGCCGAGGCCATGGCTGAAACTGCTTTTACCGGACCGATCAATTGTACAAGGTTGGTGATGTAGTAAGGACCAAGGTCAAGGACTGGGCCGCCGCCGAGCTGAAAGAAGAAGTCCGGATTGGGGTGCCAGTCCTCCATCCCGCGTGACATCACGTGGCAAGTGCCGCCGATAATCGTTCCGACCTGATTTTCGTCGATTGCAGCTCGAGCAAGCTGGTGCGCTCCTCCTAAAAATGTGTCAGGCGCAGAGCCGACGCGCAGCCCTTTTTCCGCTGCCAACGCGCGTAACGCTTCGCCTTCTTGTAAGGTTAGCACATATGGCTTTTCAGAATAGGCGTGCTTACCCGCTTCCAATATTTGCTTGGTCACTTCGAAATGGGCCGCCGGAATTGTCAGGTTGATAACGATCTCGATCTCATCGGCAGACAGCAGGTCGTTGATCGTATCCGCGCGCACCGAAAACTCCTCGGCACGAGCCTTTGCGGTCTCTATATTTAGGTCCGCTACCGCCAGGACTTTTATTGATTTGAACAGTGGCGCTAATTTGAGGTACGCGGACGAAATATTACCACAGCCAATAATGCCTACACCGATTTTTTTCATGTTTTGTCTTCCTCAAAATGCTTGAATACTTGCCAGTGATCGGGTCGCCATGCGTTTGTGGTCGTTGGGGTTATCATGCTCGACGACGTAACGGGTCACGCCAGCTGCATCCATCGCGGGTTTGATCGTTTTCCAGTCCATAGTGCCATAGCCTACGTCTGCCCAGCCGCCTTCATCGGCACATTCACCTTTGGGGGCGACGTCTTTGACATGCGCGGCGATGATGCGGCCCTTGTATTTTTCTAGCCATTCAATGGGGTCTTGCCCACTGACATAGATCCAAGCCAGATCAAGTTCAAACTTGATGTCGGCGGATGCTGCAGCGATCAGATCGAGGGGAAATTGGCCATCAACCTGAACAAATTCAAAATCATGGTTATGCCATGCAAATTCCAACCCAGCGGCGATAATCGGTTCGCTCTCTCTGGCCAACCGTGCGGCAAAGTCCGTCCAACCGGCAAGGGTCGTCATGCGTTCAGCGGGTGGAATAAAAGGCACGATGACATCGGTAATGCCCAGTACCTTTGCGATCTCTATCGCCTTTTCGGGATCGTTTTCAACTAAATCGGGCGCAAAATGGCCGGTCGGCATGGTTAGGTCATAGCGTTCAAGAAAGGCCTTAGTCTTTGCCAGGTCCTCATAATGAGG
>Ga0209712_10001068_pt1 | contig 23544 bp, 15 predicted proteins | sample ArcOceMetagenome_FD_187443 | JGI IMG/M metagenome (GOLD analysis project Ga0209712, IMG submission 187443) | Marine eukaryotic phytoplankton communities from Arctic Ocean - Arctic Ocean - Greenland ARC118M Metagenome (SPAdes) (version 2) | ecosystem: Environmental > Aquatic > Marine > Oceanic...
TTCAAATAACTAAATAATTAAATAAATAACTAAATAATTAAATAATTTTTTCATCTAAAATCACGATCTATGAAATTGAAAATTATCTACACTTTTTTTGCTTTAATGGTTGGAGCATTTTTGTTCCTAAGTAATGCTGGTGGCCGAGCTTCTTCACAGTCGGAAGGAAATACAGGTGCGCCAAATGATAATGGTTCTGGAAATCGAACTTGCCAAACTTGTCATAATAATGGTGCATTTGCCGTAACTCCTACCTTGGAAATTACTGATGCTGGAGGTACCGTTATAACTGACAATTTTAATCCAGGCGAAACTTATAATGTAAAAATGACGGTTGATGCGACAGGTACTCCTGCTGGATATGGCTTCCAAATTACGTCATTAAATGCTGCTCAAGGTTCTGCTGGAACTCCTGTGAATACTTGGGCTAATGTTGGCACAAATGTTCAGGTGGCTACACTTGGTACAGGAAGACAATATGCAGAGCAAAGTGCATTAAGTTCCAGTAATGAATTCACGATGGAGTGGACTGCTCCTGCAGATGGAACGGTTACTTTTTACTATGGCGGAAATGCCACAAATGACAATGGAAATACCAATGGAGACAATGCAATCATGGGTTCAATGTCACTTGATGCTAATCCTAATTCACTTAATGAATTGGAAAAAACAGTTGCTTTGGATATTTTTCCAAATCCAGTAAGTGATGTTTTGAACTTGCGAACTAATGCGAAAACTACCAACACTTATGATTTGCAATTATTTGATCAAAACGGAAAACAAGTTTCTACCAAGAGATTAATGATTCCTACTGGTGAAAATGTTGCTCCGATTGAAGTGGCTAATTTGCCTGCTGGAATTTATAGTTTGATTTTTTCTGATGGAAAAAATCAAATCGCTAAAAAAATGCTAAAACTCTAGTTTCCTTTTTTTAGTTTTAAAAAAATCAAAAGCTCTTGCAGATTCATTTTTGCAAGAGCTTTTTTTAATTTTGTGAATCTATGAATTTATAAATCGGTGTTAGCGTTTGAAGCGCTACTAATATGCACACAAATGGGCTGTGTATCTTCTGCCACGAATATTCACGAATTGTACGAATTTTTTGACGACCATATCGTATTTTCTAATTACATCTGACAAGTCAGATATATACGATATTCCACGAAAGTAAAAACAGTAAAGATTTCGTGAAATTCGTGCTAATTCGTGGCAAAAAATACACAGCACATTTATCTGCATCCGGTAGCCCGTACGGACTAATACCACATCTTTGAAAAAAAAAAATATGTACTCCACTTCCGAGCAACGAACCTTTGTCGATTTATCTAAAAAAATGTTAGCTGAAGATATTTCCGAAAATCAGATTGAGGATTTAAGAAAAGTTTTAGTGTATCATGAATGGAAATATTCGATTCAAAATAATCCCGTGATTAGTGATTTTGAATATGATACTTTGTACAAAAAACTAGAAGCTCTCGAAGCAAAAAATCCTGCGCTCCTCACTTCAGATTCTCCGACGCAGCGAGTGTCCAATGAGTTGACGGAAGATTTACCTTCGGTCGAACATTTAGTTCCGATGCTTTCGTTGGGTAACTCTTACAATGCAGAAGACTTAAATGACTTCGATACTCAAATCAAAAAATTGGTTAATCTGCCCGAAGGAGTGGACATCGAATATGTCGTCGAACCAAAATTTGATGGTGGAAGTATCGCACTCGTTTATGAAAATAATCAACTCATCAGAGGTGCAACTCGTGGCAATGGAACGATGGGCGAAGAGATGACGGCCAATGCTCGGACGATGCCTTCGGTTCCTTTGCGGGCTGATTTCGGAAAATATAATATTCAAAAAGTAGAGTTGCGTGGCGAGGTGGTGATTCGAAAAGATTTATTTGAGAAAATGAACGAGGAACGAGCGGCAGAAGGATTAACTCTTTTTGCTAATCCTCGAAATACTGCGACCGGAGGACTGCGAGTAAAAGATCCAAAGGATGCGGCGAAAAGAAATTTAGTGGCGTTTGTTTATCAAGTAGGAGTCGCCTTGGATGAGGGCGGAAATAATGTTTTGAAAAATTTGACGACGCATGATGAGTCGATTGAATTACTCGGTTCTTTAGGTTTTAAAATTCCTACTAAAGAAAAAAAGGTTTGCAAAAATATTCAAGAGGCGATTGATTTTTGTTTGGGCTGGGAAGCGAAACGAGAAGCCTACGATTATGAAATTGATGGGATGGTGGTGAAAGTGAATAGTTTGGAATTGCAAGACAAATGTGGTTTTACCAATCATCATCCACGTTGGGCGATTGCGTTCAAATTTAAAGCGAAGCAAGCGACCACCAAACTAATTGATGTCGAATATCAAATTGGAAAAATTGGTTCCGTGACACCAGTCGCAAAACTTGACCCGGTGGCTTTGGCTGGCGTGACGATCGCTTCGGTTTCCTTACACAATGCAGATTTCATTTCGAGCAAAGATCTTCGGTTAGGTGATACAGTTTTGGTCGAGCGAGCAGGCGATGTGATTCCTTACATTGTCAAACCGATGGAAGATTTGCGAGATGGAAGCGAGCATAAAATTATTTTCCCAACTCATTGTCCTTCTTGTAACACTATACTTACGCGAGCTGAAAATGAAGCAGCTTGGCGTTGCGAAAATTCAAATAATTGTGAAGCACAGATTATTCAGCGCATGATTTTTCATGTTTCAAAAAATGCGATGGACATTGATGGTTTTGGAAAATCGTATGTAGAACGTTTTTATGAAGAAGGTTGGTTGAAGGATTTGGGAGATATTTATAATTTGGATTATGAGAAAATTGCGGAGCTCGAAGGCTTCGGGGAACGTTCTGCTTCCAAGTTGAAAGTTGCGATTGACAAAGCTAAGCAGAATCCGATTCATCGCCTTTTACATAGTTTGACGATTCATCATTTAGGAAAAAAAGTATCTAAACTTTTGGCCGCTGAAGTCAAAAAAGTGCAAGACTTACAAAATTGGACTGAGGAAAATTTTACGGAGATAAAAGATGTCGGCCCTAGAGTTGCAGAAAATGTAACTGCGTTTTTTTCCAAAGAAGAAAATGTTGCCTTGCTTGATAAAATGGAATCTTTAGGAGTCAATATGTTGCAAACCGAAAATGATATTCCAAAAGCAATTGTAGCAGATGCCTTACTTTCTGGCAAGACTATTTTGTTCACAGGAACGTTAACTCAGATGGGCAGAAAGGAAGCACAACGTCGAGCAGAAGAGTTGGGCGCTAAAAATATTTCGGCCGTCAGTTCTAATTTAAATATCCTCGTGGCAGGGGAGAAAGCAGGAAGTAAATTGAAAAAAGCAACTGCGCTCGGGACTGTGGAAATTTTGACCGAACAAGACTTTATAGATTTAATCTCGTAGAACGATTTTCCAAATCGTTAAATCCTAATCGTAAAAAAACCATCTAAATAAATTTTAAATATGAAAAATTTTAAAATAAGTATTGCTCTCTCGTTCCTGCTTGTTCTCTTTTTTTCCAATTGCAAAACGCAGCAAAAAACGGTACAACAAGTAGTTGAAAAAACTAATGAGCACGTAACGCTTAATTGTGAATTAAGCGATTGCAAAAAAGGCACACCGCTTTACTTATATCATTTTGATGGATATAAGTTTGCTATTTCCAAAACAGCCATGGCAGATTCTAACAATGTATTTACATTTAGAATTCCTGCTTCGGAAAATCAATTTTATTTCGTCGGTGCACAGCAAGGTAAAACTAAACCAGTCATTTTAGGAACGGAAGAAACTTTGACGATGCAAGGAAGATGCAGCAATATTCGTAAATCTGAGTTTGTCGATTCGGAACTCAATACCGATTACGAAATGGCCATCAAGCAAATTAGAGGCTACCAATCGAAAGCAAAAAATTTAAATCGTCAATTCGCTCAAGCTGCTAGTAAACCTGCTGACCAAGTAGAAATTGCTAAACAATTAAAAGCTAACGATGATGCTCAAATAGCTTTGTTGACTAGCATGAAAACGAAGCATCCTTTCATTGGAAAAATAGTGGCGACTAAAATGTACCTGAGTTTTCCGAACAACAAAGGCAGTTATGCCAATGAAGTGGAGTACTACGTGAATAAATTTTTTACGCATTTAGATTTGAAAGATCCTGATCTGAATCGCATGCCGGCACTTTTCGAAACGTTCCGAGATTACACCACGACCTTGGTTGCCATCAAATATGATGAAGCAAAAATAAAAACGACTTTGGATGATGTTTTGAAAAAAATGAATCCTGAAAGTCAAGCTTATCGATTTGCTTTGGGTGCCATCACGCAAACTTTAAAAAGTAAAAACCATCCTGCTTACATTGGATATGGAAATTTATATTTGCAAAAATATGGCGAGGAAAATCAACCGTACATGGTTGAATTGAAAAGTAATATTGACAATGCGAAGAACTTTTTGATTGGAGCAGTTGCGCCTGATTTTGAACAAAATACACCTGATGACCAATCAATGAAATTGAGTGACCTTCGTGGAAAAGTGGTCTTAGTAGATTTTTGGGCGAGTTGGTGTGGCCCTTGTCGAAGAGAAAACCCGCATGTTGTTAAGTTGTATGATAAATATAAAAGTAAAGGTTTTGAAGTGCTCGGAGTTAGTTTGGATCGGACAAAAGATAAATGGGAAAAAGCGATTACTAAGGATAAATTGACTTGGAGTCATGTGAGTGATTTGAAAGGATGGAAAAATAAAGTAGCGAAACAGTATTCGGTTACCTCAGTTCCGCATACAATTTTGTTAGATCAAGAAGGAAGAATTTTAGCGAGGAATTTACGTGGGGCAGATTTGGATGCGAAGTTGAAGGAACTTTTTGGAGAGTAATTCTTCACCGTAGAATTGCACGGATTTTTTTGTTTAAATTTATCGGGAATAAAAATCCTTGCGCTCGTTTTCAAACTGAGTGCAAGCATTTTTATTCCCTTTTTTTTAGGAAAAAATAAATATTATGAAACACCTTTTACCCTTTTTATTTCTTTTGCTTTTTTCAACTTGTGAAGAAAATACCAAAACCAATTCAGAAAATAACAATGCACTTCCAAATCCAATTCAAGAAGTTATTCCTGAGAAAGAAATTCTAAAACCAATCGTTTTTGATTACAATACTACGAAGTGGACGGATTTGCATTACTTGGATTCTACGATCATCATCGACATGCGATATGCTACTACGGATAATTTTGTCAAAGAAAAAATGTACGATTGCAGTCGTTGTTTTCTCCGTCCAGAAGTAGCTCAAAAAATACTTGAGGCACATTTGATGTTGCAAGAAGGAGGACTTGGTTTAAAAATGTTAGACTGCTTTCGCCCTCGCCCAATTCAGCAAAAATTGTGGGACAAATTTAAAAACCCACTTTATGTTACTGATCCTGCCAAAGGTTCGATGCACAATCGAGGTGCTGCGGTTGACTTGACGATTGTCGATGCTGAGGGTAAACAATTAGACATGGGAACTGCTTTTGATTTTTTTGGAAAAGAGGCACATCATGCTTATACTAATTTATCAAAGGAAATTTTAGCTAATCGAAAACTATTACGAGAAACGATGCAAGCGGTGGGGTTGCATCCAATTACGACGGAGTGGTGGCATTATTCTTTTCGAGGGGAGCAGTATGAGTTGTCGGATATGCTTTGGGGGTGTAATTGATTTTTTTTTAACTGGGTGTAAATCCTCAAAGTTAAATAGCTAAAATAAATACTAATTGGTGTATTTTACTATCTAAGTAAAATAAAGAAATTATCTTTGAAGCTACGAACCATAGTATCATATAATTGTTTAAAATTTTTATTTACAAAATTTAACCACTTATATTTTTCACAAAAAAAATATGAAAAACTTCGCGCTCATTTTCTCCCTCTTTTTTTTCTTGACTTCATGTACCAGTATAGAAACTAAACCAATGAAAATCACTCCTTTAAAAAATGATAAGAGTGTACACGTAGGTCAAGGAATTTGGATGAAAATCCCTTCTAACTATAAAAAAGCAAAATCTTATGAAGGTTTTCAAACTGCTGATAACACCTCTTCTATTTCTGTTAAAATAAATTTGAAATCAATGGATCAGGTTAAGAAAATATATTCTTCTGAATCATTGAGTCGCAATAAATTGGATTTATTACAATTGAGTCCTGTTAATTATGACGGCAATGAAAATGCAATATTCTCCCTAGTAGAGGATACAAAAAAGAAAACGATTAAATATTTATTGGCTATCAATGATAAAGGAACCACCTATAACCTTAAAGCATTTTGTTTTGCTTCGCATAAAGACAAATATGATGACATCATTAGGGAAGCACTTTTTTCATCCGTAATAGGAGAAGTAAAATTTGAAGAAAAATTGTTTAAACCTGTTATTGATTTGGATAGTAAAAATATAGTTTATACAAAAGATGGGAAGTATCCTACGGATTCACCTGACCAATCAAAAATCGAAGTAGAGAATGTTAAAACATTAAAAGGAATAAAAGGAATAAAAGGAGTTACTAAAGTAGAAAAAGCATTGATGGAATTCAAAACAGGATCAGGCAGTTTAGTTAATTCGAAACCAATTGGCAATGGTGAATTAATTTCAGGTAGAAGTATTGGCAATAATGGTATAGCTTATGTTGCGTTGATTTCTCTTGATGGTGACAATGGGCTTTTAGTTAAATGTTCTGGAAATGCCAAAAGTAAAATTAGTGAGTTTGAAGATTTTGTAATTAATAACTTTTTTAAAACAAAGTTGATACGAGGTTTTTAGTTTTACTCTCCACTCACCCCAAGCCTGTCCAGCAAAACTAACATTCCAACAACCTTAAAAAATAAAAACCCTTTTCCATCTAGATAATGAAGAAGGGTTTTTACTATTTTGATATTTTAAACAGCGAAATATTTAGTCCAATCTTAGGTATTTATTCCCCTTCTCCTTTTTAATAATAATCTTCTACTTAATTTTTTTTCGCCATCAGTTCCTTCCTCTTCAAAGTGCATTTCTTACCCTTTTTTCATTTCAATTACTTTCCCATCAACTGTTTTCCAAATCATTTTTCTTCCTTCGAAAGATCTTTTGATTCAACTAAATTGGCTTGCACTTTATTGATTTGTCCATCTCTTTTATACATCACTACGATAGAATCACCAGCTTTATAATTAGACAATGCTTGAGTCAATTCATCATAAGTTGAAACTTGGTGCTCATTGATAGATCTCAAAATATCTCCTTTTTTCAAACCAGATTTTTCCGCAGGACTATCTTTTACCACATCTAATAGTTCCATTCCTTCTGCCGTTGGATCAAGCACCACTCCGAAAAAAGCACCGTTGCCTTTTCGAGTTTTTATGATTCGGATTTCTGTTTTTTTATCACCATCCATTTTCAAATCTAACTCTTCTAAAATTTCGAAAGCATCATGTTCGCCACCTGCTGACTTCATGATAATAATGTGTTTTCCATCTTCTGTCGCGATTTCTTTTCTCTCCACATCTCCATCAATTTTGATGACTGTTTTTTCATCACCTTCCATGATAACAATATTATCACCAGTAACAGTTACTTCTACTTCTCGCTCTTCGCCCGTAGGTTTTTCCTTGCCTTCTTTTGTAACTCTAACTTCTACATTGACATTGGTTGCACCAAGCTCATCTTCTTTGAGATATTTTGCTACATCAAAATCTTCGGCTTCTTTTCCTTCCTTGACAATTTTCTCCACTACTTCATTTCCATCTTTGCCAATCGTTTTTTTGACGATGACTATTTGCTTTTTCTCTTTCGTTTCTGTTTGAGAAAAAGAACTATTAGGAATAATAAAACATCCCAACAATAGTAAAATCCATGTAATTTGTATCTTTGAAAAATTCATATTTATTTGATTTTATTAAAAATAATTTCTGGAATAATATTCTTTATTTTAGAATGTCTAAGGAATACTTACCTTTCAACTTTAACGTTTCATTAGCAGAACGTATTCTTTTTTGCAACAATACTTTCCGTTTTTTTTCCAAAATCGTTAAAGGTTAGTTAAACATTCCCAAAGCAGCTTTTGATTATATAAATTTGTAGGAATCGGATAGAAATTTGTGCTTACTTTACTTCAATTCTTTAGGTAAATTTACGGATTACTGCCGAATATATTTTTTAAAATTTCCAATATTATTATCAATGAATAAAAAAGCGATTTGGGCGATTATTGGTCTTATGAGCGCAGCTATGATTGGAATTATATTATTGCAATTGTACTGGATTAATTTCAATATCAAACTCAATGAACAACAATTCGACAGAAATGTAAAAGATGCAATTACAGATGTTGCGGAACGGTTAGAGGTGTGGGAAGATAATGCTACTTATGATAATGCGTTGAACTTCCGAGCGAGTACTCCTACTTCCTATTCTTCTGGGAGTCTTAGTAATTCCTTTGGATCAGGCGAAGTCTTGGGAGATATTTCGATGGCTCAAACTTATCGAAATGTACAATTGACTCCTGCTTCGGTGAGTCCACTTTCTATCAATAATGATTCTGGATTTTCGCAATTCCAAGATAAAATGGAATATCAAAAAGTACAAAAGATGCTTAACCTACATCCTTTGGAAGAGCGAATTAATTTAGACGTTTTGCATGGATTATTAGAACAAGAATTAAAAAAGAAAAGAGAGATTAAAGCGAATTTTCAATATGGCGTTTTCTCACATCAGAAAGGTTCGTTCGTGATTAATAATGGTTCGTACGTAGTCATTAATGAAAATTCTGCTTCGATAGAGAATGTGAATAATGACTTATATCACTCCAGTTATCAAACAGAATTATTTTCTAACTCTTATGCCTTAGAGTCACCAGGTTTGTTGATGGTTCATTTTCCTAATCGCACGAGTGTCATTTGGAGTTCATCTTGGAAAACGCTTTTGGCTTCGATTATTTTTACTGGATTGATTTTGTTTTGTTTTTCATATACCATTCTAGTCATCTTTGAACAAAAGAAAGTTTCAGAAATGAAAACGGATTTTATCAATAATATGACGCATGAATTCAAAACTCCGATTGCGACAATTTCATTAGCTGCCGACTCGATTACGAGTCCGATGATTTCTGGAAATGCCGATAAGGTGAGAAGATTTGCAGACATCATTCGCCAAGAAAATACGCGAATGAATAATCAAGTAGAAAAGGTTTTGCAAATGGCATTGATTGATAAGCGAGAGTACAAACTCAATATGCTGCAAATCAATTTACATGATATTATCAAGCAAGCGGTGCAAAATTCTAACTTACAAATAGAGAAAAAAGATGGAAAAGTATCCGTTCAAAAGGAAGCGGCGAATCCATATATCTATGGGGACTTGACTCACGTTTCTAATATCATCAATAATCTATTGGATAACGCCAATAAATATTCGCCTGAAAAACCTGAAATAACTGTAACCACACGCAATGTAGCACAAGGAGTTGAAGTTATTATACAGGACAAAGGAATTGGGATGAGTCGAGAAGCATTAAAGCATATTTTTGATAAATTTTATCGAGTCCATACGGGTAATCGACATGATGTAAAAGGATTTGGTTTGGGATTGAGTTATGTAAAATCGTTAATGGATGCTCACCAGGGACAAATAGATGTGAAAAGTGAATTGGGAAAAGGAAGTTCTTTTGTTCTTACATTTCCTTATAATAGTGAGTTGCAAACTGTCGAAATGGATGGTTAGATTTTAAAACTCTTGAGGTTATTGCGTTATTAACTATTACTTCAATTTTCTACATTTTTGATAATAACCCAATAACTCAGTAACTATTAGAGTATTTAAAGTAGAATTAGGAATGATAATTTAATAAACATTTTCGCAGGGACTATTGAACACGAACTGATTTATCCTTAACTTTAACATATGTTAAGATGATTATTTAAACAAAATGAAACGTTGATTTTTATCGGCAATAACTAAAACATCCTATTTTTTGGATTTAAAAAATTACAAATGACTGCAGCAAACAATCGAATATTACTAGTTGAAGACGATCGGAATTTTGGAGATGTATTGCGTTCTTATTTAGAAATGCATGACTATGATGTAACTTTGGCAACGGATGGAGAAGCGGGTTTAGAAAGTTATAATAAAGGGGAATATGACCTTTGTATTTTTGATGTGATGATGCCTAAAAAAGATGGTTTTACTCTGGCAAAAGAAATTAGAGAGAAAGATACGGAAATGCCGATCATCTTTTTGACGGCAAAAACCATGAAGGATGATGTGCTTCAAGGTTTTAAAATTGGAGCAGATGATTACATCACGAAGCCATTCAACTCTGAAGAATTGTTATACCGAATTCAAGCAATTTTAAAAAGAAGTCAGGCGAAAGATGATCCTAGAGAAGAAATTAAAGAATTTGAAATTGGAAATTTTCATTTCAATTTTCCTTTGAGAATTTTGACGTTTAGTAATGGTGCTGGTGAAGATAGTAAAGATAAATTGTCGCCTAAAGAGGCTCAATTACTTCGAATGTTTTGCATGTACAAAAATGATATTTTACCTCGATCAGAAGCATTAACTAAAATTTGGTCAGAGGATAATTATTTTACTGCTCGAAGTATGGATGTATTTGTCACTAAGTTGAGAAAATATTTAGCACCTGACCCTAATATCGAAATTGTCAATATCCACGGAAATGGTTTTCAACTTTTGATAAGAAATAGCGAAGAAGCTTCCTAATGAAAAAATAAATAAGAATGAATAATTCTTTCGAGAGGACAAAAATCTGAATTTGATTTTTGTCCTTTTGTTTTTTAAAAATAGTGGTACTTTTGAAGTAACACAGCTCTCAACGAAGTGAACTCTAATTTCATAACAAACTAATTACATTCTAATTTGAAGAATCAAGTCAAGCGAATTTTAGGGGTAGATCCGGGAACTAATTTTTTAGGTTATGCAGTAATTGAGACTAAGAAAAATAAAATTAGTTTGTTGACGATGGGAGTAGTTTCGATGAAGCATCTAGACTCGCATCAGTTGAAATTGAAAAAAATATTTGAGCGCTTGCAAGAAATCATTAGAGCATATAGTCCTGATCACATGGCGGTGGAAGCTCCTTTTTATGGAAAAAATGTACAGTCAATGTTGAAGTTGGGAAGAGCTCAAGGAGTTGCGATTGCGGCGGCAATTACCATGGATGTCGAGATGACGGAGTATGCTCCAAAAAAAATCAAACAATCTGTAACGGGAAATGGAAATGCTTCCAAAGAGCAAGTTGCGGCAATGCTCGTCAGTATCTTAGATCAAAAACTAGATACAACATCTTTAGACTCTACCGATGCTTTGGCAGCAGCTATTTGTCATCACTATCAATCAGGTAGCGTTTTAGGTGGAGGAAAAAAGCATAGTGGTTGGGCTAGTTTTATCAAAGATAATCCTAATCGAATAAAGTGACTTTAAGTAGGAGTCAAGTTTCAGGTCGTCCGTCTGTGGCGGACTGTCAGGAGTCAGGGGCTTCGTGTTTACGATAATTATTTTGATAAAAAAGGAAAGCTCTTTTTGCTAAAATGCAAAAAGAGCTTTCCTTTTTTCAATCTTGTATAAATAAAAGTATCAAACTATCATCGTAAACAAAAAGCCCCTGACTCCTGACCGAAAGCGCAGCGACCAACTTCACACCTGACTCCTACTCAAAATTTTCTCTAATTCTTTCTGCAATTTCAGCCAATTCTTCCTGCGAGTATTTAGGCTTTTGTTTCGGAATAAAATGCTTGACAATCGGGATCAAATGAACATGAGCATGTGGCACCTCCAATCCTTCGACGAGTATTCCCACTCGTTTACATGGAACTGCTTTTTCAACAGCATGCGCTACTTTTTTTGAAAAAGCCATCAACCCTTCATAAGTTTCATTATCCAAATCAAAAATATAATCCACTTCTTTTTTGGAAATGACTAAAGTATGTCCTTCCTCCCATGGGTTAATATCTAAAAAGGCAAAGTAATTTTCTGACTCTGCAATTTTATGACATGGAATTTCTCCGTTAATTATTTTGGTAAAAATACTTGCCATGATTTAAAAAAAGATTTCTAAAATTTCAAATTTTATGACTCCTCCTGGAGTTTGTATTTCTGCCACCTCGCCAACTGCTTTTCCTAAAAGTCCAAGCCCAATTGGAGAACTAACTGAAATCTTTTTGAGACTCAAGTCTGCTTCAGACTGAGAAACTAACTGATAAGTAATTTCTTTATTGACTTTCAAATTTTTCATCCTCACTTTCGAAAGCACTACCACATTTGAATTATCTAATTGACTCGGATCTATTACTCGAGCATTAGCCATCTCTTTTTCCATCGTATTTATTTTCAACTCAAGCAGACCTTGCGCATGTTTCGCTGCATGATATTCTGCATTTTCTGAAAGGTCTCCTTTCTCTCTTCCTTCTGCAATCGCTTTAGAAGCTTTTTGCCTTCCATCCGTTTTTAACACTTCCAATTCAGCTTGTATTCTATCGTATCCTTCCTGTGTCAGATAATTATATTTCATAATAAATTTTTAAATTAAAAAAAACGCCGCGGGATTTAGGTGAGAAAAGAACAACATAAATTTGTTGAAATGAGTTCATTCCCGCGCTTAATAAATAAAATACAAGAACGTTTCTATCTAGTTGATAGAAACGTTCTTGATATGAACTTTGCTTAAATATAGTAAAAATCAAGCAAATAAAAAATATATTTGAAGGATCTTCGTTTTTTAGAATCCTAATCTAACTGCAAGGTTGTGCGTTCCACCCCAAGGATTGGAAGTTCGGAATGCATAATCAATCCCAAAAGTAGTCGTTGAATTTTTGCTGACTGGTACTTGAATTGATAATCCTCCAGCTAGGCCTGTGTAAACATTTTTCTCATCAGGTGCATCACTTTGACCGAGATCATATTTGTAACCACCTCTTAGCATAAATTTCTCATTGAAGGAATACTCGAAACCTGCCCCAAGTTGATCTCTTGAAAATGAATTAGAAGTAAAGTTAGAAACCGCAGTTAATCTATTTTTATCTCCTAAAATAAAATCATATGATACTCCAATATTCAAAACTGATGGTAATTCGAAAGCGGATGGTCTTTGCTCGTAAGACAATTGGTAATCCGAATTAGGAGCACTTAATTGTTGAGATAAACCTTGTCCACCAAAACTCATTGGAGATCCTACATTTCTCAAAGACAATCCTAATTTGAAGTTGTCTTGTGGTCCAGAAACATACTGAACACCTGCATCAAGTGCAAAACCAAATGCTTTCAAGTCAGCAGTACTTTCAGAAACTGCTCGGAACAAAAGTCCTACCGAGATTTTATTTTCAAAAATATGTGCATACCCAAGTCCTAAGTTGAAGAAATTAGGAGAAAAAGTTCCCCCTGTTCCTTCTGGAGAATTTTCAGTTGTTACTGGAATATCTCCGAAATCAAGAGCCATTAGACTTATTCCAAATGTTCCATTTTTTCCAACTTTTTGAGCTATTCCAAATGCGTTCATTTTGATATCAGTACCTTCTAAATATCTCGCATGACTCACAATTACTTCTGTACCTTTTACTCTAGAAAGCCCTGCAACATTTAATCGCATCGCTTCTACTCCACTTACAAATGAAGTTCCCATAGTGTGGAGTCCTGCTGAACGTGCCCATGGATTCATTAAAAGTTCGTAGGCTCCTGCTTCTCCTTGTCGATCAGGATTTCCTGCAAAAGCTGATTGGCACATTGCAAGTGACAATACAACTGTAAATAGGATGTAAATAAATTTATTCATAATTAAATTATGTCTAGTTTTTTTTGAAATAAAAACAAGGAAAATTGGTTTGTTAAAACCAACCTTCCTTGTAATTTAATTTTATAATCCTGATGGGTCAAATTTTCTCGCCACACCAAACCATTTGATCACTCGTTCGCCCAATCCCTCTGCATCTACATGAATGAGGTAAACTCCACTTGCCACAGGAATTCCTTTGTTATTTTTCATATCCCATTCTAATGCTGGCGACACTTGAGTAGTGTTGATACCTGCACTTGGTCTACTCGGAGGAACAAAGGTTCCTACTTCATCTCGATCATATTGTCTGATGAATTGACCAGCCAATGAGTAAATAGTAACTGTACTCTTCGCAGGAAGATTAGTTATTTTTACTGTGTTGGCAAATTGAGAAATCTCATAAGCAGAATATCCATAATATGGATTAGGAACTACATTGATATTATCTAATGCAGTCTCAGCCGCTGGCCCAGCTACAACATCATCAGCACCCAATCCATCTAATCTGAAACGGTAGGTAGGGTAACCTTGGAAGTCATTAGTTCCTGCTTCTACTTGGTAAGGGTTATCTACTCGCAACTGAATTCTCAAATCAGTAGGAATTAATCCTTCTTCAATAGATGTCAAACTAGAGCCTTCGTTAATTATTGGCATAGAAGTCCAAGTAACTTCCTGTAATGCTTTACGACTGTTAATCAGACTACTTTCAAAATACCCTTTGATTTCTTCACATTCATCATACTTTTGGCGAGTTACATAAATATAATGTTGACCTCCCATAATGAAATTATACGGGAATGGTGCGCCATTAAATGCAACCTCACTTGTAGGATTCCAGATCATATCTCGACCATTAGCTTGGTAGTTCTCTGCAGCAAATCCTTCTGGATAATAAGTTGAATTTTCTCCAAAGAAAATATTCAATCGTTCGCCAGTTTCTTGATCTATCGCATAACCAGGGAAATATCCCATACCTGCTCCAGTATTATCCACTTGTCCATTTACATCTACTGATTGACCCGCTCTTAATCTAATATTCTGAGCTCCACCTTCCGTCTCTAGTTCAAGTCCTCCAACGGCTTGTGGTATATAGTATTCTGGTAATGCTGTTTCGACAACAACACATCTACTCCAAAGATCTTTATTACTGGTAAAAACAATATCAACATTGTTTAGATCTTGCAAGTCATTTTTTCCTCGAGCAACTCCAGAAACAGCCTTCACTCTTAATGCAGGCGTGAACCAATATTCACCAGCAGCAAGATCTGGATCTTCAAATACACTCAATGTATAAGGAGTAAATCCTCCAAATGAACTATATGCTTGATCTGGATCCATCCCAATTGCAACTGGATCAACAGTATTATCTGGTTCTGTTTGTATAAAGTTAAATGGGAAAGGACCATCAGCTATGTTAGAGAACCAGTTATCATTCTCCGCATAAATTTCTTCATATCCAATTACACCATTTGACTCATCTGCAATATCTCCTGCATCGTCAGTCTGGCCTACTTTGATGGATATTCCATATTCTCTCAAAATTTGCTCATTTAATCTTTCGATAGTTCTCTCAGAATAAATTGGAGCAGATGGATCTGTAAGGTTAGTCAACTGCCAATACATCTCAGTATCAAGATCATCATTGCCATCATTATTACCATTAAGGTCAGTAAATGTCAATTGGAATTCACCGTCTACTACCTCTAGTGGATTAATCACTTTAACATTGATCGGAGATCTTCCCGCTTGGTAAACAAGTTCACCAGTAGAAGCACCCGTAAGAATTTCTACTTCAGTTTCAGCAGAAATAGCTACATTATTTTCTCCAACACCAACTCCATCAATTCTACTAACGATTGGGCCATCACCATACCCTGAGTTCAAGTTTTGATAAACTATTGGTCGAGGAATAACTGTGTATGATGTAGCATCACCGTCTCCAATATTTCTACGTCCTTCGAGGTATGGTCTTCTTTGCCCAGTTACATCTATAGGATCAAATTGTTCGTAATTATTATAAGCATATGCAACTACTGTGAAGTAATATTTCTTATGATTAATTAAAGAATTATTTCCATCAGCAAATTGATCTGTCTTGAAACTAAATGTATGAGAAATTCCATTTTCCAAAACACCTTCGTTCTCTAGTGATGGAATCCAAATTGGATCGGTTGGATCACTTGGATTAAATTCTGAAGACCAATTATATACTCTAGATACTCCATTTTTAATATCAACAGAAGTAACTAGTCGTGCTCTATCAGGATTTGAACTAAAGTCTGCAGGGCTCACGTTTGGTTCTGTCAATTGGTAAATTCTATATCCTTCGAATTTGTAAGATTTAATATCTTCTGGCAAATCAACAGGGGCTTGTAAATCAACCTCAGCATAACCTTCTCCTGAATTATTAGTAGTTAATTCATCTCCATTAGTCAAGATCATAATGATCTCTTCATCCAATTCTACGAAATCTACATCTGGCGCATCTGGTCCATCTGTAATATTAAAACAGTTATCAAACAATGCTTGCGCAATATCATCAGCTGATAATAATGGTGAAATATTAGGACACGAATGCGCTACGTCTGGTACCCATACTACTCCTACGATCAACTCGTTAACTGCTTGAGAAACCAAGGTAAATGGTCCTGAAGCTTGAAGCGTTCTTCTATCTCCAAAAGGTAAATTAGAAGTACACATTGACCAACCTGCTGGATCATCTGGAGCATCAGGGAAAGCATATTGAACTACTTCTCCTCCTGAACCAAATCCATCTCCACCAAAAGTTAATGGAGCACCATTTGGCCAAGAACCTGAAATCAAGTTGTAAAATTCAGCTGGTTGATTTGGATCTGTTGTTCCATTAGGAGGATTTCCTACTCCTCCATTATTATAATAAATAAAAGAAGACATACCTAAAGGAACAAGAGTATCTGCTGATTGTCCATTGGCTGGATTACATAATCCTGTAGAACAAAAAACTTTAGGAGCATTAGGTCCTCTAAAGTAATCAATTCCTAATAATGGAATCTTATCACAATAAGTAGCTACCCCTCCATTACATTGACATCCTGTAGTTCCATCTAATGCATCTTCATTATATACATATGCTAAACTTCTAGTCGTATCACTTCCAATATAATCATCAGTATAACATCCTAAATCTGGATCAACCCAAACTGCAAAGAATGTACTATCAATCGGATCTTGTGCTCGGTTAATCAATTTATATCTTTGGAAAGTCATATCATTGATTTCATCATTTGTTTTCCATGCAAATGACTGAACTTGTATTTCCATTCTAATCGCATCTCCACCTGAAGAAGTATGGTTTCCACCTGCATCATTATAAATCCAGAAGTACATTTCATCTGCATATTGAGCTTGCTTAAGTGATTCAACTTCACAATTCGTAATATCAATTCTTGGAAAATCTCCCAAGTGCGGTTCATATACATCTATCTGATTTGGGATAAGACCATCTTGATCAACATTATCAAAGAAAAATCCAAACCCTTGAGAACTGGTAGATTCATCTGGTAAATCAAATCCGTGAACTTCAAAGAAAAAATCATTTCCTTTTGCAGGCCATCCTAAAACGTCAGCAGGAATTTCTCCTTGTTCAAGTTCTGTTCTGCCTTCTACTCTAGCAAGTTCCCAGTTTTTGATATGAAGAGCGATATTTTCACCCAACACTTTAAAGTGTTTATTCCAGTTAGCACAAGTATCAAATCCCACTGTACCTACATCTGTAAGAGGTCCTGGAAAAAAATCATTACTTGTACCACCACGGTAATCTACTGCTGCCATTTTCAAAACAGGATTATCAGGTAAACCTGTAAATCCACCAATCCAAACCGCTCCAGCAAAAATAGAAGATACTTCTGGCAAACCTGGTTCTACTTTTGGAACTACATATTGTCCATCAGTTAAATCCCACCAGAGATCTCCACCATTCAATAACATAGCTCTTACATTATTGATTGATTGAATAACTTTGGATGTACCCTGTGCACAATCCATTCTTAATGTTGCTGTGGTATTAGAAGCAGTAGTATTTTTTCCATGAACATTGGGATTAATGTTCGCATAAGAAAAAGACCATATTCCTAATAACAAAGCCACAGAAAGTAAATATTTAAAATTACGCATGACTATATTTTTTTTACGTTTATAATTTTTGTCAATTATTAAGTTCTGTAGCCAATTAGATTTTCTCATTGACTACAGAACTCATATAATTTTTTATTAAAAATCTACAATTGCTCCTACATAAATTCTTCTTGGCAAAGTAAAGAATCCAGGATTCAACATTCTCCAAGTATAAGATGGAAGATAGAATTGATCTACTCCATCAGCAACAACACCTTCCAATACAGATTCTCCAATTGGAGAAGTAAGGAAACCATCATCAGTAGGAGATCCTGATGCAGAATAAACACCTAATAGATTTCTTCTGTCCAATAAGTTTTGAACTCTTACATATACATTCAAGTTAATCGCATTTTTACCTGCTTCTTGTGGAGTATATAATCTAAAACTTTTATCTACTCTCACATTAACTGTAAAATTCCAAGGTAATCTTGCTCCATTTAATGCTCCTACTGTACCGTCTCCACCGAATGATGAAGGAACTAATTTAGCCGTATATGGTCTTCCCGATACAGCAATTATCTGCATGTTTGCACCTGCATTTGCTAAAATATCTTTTCCAAAAAGAATCGGCCCATTGTAATTTCTTCCAGACTGATATCTGTAATCCATTGCAATATTGAATCGGTGTCTTTCATCAAAAGATAAGGGGAAAAGGTTTCTAATATTTCCTCTACTTCCCAAGTTTCTTGATGATTCAGAATCTGATCCTGTTCCATCTGCAAATTGAAGGGTATAAGCTGCTAGCAAAGTAATATTCTTAGTTCTTCTCAAATCATACTGAAGAGTGAAACCTTTTACTGTTCCAAAATCAAGATTATCGAAACCTGTGTAAGACGTAATATTCAAATCAGATGGTAAATACAAGAAATCTCTAATCTGAATCATATCTCTCATTTCTTTGTAATAAGCAGATACTTTTAAGGCAGAAGAGTTAGTCAATTTTTGTTGGAAACCAACTTCATAATCGATTGTTCTTTCTGGCTTCAAGTTAGGATTACTCTCTGGCGTTCTTCCTGCATCTCCAAAGTAGAAATAATTCAAAGCCGTTGCGATATTATTTCCTGGAGGACGTTGTACCAATATATCATAGTGAGCAAAGAAGTTCGCTACATCTGAAATTGGGAATGAAAATGCCAAACGAGGCATTACATTAATCTGTGGTTTGTAATCTTCAAATCCATCATTTGGATCGTAAGAATTTTCTTTAATCCAGTTACCATTGGCAAGTGGATTACTGTATTGAACATATCTTGGAGCTGTTCCAAAGATTACATTACCTCCGTTAGATGCACTACCATCAGCAAAGAACCATTCATTTCCATCACGGAATGCTTTTACTGTATTGTCATCTTGTCCACTTACATATACTTTATAGTCATCACCCACGTTAAGCGGTCTAACTTGGTCAGAGTTAGCATCCTCACCAAAGAATTGATTCGCATCTTTGATATCATACAATGAAAGTGGATCTTTCAATACTTTAGTATTTGCATCATATCTATCTACCCGTACACCTAATCTAAAGATGATATCTTTATAGGTGAACTTATCTTGAACATATGCTGCAGTATAATTTGGTCGGAAAGGTGCTACTGGAAAATCTCGAATCGTATTTCCAAATTTGGTAACTTTAGTCGAAGTGAAAAAATCATCAAATGTTATACCTGCTCCAATTACTTCTCCAGTATAATCATATCCATAAAAAGAAACTAACCCTTGATCTGTTAACTCAATTGGAGCAAACATATCAATTGAGAGCTGATCTGGAGAGATCGCATCTACATTGACAAATTCGTTAATCGTATTTCCTGTAAGTTCTCTTAATGATCTGTAGAATAATGATCCTTCATCATTTTGTAATAATGTTTGATATATATCTACTTCTACTGGTCCAAATGGAGTATCCTCAATTTGAGTACCAACTATAATGTTTGTATCTACCCCAACAATGTGTCGATTATCATTAAAGTCAGCTACTTCCCACAAACCATTAGGAGCAACACTATACGCTCTTCGTTCTCTTTGATCATATAATAAACCAATCTCAATAGAGTGACGACCTTTGTCTGTTCCTCCTGGGTGTAAATCAAATGAACTTGATACATTCGCAGTAATCAAACTTCCTTGACTTTTTTGATAGCTATTAAATACCGTTCCTACGTTGGTATGAAAGGCAAAAATAGAACTTGAGTTAGTAAATGTTTGTCCATTTTGTGCAAACAAATCATCTTCTGTTTGGAAATCAGTAATTCCATTATTATAATTAGCCAAAGTAGGATTGATCTCTCTGTTTAATTCATAACCTAATGTATTTTCACTAAATCCACCATGAGTTAACGTCAACCCTGTTCCATCAAATGCAAAATCAATGGTCGGCACAGTTTCTTTTTCAATAGCACTAACATATCCATAATTGAATAATCGATCTTCATGTCGTGAATCTTGTCTCAAGAAATCATTATATTCATATCCACCTTGAATGATATATTCAAAATTAGATACAATTGAACTCTTTGCTGCATCACTACCAGAACCTCCTAGACGGTGTCTAAATCTCAAGTTACCTCTATATCTATTGTAACTATCGTTTGGATTATTTTGAGTATTAAATGTAGTCCATCCTCCAGGAGTGAAATAATCCTTTCCCGTAAAATAAGTTCCTGTAAATGATAAATCGATAGCATCACTCAATCTCGCATCCAATTTAAGTGTTCCATTGAATTGTTCTAGAGATTGATTTGGACGAGTTTTCAATAAATCTACATCATCTCCTGTTACTCTTTGAGCAGATGGCGTCCCGAATCTATCTAAGATTGGGTTAGCTTGAAGCTCAGCCAATACCTCAGGCTTTATAGTGTATACACCTGTCGCAGTTGGATTATTATCTTCTCGATGAGTGTATCGTCCTGAAAAACGAAAACCTAAAATAGAACTAGAAGTTCCATTTGCGTTTTTCTTTCTCAGAATTGGTCCACTCATATTTACTCCAACTAAGCTATGACCGAAAGCATCTAAATATTGAGAAGTTTCCGCTTCTGCTCCACCTGAAAATTTGGCAGAAGGACCTTTAGTCGTAATGGAGATAATACCTCCAGTTACATCTCCATATTTTGCTCCAATACCACCTGTGATCACTTGCATTTGCTCAATCTCAGATTCTGGAAGTAAGTTTCCACGTACTCGAATACCATCAATATAGTAATCCGTTGCATTCGAACGAGATCCTTTAATCTGAACAGCTCCCCCTTCATCAGCAGTACTTGCTCCTGCGGTTGCAGCAGCTACTGAATTAATATTCCTTGTAGGTAAATTCCGGATTTGTTCACTCGTTACAGTACCTCCTGAAGTAGTTTGTTCTTGGTCTATAAGAGGAACCTTATATCCAATTACTTCTATCCCGATATCCAATATTTCTCCTGAAGATATTTGGACATCAACCTTAGTAAGCTTACCTGCACTTGCGATAACGCCTGTAATTTTTTGTGTCGCATATCCTGTATATGATATTTCTATGTCATATGTACCAGGGTCAATCCTCATACTGTAGTTACCATCAATGTCGGTTGTTTCCCCTTGAATGAAAACACCGTTTTTCGAGACTACGATATTAGCTGCTATCATTTCTTCCCCCGTATCTTTATCAGAGACTTTTCCAGTAATACTGGTTTGTGCGAAGGTGATAGATGCAACAAGTAGTAATGAAAGTGTAAGTAAAAAATTTCGTACCATAAGTAATTCTTTTTAAAATGTTATTGGCGAAAAAAGTTGGCTTTTCGTGATTAATGAAAAAATAGAGTTGTCTATTTGTTCATCAACACACAATGTTAATAAATTACGTCTCATTTCTGAAAAAAATAGAAATCCCTTGTCAACAGAATGACATAAAGAATCTATCTAGTAACGATGAAAAAAATAAGTTATCTATTTTGATTAGAAAATTTTCCTCCTCAATCAAGGTGCAAAAACATAAATTCATCTAGATAAATGATTGTTTTTGCAACGAAGAGTGAGTAAAAAATTGTCCATCAAAATTGATGAATTATTCTTTCATCGTTACTTTAAGTCAGCTTTCTACTTGAAAGCGATGCGGTAGTTTCAAATATATTTTTTCTAAAATATATTTTTTTCTTATTTAGCTTAAAGTATAGTTTTCTTTTCCTGTGTTTTCTTTTTCCTTGAAAAGCGCCATTTTTAGGGCATTTACTTCCTTCTAATGTAATCTACCTCCTTTTCTCTTTTTTCCCTCACCAGACTTATTTTATAAGTCAGGTTTCAATTCTCCTCCTTTTCCAGTCCCGCAGTTATCTTTCTCAAAAGCACCTCAGCGAGTCTTTGCAAAGATTCCCTTGTCCAACCTGCCACATGTGGGGACAAGATTACATTCTCAAATTCATATAGCTCATTGTACATCGTATGTTCTGCTTGAGAAAAAGTAGCTGTTTTCTCATTTTCAAAAACATCCAAACATGCTCCGCCAACCTTACCAGATTTTAACCCAACGATTAAATCCTTCGTTTTGGCCACATTGCCTCGCGAGGTATTAATGAGTATGACTCCGTCTTTACATTTTCTTAAAAAATCAGAATTTACCAAATGCTTGGTCTCAGGTGTGAAGGGTAAATGCAAACTAATGATATCTGCATTGGTTAGAATGTCCTCCAAAGTTGTTTCTCGTACCTGTTTAAAATTATTGGTATAGTTCGTTTTGTACTTGTCATATGCCAAAATCTCTACACCCATCCCGCTCAGTTTTTTGGCAAATTGGCTTCCGGTATGCCCAAAACCAATAATTCCAACGGTGCGTCCCATGATCTCAAAACCTCGATTTTTTTCTCTCTGCCAATTTTTTTTCCTGACTTCTCGATCTCCTTGAAGAAAATTATTGGCCAAGGCGAGTAACATTCCTAGGGCATGCTCAGCTACGGCATTGCAATTTCCCTCAGGTGCTCCATGAATGGCAATTCCTTTTTGCGCAGCATATTCCAAATCAATAATTTCCATCCCTGAACCTAATCTGCCGACAAATTCAAGTTTCGCACCTGCATCCAACATCTCTTTATCCATCAAAACTTTACTATTGATGATGATGCCTTCATAATCAGACACCATTCCACGCACTCGCTCCAAACCAATTTTTGGATGATAATCGCATTGAAAACCCAATGCTGTTAAGCCTTCCAATAAAAGTGGATGAACGCCATCAGTAACTAGTACTTTCCTCATTAATTTTTTTGCTCGATGAAAAATTTGAGCCCAAAGGTAATAAGAAAATTATATTTCAAAAAATGAATTTTAGGTAGCGGCTCGCTTTAGCTGCCCGTAAAAAAGAGCGCAGCGGTTTTTTTTAAAAAAAATAAAAGAAACAAACCTTAAACATAGCGATCACTAAACATAAACAACTAAAAATCAGATAAATATACTTGCATTTAAAATGCATATATTAAACAATATTAGAACAAACGTATCTACTCAGCATTAAAATTATTTAGCCACAAAACAGTTGGTTTAATGTTGCATCAAATGCATTAGGTATTTAAATACTATTGCATTTTTTATGTTTTAATTCACTTAAGAGTTTGTTGGGAGATTTAGCTATGGAATGCGAA
>Ga0209712_10001072_pt1 | contig 23486 bp, 21 predicted proteins | sample ArcOceMetagenome_FD_187443 | JGI IMG/M metagenome (GOLD analysis project Ga0209712, IMG submission 187443) | Marine eukaryotic phytoplankton communities from Arctic Ocean - Arctic Ocean - Greenland ARC118M Metagenome (SPAdes) (version 2) | ecosystem: Environmental > Aquatic > Marine > Oceanic...
GCATTTCATACCTCATTATTCTATTTCGCAGTAAATCAAGCTCGATTTCAACAACTTCTTCAGTGTTACGGACATAACTTTGGACTGATCTCAACGCAGCAAGCATCTCATCCATTCGTAAGAGATAATCTTTAAACAGCAATTCTACCTCCACATGCAAATTATCTAAGCCAAGACCCCTCCGGAGGCGTTGAGGTTTTTGCCCAAGCTCGCCAAAAGAAGATGATCAATATGGTCTTGCATTGTAATCCAAAGGAATTTTGTTTAATCAATTTTCACAATTTGATGTTATCTCACTCTTCGTCACCTGCACATTTTAGCACATCCTCAGATGTACCCCATTCAGGACTTCCTTTAAACTCTCGTCCTGATCTAACATTGCATTGTGCACTTTTTTGAAGACTGACAATGTAGTGAAACCAATGAGATGGAATATATAACATTTCTCCAGCCTTCAAGACAGTATCAATAGCCATACTATTGCGAGATAATTCTAGCCATTCTCGTTCAGATTGAGGCATTGTCTAACACGATAAAGTGAGTGAATTTTTGAGAGAGGGGAGACGACGCGACTCACTCATCTTTGCAAAGAAATAAAAAAACAATCATTCCAATTCTCACCTTTGACTCTTCGCTATCTAGAATGTTAATATGGTCAAAATTCAGCAAAGAGTGTCTAAATGTAGGATGCTTCTTCTCAGTAACAATACCAAGCTACGTGGATAATAAATAGCATTTTTGGAAGTTAGTCAACTGTAAAACAATATTAAATTGAAAGTTTTCAATATCATTCGCAGTATCATGATAATGATACTGATACTTTGAATAATACGTGTAACTACTAACCTTTGGACATTCAAGTGGCGGAGCAAGAATATAACGCTTTGCCCCACTGATCATACCGATCATATTCCTCCCTCCATCATAATGAGTTGCTGCTGTAACTCCCCTCTCACCAAAACGGCATTGAATACCCTTGGACTCGGCAGGATTAAAGCTGATAAAATTGGGATTTGGATCCGAAAACGAAGGCAAATCAACACTAATCATGGTCTTCTGCTCTTCTCCACCATACCGTTCATGAGGCAATGCTCCACTTTGCCAATAATAATGTGGCTCGGTGGACTCCAACCCAACAGAGTCGGCATACCTCGCATGCTTGGCCCATTTTGCATATGTAAAATCAGTATCTTTCGTAGGAGTCTCACCCATGGTCTTCACGTTCCAGTTCCTTGGAGTAAAGAATGCAAAAAAGCTATCAGTGGATTCTTGACAATGTCCGTCACTTGGTGGAATGTGACCATACTTATGCTCCAGCCCTTTGGCAATAGTATCATCACCACCACCACGAAGCCATCCTCCTGCACCTTTGACTTTGCGATTACGGTCAAAGTGGAACGTAAGGTAATCATCCGTCCATTTCGCATTTGCAGCAATGAGTTCTGGGACATTTGTCAATTTAAAGGGAAACTCAAGGTCACGATACCGTTTGGCCATATCCAATTGTTCTAAATCGGTAAAGTCAAAATGCTGCAATCGTTCCACAATGGGCGAGGGTGGTTTCTCAAACTCATTTTGAGGCCATTTTTTCAAAAGTTTGCCCAGCGTCTTCATGGGAGGGTAAGCCCCTCCCCGCGGTGGTTCCGGCATGATTTCTGGATAGGTATACATGTGTTTTGTGAAATCAACATGGGGAGGTCGATCTTTTAGTGTTTTTGCGTCTCGTTCCCATTTGAAATGTTTCTTCCCACCACCATAGGCAACTTTGAAATCACCTCTTTGGGGATGTTCTTTTTGACCTGCTTTTTGGACAAACTTTTGGACCCACTCTTTTCTTCCAGTGACGGGAGGTAGAATGCTGTCCCTCGTCCACCTGTACTTGTCAGCATGAATTTCATCTCGCACAGCATTGGCGTTGTCGTCATCCATCATCTGATTCCCAGCATGAATTCGATTCTTGACCATGGAATTGATGGCAATATTAGCCTTGACCCTCTGTTTATTGATACTCTCCTTGACTGCGTTTCCACGAAGCAAAAATACTAGGAGAATTCCAATGCCAATGGGGTACTTGATTATTTCAATAATGTATCTTCGCCTCCTCCGATTGCGTCTATCGTTGCTCTTTGCTGTTCCTCCGTCGTCGAGATAATAGATTCCGTCATTTCGACCTTTACTGCGTTTCACCATTGACGACTGCTGCTGTGCAAGGTAAGTGGACTCGTTTGGTTATAAGATTGAAGTGCTTGAAGATCTGTAGCTAGTACAGTATGATAGCGACCCTTAGTCTTGAGCTTAGATGCAGCAGTATTGATTGAATGCTTGCATAAAAGACCGTTGCCTTCCTCCTGTTGTCTGTTTGCTGTTTGTTGTCTGTTCGTGCGAGCATGTGTCAATTTCTAAAAATGACACAAGAATAGGGCATCCCCGATTCATCAAATAGGGTGTCCCCTCCAACGCAAATATTTACTAATTTAGCCAAAGTATATCAACAGATCTACATGAATCTACCGCGTCGTGCACAGGGTTTCAAGATCTAGGCCTTTAATAGACTGGAATAGCCTTAGCCAGATGGGAATAACTTTTCCTGCAAAAAAAAGTGTAGATGGGGGAATTTGAACTAATGTGCCATTTGGACACTGAGACCTGGGCAATATCTCGACTATAGAAAATGGAGATTTAAAGCAATATATAATGCCTTGGCATGAAAAAATCGTACCCCCCGTCGGAACAGCTCTCTGATGCTCAAGGTGACTTGAGCATGTCCATTTATCCCATGGGCATCCATTTGCTCTGGCCCATTTCAGTAGTTCCAGGTGACCACCTTCAGCAGCGTGTGAGCATGTCCTTTCATCCCACTCAATACCAATCGTTCTCAGGTATTGCACCACCTCAAGATGCTGCCCATTCAACGCCACATCTGCAATTTCGCCATTCTCCAAAATGGTTTCCAGCTCATATCCAGAGCCATGCCCCCATTTCAGTACGTCCAACTTCCCATCACATGCTGATGATTCAAATAATAGTTTTGTACGAGTATTGTAGTCCAACCTCTCTGTGTCAAGGTACAGTTTGGCGCATGACACTGACGCTACAGCATTTTTTATGCTGGTCCTTGTATCATTTACAAATGTGTCAATATAGACTTGATGGAATCTGCTTGAAATGCACGCGACAAAGCCATACTGCATTTCACCAACAAATGCAAAGACGTGTTTGAGTGATTGAGTGAGTCATCTGAAAGACCGTAGATTGGGCATGAATTTTCATTATTTTCTTTTCGAATAGCAGCGGAAATCTCAGGTTCCAGCTTTGTCAATTTGTTTATTGTTACCTCTATCGCAGCGGGGTAACCTGAATCTTCATTCTCTTGAGAAGCAGTTGTGTTAGTAATACTACCCAAAATATCAGCATCATTGGAGATTATGATTGTCCTTTGCCTTTTGATAAGCGGACCCACATTGCTTTGGTCTTCCATTTTCCTGACCACGATGTTTAATGATTAGTACGAGCAACACAAAGCGACAGTGAGCCATCGCTATTTGAAGGAACAAACTCGTGATTGGTGTTTCTTCCAAGACTAGTAGTGATCTATTTTTAAAAATGACCCTTTGCTATTGGTTAGTAGATATAATGACAATTTTAAATGGCCAGGGATTCGATTCGAGTCTTCAGTCTTGAAAATAAATAGAAGCTCTGTAGCGAACAAAATGATTATTCAAGCAATATCAAGCGTTACTCGACCAAAGCAGATCCAAAAAACGACACGCTGAACCAAATTGCTTGCCACCCTCTTGCTGCCCTCTTGAATACACATTCGCAATTCACTTACCGTCATGACAAAAGGCTCGTCAAGCAAAGTTGCTTCCAATCAAAGAATGTGGAACAATACTCAGCACCAATGGATTGATCCCCCCGCGCTCTGTTGCTCCTCAATGTTGGGGATGGCGATGTAAACAATGCTCATTGCAACGAAACCATTCTTGTTACAGAACAAAAACCATCTTTTAGTCTATGCATGAAAATAATAAAGGATAGAGCAAAAGAAAAGAGAGCAAATGCAAATATCGATTCAGTTGTTGTATCACAGGACGACAAGTTTTGCAATCTCAAGGTAAAAACCGAAATCAAACAGTTTATCAATTCGCCAATTCGTCCATTTATGCAATAGCTCACACTGTATTCTCTTCAAAACGCAGTGTGATTGTGACGATATTGATTTATCTTGGAAACCATTGACCAATATTGAATCCAAGAGAATTCGACAGAAAACCAATCGCTACAGCCATGATGGATTTGCAGTTTTGAACGTTCAAAAGCGATTCCGAGCAAGAAGAAGCAACCCCCACGAAGAAGCCTGCTCACAAGAAAACAACGGCCCCTTCAGCAGTAAAAACTGTTACAAAGTGCAAAACAGCTGCTCTCAAGAAGAAGCCTTCTCGGAAAGCATTGGGAACAATTACGAAGAGTGCCAAGGGAATATGCAGATCAAAGAGGACAAAATTAAAATGTTCGTACGTCGAGAATGATCCATCCTCAAATGAATATTCATCAGATGACTACAACCAAGCTTAAGAGGATTTGGATAATTCAGGTTCAGATGACAATGACAGTGACAGTGACTTCAACCAAGATGAAAACAAGAAAATTGAGACAAAGAAGCCTGTTGCCAGGAAGAAGCCTGCTGAGAAACCGATTGCTCAAAAGAGGAAGATCAGGTCAAAAAAAGGGTTTAAAACGAGCAATAAGAAGAAGAAGAGTAAATCAACACAAGATACGGATACCTCCACAGATGCTTCAAATGATAGGAATAAAACCCATTTCAAAGAATATATGAAAGTCTGGAATTTGCCATCTGGCTGTGATTCAGAAGGAGGGAAAAATGCAATGATTGCTTTCATAACAAAATTCAAAGGCTTAGAAGAAAGTGTTGCTGTCATCCACAAATTCGAGAAAACATACTCTCGCCAAAAGAATTCAATTTTGCGAGATGGAGTTAGCTGTTTTAATCCAAATATCGTGAAGCAAAAGGACTTTGCTCTGGATTTCATGAATTTCCCGCCAGACGGTAAAAATAACTCTTTTGGACTTCAAACGGGTGCCAATGGATCATTTGCCATACGCAATCCGTGTATAAATTTGATGAACAAGACTACGATGATGGCACTTCAAAGTTTAGGGTTTGTTACTCCCAGTGCTGTTGAGAATAGAATGAACAGTTTAATTGTGTTCGATGTACATCCATTCCGATACCCATCAAATTGTTTCAGTGGAGGCCCAAAAACTATTCCACTTCCAGAGTTTTTAAAGGATGAGAATCAGCAATCTGCACAAAGAGATTTTGAAAATGTTTTAACGCATTGGAAGCAAATTTGCACTGAGGTGGTCAAACATTTGGAAGAGAAATCAGAGGGGAAAGTACAAGTCACTGAGTTTGGTAGCTATGCGCGTACTAGGTTCACTGATGGAATCAAGTTGACAAGAGAAGCAAATCAAAGTTGCCATCCCCATTATATCCTTGCCAGTTATGTGGACGAAAAATCACAGATGAAGTTTATCAAGTCAATTTATTGCACTATGGGTGATAATGAACAAGTGAATTTGCAGTCAGTTGTTGAAGGGTTTTCAGTATCTTCTTCAAAAAGATGCTAATTTGTCCAAGTACTATGCCGAAGGACTCACCAGAGTTTATCACTTGGCTTGAGTCGTTACCCCAATGCAAGCCCAAGGACCATCCAGACTTTATTGCTTGGCTTGAGTCGTTACCCCAATGCAAGCCCAAGGACCATCCAGACTTTTTTGCTTGGCTTGAGTCATTACCCCAACGCAAGCCCAAGGACTCGCAAGAGTACAAGGATTGGCTTGAAAAGCTACTTGATTCGTTACCCCAACGCAAGCCCAAGGATCATCCAGACTGTATTGCTTGGCTTGAGCCGTTATCATTACATGGTATTCTGTTTGATGAACGCATGAAGGAGCTGGAAGAATACAAGGATCTGTTCAAGGATTGTAATGTCAGTCATACCAAAGAAGGATATGAATCTCTCGGAGGTTGGGTATATCACATGCGGGAAGCGAAGAAAGGAAAGGGAACCATGAAATTAACGGATGACATGATAGACTGTCCTAATGACATTGGCTTTGAGTGGAAACGTGATAAAAGTTTTGATAAACGCATGAAGGAGCTGGAAGAATACAAGGATCTGTTCAAGGATTGTAATGTTAGTCATACCAAAGAAGGATATGAATCTCTCGGAGGTTGGGTAAAGGGCGTGCGGAAAGCAAGAAAGGGAAAAGGAAGTATGAAATTAACAGGTGACATGATAGACAGTCTTAATGGCATTGGCTTTGAGTGGAAACGTGATAAAAGTTTTGATAAATGCATGAAGGAGCTGGAAGAATACAAGGATCTGTTCAAGGATTGTAATGTTAGTCATACCAAAGAAGGATATGAATCTCTCGGAGGTTGGGTAAAGGGCGTGTGGCAAGCGAAGAAAGGAAAGGGAACCATGAAATTAACGGATGACATGATAGACAGTCTTAATGGCATTGGCTTTGAGTGGAGTCTTGGAAAAAGTTTTGATAAACGCATGAAGGAGCTGGAAGAATACAAGGATCTGTTCAAGGATTGTAATGTTAGTCATACCAAAGAAGGATATGAATCTCTCGGAGGTTGGGTATATCAATGCGGGAAGCGAAGAAAGGAAAGGGAACCATGAAATTAACGGATGACATGATAGACTGTCTTAATGGCATTGGCTTTGAGTGGAGTCTTCGAAAAAGGTTGATAAACGAATGAAGGAGCTGGAAGAATACAAGGATCTGTTCAAGGATTGTAATGTTGTCATACCAAAGAAGGATATGAATCTCTCGGAGGTTGGGTAAAGGGCGTGCGGAAAGCAAGAAAGGGAATAGGAAGTATGAAATTAACAGGTGACATGATAGACAGTCTTAATGACATTGGCTTCTTATTCGGGCAGGGGTCAGTCTGCTGAGTTCTCTGATGCAGAGAAAGAGAAATTTGGTATGAATTGCTAATATTCCTATGTGAAGTCCATATTCAATATTGAACAATTCCTATTATTTCAAACAATTAATTGCACCCGTAGACATTATCATGAGTCCGCCATGCAGATTTTCCATTCAGTATGCGATGCTTTCCATTTCCATTTCCTTTGATATCACCTATCACCTATCACCCTCGCCCCTCACCATTCACCAATCCCAAGTACCTTTTAATATATTTTCTTTGAACTCAAATGAATTAGATCCCATACTTCATCTTCATTGTAAGTAGACCTTGCTGCCCTACAAGAATCTCATTTAAGAAAGTAAAAATCGCGAGCCACACAATAGGAGTAATATCCACCCCAAATGCTGGTGGAACAGTACCACGGATGGCACGAAGGAGAGGCTCCGTCGGCCAAACTGCCACATTGTACGGGAACTCATTGAGGTTTGACTTTGGGTACCATGAGATAACAACACGGCAGAGCTAAGAAGTTCAACTGCGAGTGAGAAATTAATGCGTTTATTGTATAAAGAAAGAATATCATAAAGCAAAAGAAGGTAAAAAAAGGCAAAGCGACACAACTTGTAAAATATCTTTCCATCCGATCCTTTGAAACGAACTTACCATTGCAAAGGAGAAGATATTCAGGAAAGGTCCTAGGACTTGAGACAGGGGCTTTACCCATGGTTCACTTTCTGACAACATCATAGAGGGAGCGCTATTCATTAGATTCGCAACAGTGTCCATATCTACTGGTAGCATTTTCATCTGGGTTGCTGCTGCTGCTGGAGATACAATTTTCGAGAATGCTAAAGCGCTTGTGGACGGAGCTACGAATGCATTTGCTGCATGAGACAGGATAAGTGCAAGCACGAGACTCTTGAATGTATTCATTTCTTTAATTGATTTCTAGATTTGTGTATAAAGGCAATGAATGCTTGTAAATTTTGTGGAGTACTTTTGAGCTTGTTGTTTTAGCTTCTTGTCTTGTCGCCTCGCCTCGTTTTGATTGTTGCTTTTCCGCGCGACTGACGCATGTACTGTACTGTATGTGGGTGGACATGTGGAACGCTAAAAACGACAATGCGCGACGAGCAACAACAAGAGACAAGCAAGATAAGAGAAAAGCATTACAACAGTATATATCTTCCTTGAAGTCCAGGTTCGGTAGTCTACCTTGAGTCACACAATATCATAGTACTTGCAAAAATGAAGACATCAGTTTCATCAACAATCCTTCTTCTCAGTCTGAGTACTTCAAGTGCCTTCACGACTCATCAATCACCTCGAACGAACAATGTCTCCCTCCAAGCCATCAACCGAAAAGCATTCATTTCTTCCTCCATTGCTGCTGCATCGGTACTCTTTCCATTTGCACAAATTTCAAATGCCGACGACACTATCTCTAGAAAAATCGAGGGATGCCCCAAACCCGTCAATGGAAAGGCGACAAATTGCATAGCGACCACAAATATTAGACAGCTCGATACATATTCACCCCCATGGACATTCGAGACTAGTCCCGATGAAGCATTTGCACGTCTCAAGGGAATCATCAAGAGCGATTCCTCTTTGGAAGTTGTCGAGACGGATGATGAAGGTAGATATATCAGAGTGGAGACGAAGCGTTTGAACACGGTGGATTCGCTTGAGTTTCTAGTCAAGGGAGATGATAAAGTTATCATTTTCAAATCCACAGAGAAGGAAGCTAGTGGCCTTCCTGATTTTGGAGCAAATAGGAAACGAGTGGAAGAGTTGAGGAAAAAGAGTGGGGGGTTCTTTAGTATGATGGGTGATGGGTTGACTGCTGATAGTTACGATGGGGGCGCAGCAGGGAAGAGAAATGGTTTTGGAGGACAGCTGAAAGCTTTTTATGGACTGAATAGTGGTCAAGGATACGAGGGTGTCTTTGAATAGAAATATCGGAATATTAATTGATCGCTGGATCGCTTGCTGCTTACTTTTAATGTCAGCGATAACGTAGCTCGAAACTAGCTTGAAGCACTGAATCTTGTTTTGTGCGGCGCTAATGCTACGTGTGTACGGGTGGTATTATCATCCTCACCTTTTTAAAAGGTAAAAATGTATAATAATTCCAGTGAGAAAATCATAACTGCGGTTGCGCACAGTTAGTTGTGCACCTTCTAGCTCATCTCCGTTTTCAATCAATATATAACTTCTGCATAATATTTCTCGAACCGAATGTAAAATTCCTAAATAATGTTGCGAGCTACGTGTTCAGTGTAGCTATGATAGTAGAGATCTCAACGAGTTTTGAACGTCGGCGAATTTTATCGCCCACATTGAACATTCAGTTCTTAGTTTTTTACAAATAGATATCTAAACTGCTACACTGCTTCAGCTTCCAAACAAGAAACGTATCGTGTATCTACAGTATGGATGCAAAATGAAAAAAAGATGTCCTCATTGGAGCTTACAACAGAAGACACTCTTCACAAGCTCTCTTCCATGAATGTTTGCAATGCACTACCTCAGATTCTACTTTACTACTACGTTGAACGTGTAGTCTAGAAAAAAGTGAGCCGAAATTTTGATGTCAGTCTTGCGAAGAAACCAGAGAAGAGCAAGACGTTCTTTTTAATACCGGTCTTTCAGCGCGGCGGCGGCGAGGAGGTGAACACTTTGCTTCCAGCAGCAAGGACCAGTCTTGTAAAAGACATTTCGACCGTTTATCATAAAACTTTTCGATACTTGATCAAGGCCTATTAAGCGTCAAATGAAGCCACTTTCAATTCGTATTCCAATTAAACTATGGAATTATTCTTTATCCTTATTCAACATTCTTTTGTCTTCCTTTTTTTCATTGGTAACAGAGACGACGGCTCCCGATTTCCTGGTTGGAAACTAGCTAGCCACACGAATAATACCACTAGTTGTATCAGAAAGCAAACCGTTTCATACCATCCACTACAATCGTAAGTAACCCAAGCTCATATTTATCGTTAATGCTATGAAGCTTAGTGGATAGGTGGTCTTCGGTGCTCCTCTAGTGTTCCTGAAAGGCTTATCGAAGGATATTCCTTCCTCCTCGGTACGCTACGTACAACCTACACGGAATCCGTACGAGGAATCGGGCGGCGGTACATAAATACATCACATTAAAAAAACAGAGAAAAAAGGAAAAAAGAAAAACTAGTTTTGATGAATTGAGAATGATGTTGTTTTGATTATCGTTATCGTGTAATTCCACGTCTCAGATTACACGTTACAACATAACCCCTTATCGACCATAAACTGACTCCTTTTCTCTTTTCTATATGTGAATACAGTTGCAGGAAAAACCTCGTTTAACATCAACTGTTCAAACACATCACTATCTACGTATTGTATGATATGCAAAAGCACTCATCTTGATTCAACAGTGGTATTTTTCGTTTCACTTTCATCTACAAGGTAATCAAGGGCAAGGCAAGCAAGAGCTAGGAATAAGGAGCAGTACATATAGAAACAAGAAAATAGAAAAATGACTGTTCCTCAACAAGTTCAATACCAAAACCAGCCTCCTCAGCCACCACAGCAGCAGCAGCAGGCGCAAATACCCCCACAGGCGCAACAGGCACAGGCGCAGGTTCCTCAGCATCAGGTTCAACAGGTTCCGCAGCAAGCCCCATTACCGCAAGTCCAGCATCAGCAGCATATGGCGCCTCAGGGTCTTAATGGAGGATGGCAATCTGAATCAGATCTTGACGCTAGAAGGAACATGATTGCAAAGATGTGAGTCTCACTACGACGCAGTGAATGCGTTCCCAATTTGTCGACATCTTGTCATTACATCTATAATTTCTCACACATATATACCACCATAGTGTTCAATTACTTCGAGCAAGAAAGCCAAATGCGCCGCAGGAATGGTTGAGTAAATTGCCTCAAATGGCAAAACGTCTGGAAGAAACTTTGTATCGATCTGCTCCTACTTTTATTGCTTACAACGATGCAAATACTTTGAAGCAGAGGTTGCAGCAACTAGCTATGCGGATGAAAAATCCAAGAAGCCAGCAGCAACGTGCTCAACAACAGATGCACTTGCAAAGGCAGCAGCAAGCGCAGCAGCAGGCACAACAGCAAGCTCAGCAGAAGGTACAACAGCCACGGCAACCACAGCAAGTGCCCCAGCAGCAGGCACAACAGTCACAACATCCTGCTCAAAGTCAGCAAACTCAACAACGAATGGTGAATATGTCCGATATTAATCCAGGCCTTGGCATCACTTCTCAGCAGCAGCAGCAGACTGTGGCGCCAACTCCTGCACCGGGCATGCCTCAGGTGACACCAATATACCAACAGCAGCCAGGCGCCCCTGTTATGAATGGGAGTAGGCCTGCAAATGGAATTGCTCCCGCTCCCCTGGCGACAGCTCCCGCTCCTGTCTCCAGCGCGCCAGCAGTTCACCCTGTACAGCCAGCTCCTGCATCTTCTGCCAGCGCGACTTCGCGGAGCACATCTGACAGGGCTCAGGTACTTCGTCATCAGCAGCAACGACTTCTCTTGCTTCGTCATGCTGCAAAGTGTCCGCATGAAGATGGTCAATGTCCTGTCACCCCACATTGTGCGGGCATGAAACGTTTATGGAAACATATTGCAGAGTGCAAAAATCAAAAATGTCAAGTTCCTCACTGTGTCAGTTCTCGGTATGTTTTGAGTCATTACCATCGATGCAAAGATGTCAGGTGTCCAGTTTGTGGACCTGTGAGAGAAGCAATTCATCGTAGTCACGAAAAGCAAAAACAGATGACACAGATGACACAGCTTAAGCAAAGACATGCTCAAGCGCTCGAGGAAAGTCACAGTGCTGCACAACCGCCTGCGCAGCCTTCGAGCGTGCCAGTGATTCCGCAAATGCAACAACCCACGCAACCCACACAACCTCCAATCAAAAAACAAAGAACAGAGGCCATGCAGCCGGTACAAAGCGCGGTACCAACCCCGCAACCTTCTGCACCAGTGCGTAGTAATCCGCCAGGTGCAGTACAGTCTCATCCCGGCCGTCCTGGTTATATCTATAATCGACCAGCGAATACTGGGCAACCGCGGTCGAAACCACAAGAAGATCTCACACTCATAAACAGCTTTACAATTGAGCAAATAGAGAGACATCTTGCGTCGTTGAATAGAGGGATCCAGCTTGCTTTACCACAGTTAAAGATTAGATGTGGCGATGTCTTGAAGGAGCTCCAAGCGCACGAGCATGGTTGGGTGTTCAATAGTCCCGTCGATCCCGTTGAATTAGGGTTACCTGACTATTTTGAAGTGGTGAAAAGACCAATGGACCTTGGTACAATTAAAAAGCGTCTTGAGCATGGTTGTTATCATGCGTTGGAAGCATTCCACGTTGACGTACATCTGACTTTCGAAAACGCTATGCTTTACAATCCGGAGGGTTCAGTTGTATATAACATGGCAAGCAAGATGAAGGAGATCTTCACGCAAGATTATGCCAAGCTGCTTTCGAAGCTTAAAGCCGAAGAGGACGAGAAAAGAAAGGTAGGCGATGCGTGCGCCCTTTGTGGAAGCGAGAAGCTTAACTTTGAACCGCCTGTGTTTTACTGTAACGGAAATAAATGTTCCGGTCAGAGAATAAGAAGGAACAGCTACTACTTTGTTGGGGGGAACAACAAGTATCATTGGTGTCAAACATGCTATGCTGATTTGAAGGACGGGCAAGAGTTACAAATGCCAGAGGCTACTTTTAAAAAGCAAGATCTTTTGAAAAAGAAAAATGACGATGTCAGAGAAGAGAGTTGGGTACATTGCGATCGTTGTAACCGTTGGATTCACCAAATCTGCGGATTATTTAACACTCGTAAAAATCAAGATCAGACGTCCGAGTATGTCTGTCCGCGATGTACGATTAAAGAAAGGAAGCAGAACGGCCAGATCGAAGGCACATCCAAAACACCGATGGCCGAAGATTTGCAGAGAACTAAACTTTCCGAATATCTCGAAAATCATGTGCATGATAGGGTTGAAGAATACATTCTCAAGTACGCAAAGGAAAAAGCTGAAAAAGAGGTACGTAGTGATTGCTTGATAAGGTATCTGACGGTCTACTCATGAACTAACAGGTTGTTATTTGTTGATTGTAACAGAATATTCCAATTCAAGAGGCAAGGAAAGACTTTGAAATGGGAGGCCCAATTACAATCCGACAAGTCACGTCTATGGATAGAAAGCTGGAGGTTCGTGACCTCATGAAGAAGCGCTACAAGTTTAAGAACTATCCTAGCGAATTCAACTTCAGATGTAAATGTATTATTGTTTTCCAGAATTTGGACGGAGTGGATGTGATTCTTTTCGGTCTCTACGTCTATGAACACGACGAAAAGGTCCCAGCACCTAATCAACGCAGTGTGTATCTTTCCTATCTTGATAGTGTGCATTACATGAGGCCACGGAAGATGAGAACATACATTTACCACGAAATTTTAATCTCCTATCTAGATTACGTGCGCAAGCGTGGATTCTCAACTGTCCATATCTGGGCCTGTCCTCCAGGCAAAGGTGACGATTACATCCTGTACGCGAAGCCCGAGGATCAAAAGACCCCGAAAGACGATAGACTGAAAACTTGGTACTACAAAATGTTAGAAAAGGCTCAAGAGAGGAGCGTCGTTGGTAAGATCACGAACATGCACGATATCTATTTTGCGAATCCGAAGAACGATGCCACCATTGTTCCTTACATGGAGGGTGACTATTTCCCAGGAGAAGTTGAAAATTGCATTCGTGATATGGAGGAAGGCAAACACAGCAAGAAGGCAAACTCCGACGGAAAAAAGAAAAAGAAGGCGAAATCTAAGAAAAGCAATTCTGGCCGAAAGGGCACACGTTCATCAGGCGTAGACGAAGAGGCCTTGGCTGCCAGTGGCATTCTTCCACCGGGTTATGATCAAAAGGGTATGGAACAGGGAGACCAAGATTTTGTTATGAAAAAGCTTGGTCAGATAATTGAGCCAATGAAGGAAAGTTTCATCGTTGCCTTTCTTACATGGGAAGGTGCAAAGGAAGAGAATTTGGTTGTGCCGAAGGACGTGGTGGAACTTAGAAAGAAGTATGTCAAAAAACAGGCCGCAAAGGCTATCGAAGCTGGCAAGAAAGCACCCGCTATCGCCCAATCTAAGAATCCCGACGAAGCGAAGTCTACTACAAGTAATGACGTCAAGATGGAAGATAATTCGGCTGTAGCTCCTGATGATAAGGATGATGCCAAAAAGGATAAGGATACTGGAAAAGGCTCAAAAGCTATGGATACAAATGGTGATGGCAAGGCAAACTCAGACATCCCCGAATCTACCACATCGAATGCTGATGGCGATAAATCTACTCCAGATGCAAAGAATGGCCCAAGCAAGGATGGTCAGGCAAAGGACAAAGCTGATATATCAGACGAAGTTAAGAAGAAGTTACAAGCTGTGCAGAGAGATGGTAAATTTGCTGCCATGGAAGCTAGAAAACGCACCATTGATGGTAAGACTAAACCGCCAGAAACGAAAAGTGCGGAGCCAGAAAAAGAAAAGAAGCAGAAATCAGCAATGTCAACAGTCAAGGATCGGAAGGGAAGACTAGTCAAGGTTCTCGACGACGACGAAGAGGAGATGGACTGCGAGTTTCTAAATAATCGTCAGCTCTTCCTCGAGCTATGCCAGACGAACAACTACCAATTCGACCAGATGCGAAGAGCTAAACACTCCTCTATGATGGTTCTGTGGCATCTTCATAACAGAGACGCGCCTAAATTTGTTCAACAATGTGCTTTGTGTGCACGCGAGATCCTTGCTGGCTACCGTTACCATTGTCCGACATGTGCTGATTACGATTTATGCCAGGAATGTTACCAGAATCAACATACACCCAGGCATCAGCACCAATTGAAACCAATCCCAATCGTCAACAGTAAGCAAAACGATCAAACGGAAGAACAAAGACGAGAGCGACAGAGAAGCATTCAGCTTCACATGACACTTTTATTACATGCTGCCACGTGCTCTTCTACCAAGTGTCATTCTCAAAATTGTGCAAAGATGAAGGGGCTTCTACGCCACGGTGGGGAATGCAAACTGAAGGCTGCTGGTGGTTGCAATGTGTGCAAACGTATCTGGACTCTTCTTCAAATCCACGCTCGTCAATGTAAGGAAGAAGAATGTCCCGTTCCAAAGTGTTTGGCCATTCGGGAGAGGTTCAGACAGATCCAAGCTCAGCAGAGAGCGATGGATGATCGTCGTCGCCAGCATTTCAATTCTAGTACAACGGGATAGAATCTCGTCGGGATATGATATCATGAAATTTAAAAATCTATATAGACAAATTGAATATCTCGTGTTGCATTCTGTTTGTCGCGAAGCATTTGGACGATCAAGATTTCATTACAATTTGCAACTGTTTGATAATATTTCATTGTTTTTTTTATTGTTATCTTGACCTTAAAAGTTCACGACGTGGGAAGCAAATGCCAGGTCTTGTGAGTCAAATCACTACACGCCGTACCAATCTCTAGAATCAAGCTTATATCCAAAGACCAACCTCTGATACATGGGCCCGGGCCCAAAAATATCTTCCGTATTCGTACTCATCAAGAACCGAGCCGTTTCTCTAAACTCATCACAATAGTTCTCTGCTTCACACTCTGGACTTGTACTAGTATACTTCAAAAGCGTATCATCGGGCACCTTCAAGTAAAAATGAATATCCGGAAACGTCTTCAATGGAAACGGTTCAATGGAAATTAAATCTTGTCCACGATGATGAACTGTACTCATGTATACCTCACGGGAACAGGAGTCATAGCCATTGCACCAAAGCCTTGCCCGTCGCAGTGTCGGTTTTGGACCTAGCAATGTGCTATCGACATTTTTGATGAGTACTATTCGACCGGAATTCACATCCATGGCCAAACCCCTCATAATTGGCGAAGAAAAAAGTGTTGGTGATGCGCAGTTGGAGTTGGAGTTGGAGTTGGAAGTATCTATTCTGTAGTTGATGGAATCGTTGAGGCCGCACACGACACATGTTTTGACATGGAATACCACGTGCGGGGTTAGTTCCGAAGCAAGCTTTTTCAAAAGGGCAAATATTGCATTTGTGATTTCACTAGAGGCGCCCTTGGCATCATTGTATCCTCCTACCAAATGAACTTCTATACAGATTGGAGACGTTGCCGTCGACGTCGACGTTAAATGATCTGAAGTCTCTCTTCCCTCTTCCTGGTGGAAATCCACATGATCTTGTACCGTATTCCTTATGCATGATTCATATTTTGGCGAATCCAAATGACAGAGACTCCCAAAAATGCTGTATTCATTCTTGTTCTTTCCATCATTCTTAATACTCGTATCGATATCGATATCGATATCGATATGTCCATGTTCATGTTCATGTTCATGTTCATGTTCATTATTACGTGTACTCCGAAAGCTCCTAAAGGCAAGAACATGACAGGTAGTTGCCGCATCAGAAACAAGGACCGCACCTTGTTGATTGTATTGGTGACTAGTCGCATGTCCGATTTCACCTTGATGCATGTAGATCACAGGAACAGGTGGACATGCATCCGTGTGGAACGTTTCGCGATGGAATGTTTCAACGCTCTGTGATTTGAGTGCCGCAATTGCATTTCTCCGAAATAGTGGATGGGAAGCAAGGTGTTCATGTATGGCCACTGGAGATGGAGATGAATCAGAATCATCAGACGATGGTAACATTAGAACATCATGTTCAAAATAAATGCGAGTCGGCTTCAAGTATCTGTTGTTTTGGTGTTGTTGTTGTTGGCCTTCCTCTTCCTCTTCCTCTTCCTCGTGCTCATGCTTTCCATTGTTCAATTTATGCATGATGCTTCCGCCATCAATGGTTTTCTGCGATGAAGGGCTCATTCTTCAAAGTCTTTTCTATCTCTGTTGTACAGGGAAAATGTCTAAGATATGTCGCTTCCTTTACGTTGATACAAACAGTCCCTCGCTATATACTGGTATAAGGACGTCTTTTATAAAGCGTCGGCCGCTATTATTATGAACACAAAACACAAAGTTCATTGTTGTCCTGCTCAAGTCTTGCGTCTTGCTTTTCGCTTGCCTTCTCTCTGTTCTTTTGTGAGGAGGAGTTGGTTACCGTACCGATCAGATAACCGCTGAAATGAGTAATCCACGTAGGATTCGGAACTGGAGTTTAATCCGCGTCGGTTTCAGAAGAAAGGGCTCATTACTCATTACTCATTAGGTTGGGCCTTGGATTTTGTATCAATAAAGTGGTTGACACGACGCGCGGACATGACACCAAAAGCGGTTTTGTAAACATACACAAGAAGTACTGTTGTAATACCAAATACCAGCCTAAAAAGATCCTCATCAAGTTGCAATCAATCAATCAATCAATCAATCAATCAATCAATCAATCAAAACCAAAAAAACAAACTCCGACAACACTATTAACCTCTTTACGTCCAAATATCTGTATCCAATGATAATTGGCATATCATTCCTATCTACTCTATTCATAAATGCGTCTTTCACTGATGCCTTTCCTCTGCACGTTATTCCACCTCGAGCTCGCTCCAACTTGCTTTCTCAACAATACACAAACGCACCACCAGCAGGAGTACTAGGTCGTGTACGTGTACGAACCGCCAGCACCCGAGGGCTCGACGCAGCTACTAGTGATGACGCCGAGGAGAAACAACTCACAGACTTTGCGAAAACAATACTGTCGAGAGGGAAGCCTTCAACTCCCGGATGGAAGAATAGAAAACTAAAACTAGACGAGTTGACAGAGTGGGTGATAAGCGATGAACCGAATAGAGCTATAGTTTGTGAATATGAGCCTGATGGTACGTAAGAACGTGCTCATGTATTATATTATACCGTTCGTTTGAATGTATGTTGAATGTGTGCAATGAAAATGATTGTTATTAATTTCAACACGTACCTTACCTTACCTTACTTACCTTCCTCAAAGCGCTATGGCTATGGACCAAGTGGCGAGGCACAGCGCTCCACATTGTATATCTGCCAGTCATTGTGAATGTTGTAATTGGTATTGCCGTTGATCGGGGGGTGCATTTCTACTCGGATCAGACTTGGGCTTTCTTGGCCTTACCACCTGCAGACGATCCCTTGGTACTACAATTAGTCGGATTGAAATCTTTGTGGGAATACCAATTGACTCTGTGTACATTCATCCTGGCGTTTTTTACACAGGAAGCGCATAGACATTATAAATCAGTCTACTTTACAACCCGTGCAATTCAAGGGAGAATAAATGATGTCTGTATGATACTCACAATGTCAGCGAAACGAAAGAAAACGAATGATGGAGTCATGACGGGATATGATCAAGATGCAGACGCACTTGTTTCGACTTGTACGAGACTTATTCGGCTCAGTCATACATTCTTCTGGGCGACGACACCGACATGTAGCAATGGAGTTGGCGATGGAGGTATCACCGATGGTGACCATTTCAAAGATTTGCCCCCTTCGGAACAGGATTTAGATGCCATTGGGCCGTTATTGTTGAGTCCATACGGATTGCGATTTTTAGAAAGAGCAGATGAATTGACGCACGAGGAAGTGGAATCGCTTTTGGCGTGTGGGCTTCCACCGTCGCAATATCCATACATTCTGCTGGAATGGGTCGGAATGTATGCTTTGGAAGGCCTTCATGACGGAACTCTCGTTGGGGGACCTGGAGTGGAAGATCAATTGATGAAACGATTGACTGATATCCGTGCAGAATATTTTTCAATTGGCGATTTTGCAGCCGGTAGAATGCCTCTTGCCTACGTACAGCTAGTCCAGGTATTGGTCGATTCGCTGGTTTGGCTTTCTCCGTTTTCACTGTATGCTGGACTTGGTAGCCTATCCATACCACTATGTGCGCTTTTAACGCTGTTTTTCAAGGGATTATTAGAATTGTCAAAATCGTTTCTGGATCCGTTTGGAAATGAGGGGTTTCCTGGGCAAAATATTCGAGTTGATGTGCTTGTCAGCGAACTCAACTTTGGTGCTGCGAGCAGATGGTATCAGGCGGGCGATCATCTTCCAGTAAGAAAGTCGTCATCGTGAAACAAAGGACACTAATGATGGCATTTAATATAGGATAGGATAGGATAGGATAGGGCTATGAAATGTGAATAAACTAAAGCAAACTATTACATATTTCTTTTCTGCATTAGGATTTCAAAATTGTGTATGTTTCTTTCGATCGATTTAGAGGGCGGCTTGATTACTGATTACTCTCATCCATTTATGACACACGCACTACCGATCTTTCAAGGATTTGTGTCTATCACGTGCAAGACATTGAGACTTGACTTTGTAGGGTTTTAATTACTAGTCAACATTTTGAATATTTTCTGCAGCAGATTGAGAGCCGCCGTCATGATGATGGTACAATCTGATCTTTGCTCATTGCCCATTGCCCATTTCTTCACAAACAAGGAGCCGTTTTGACACCTAATTTCCTCTTTTCCTCATTTTCTGCCTCATTTCTCATCCACCTCTTACGGTTTTGTTCAGTGTATTATAAAAACATATCAAAGTAGGTTATGAATCTACATGAAAATGAGTCACACCTTTCACATAAAAACGCATTCTGAATTCATCAGTCAGTCATGATTATTCTTATTCATCATTCAACATGCCTCTTTCTTCCTTTAGTCATCGCCTGACTACCACTACTTTCTACTCACAATAAAAGCCAATTTCACTATGAAGCTCAACTCATCAAGTTTGCTGCTCTCGCTAGGAATCACTTCCTGTAATGCATTTGTACCAGCGAGGCTAAACAACATCATAAGCAAGAACCATGCAAGTTTCGCCTCATTATCTTCTACTACTGCTGAAGACAGTAATACCATTACAGAGGACTCCTTGGTAGAAGATATCACAGCGCCTGCGCCTGTTTCTGCATCAATCAGCATCAGTGACGAAGAGATGAAACGCCAACTGGCCAAAAAACAATTGTTCGGCCTCATTGGAACCAAACCTCTTCGCGAGACTGCAGGGTACGCAGACCCAATCCTTGCGGATCCTACAACGAAAGAACCTCTGCAAATTTCAACAGCGGGAACACTCGTCGGAGGTCAGTCATCTACTTCCATGAAGGTACTTCTCAAATCTTCGGACAGCACTTTTCAAGGAAGATCCAGTACTTACTTCGACTTACTCAGTGATTCGTCTCTCGAGAATAAGGTGAAGGAAGAAGAAAGAGAACGAGAGACTGGATCCGATTCAGCATCACGTCGTTTTCCTGATGCATTGAACTCTCTTCTTGTATTTGTCCCACCACCATTGAGGGGCGTATTTTCAACTGCTGACAATGATTACATTCCAATGAGGGATCTCTTTACCTCTCCTCAAGTTTCATTCGCTTACGAAAGAGGATGGAGGCAGGGTTTTGCAGCAGCGGGGTTCCCAGGTGCAGATAAGGAATATGAATTAGTCAAGGAATATTTCATGCCGGTCAACCCCGAGGTCGTCATAGACATGTCTTGTGCAACTGGATTGTTCACTAGGAGACTGGCGAAGGGAGGTGATTACAAGCGCGTCCTTGGGTGCGATTACTCCGATTCCATGTTAAGTGAAGCTAGGCGTAGAATTGAAGCCGATAGTGATCTAAAGAATGGAAACGGCTCCACCAAAATTGACCTAATCCGATGCGATGTTGGTAATATTCCAATGCAGACCGGGTCAGTTCCAGCACTTCATGCTGGAGCTGCTATGCACTGCTGGCCCGACCTGGACGCCGCTCTGTCGGAGATTCATCGAGTTTTGAAACCAGGCGGAAGATACTTTGCTAGTACTTTCCTCGCAGAATATTTTAAAAATGTTGCACTTAGCAGTGGAGACACTGTGAATACGCAAGCTTTCCAGTACTTTGAGAGTACAGAGATGCTTAGAAACTTACTTTTGAAGGCTGGCTTCGAAAATGATAAGATTGATATTGAAGTTCTTGGAACATCCTGTTGTATCATTCGTGCTGAGAAGTAATGCAAGTAATGCTGATTTTACTCTTTAATATTATCGAACTTTAAGATCAGTTTTATTGATTAATGAATTATGTAGCACAGTGCCATGTACCGGTATCAAATATACAATGATACTTGTATGAATTCTTATCTTATGCATCCCCACCCGATTCTCTTATCCGACTCATGCATTTCCTATCGACGAAACCAAATACATTGCCTTTTTCCACCGAGCAAAATGCAGCTCTCATCCTATTCAATCCACTTGCACGTGTCTGTTCATGGGGATCATCACCCCCCTTCCCTCCAACACCACCAGCTGCAACCAAGAAACAATAATGTCGCATAATAAGCATCCACTCCTCCACTTCATCCAACATCTCTGCCCTATTTGCCCTCCTCCGATCCTCGGCCGTCAACAACATTTCATACGCACTGTAGAAATCACACCCCGTCACCCTCTCAAACCCACACTCTTGCAACTTATCCACTTGCTCCTTCAACGTCCTCGTATTCAACAGACTCATGGAAGGATCCGCAATCTTCGCCTTGGTCAAATTCTGCGCCATGACTTGACCAAATTGATCATGTTGGATAATTGGATCAAAAATCGCCATCATGGGATGAGAACATTCTGCTGTAATCGTATGGAGAATGTCTCGACTTTCCTTTTCTGGGATGTACATTTGAACACATTCCATGACGAAAAGAGTGGGGATATGTTTGTCAAATGAGTGGTTTTGTTGTAAATTTCTCAAGAGGAGTTCAAAGGAATTGCGTAAATCGTAGCAGACGAGATGACAGGGTTCTAGAGTGTGTGCATCGTTCGCACTTTCATTTGCACTTGCATTTGCATTCACATCCGTGCGAATGCTTTTGGGCGATATTATGAACGACTCATTGCTATCTCCATCCAAAACTTTTTCATGGTTGAAATCGATCAAGTAGCAAGAACGGAGGAGGTCGTATTTGTCCCGAATGACGGATGGATGGTCTACTTCGTACCACCTTACATTACCCCGTGTGCGATGTTTTACGGTTACGTTCGTCTCTGTCGTTTGCGTCCCTATAAACGACGATGGATGCGTGTGCTTGCCACGAGCATGAGCATGACCATCGGCATGAGCATGACCATCGGCATGGCCACGAGCACGATTCTCTCCGTCTCTGGAAGAATCTGCATCAAAATCACTCTGAAGGCATTTATCATGCAATAAATCACATTGCGATCTCAAATATGTAGTGTCCCGCCCACTCCCCAGAATGACAACCTGCATCTCTGTCAAATCTTGACAAAGAGATAAGAATGTTGTTATCGCATAATCTACCACACATACTCGGGCATGGGTTCCCCTTCGGATAACAGGCTGGTGCATCTGCCCTGGTCCTGGTCCTCCTGCTACTGGTTGGTGCGAATGTTGTGGATGCGAATGCGGATTTGGATTTGGATGTGAATGCGGATTTGGATGTGAATGTGAATGCACATGATGTGAACCTCCCATATGCAGAGAATGCCGATCTGCAGCACAGAATCGTTTTTGCAGTATCGGATTATGAAATGGATTTGGATGCGAATGCGAATGCAAATGCAAATGTGGTGGCACGTTACTCATCGAGCTGGACGGGCTCGAGTTCATGTTCATGTTGTTGTTGGAAATTATATGCGCCTCATTCGTCGGTCCCAAAGGCCTAGCCAAGGGTCTAGCTGGCTGTAGATGCATCATTCTGGAAGCATTGATATTGATATTGCTGTTGCTAGTACGTGTCACATTAACATTAACATTAACATTAACATTGGCGGTAGATGACGTCAATCCAGTGGCATTTTTGGCCATGTGTGGCAAGAATGGATCATAATAGTATCCCAATTGAGAAGTTGACAGCTTTGATAGGATCGCATCGTTGGCCGTTGCCATTATCGGTTTCTGACTCATTGTGTATGATACAACAAATTGTATCGAATGCAATCTAATATTTTTAAACTTGATGGAATCAAATAGATGCAATCAACGAATGGAATACCTGTGGACTGTCGGTACTACTAGAAGTGGAATATCAAGAAAGATTAGATATTATCGTACTATATTGCACTATGCTGAAGTATGCACTGTACTCGTACTCGTAGTTAGGTAGTTAGGTAGTTAGGTAGGTAGGTACCGGTATGATTCAAGTGTGATCGATATAACGTGATGTGATGGATGTCATACTCGTACATCATACATCATACATACATCATACTACATTCGAAACTACCAATCTGCATCCTGCAAAATCCTGGCTTTCAATTTTGCGCTGCACGGTAACACCTGGTGCTTGAACATGAGACCATGTTGCGATATTCAATATTGATATGTATTTCAAGATGCGACTGACTCGTTAACGGATACATTGGATGTCATCTAGCTTTCCAACGGTTGCAACGGGTTCAGTCACGAACTAATTTATTAATAAATTATTCGCTTTATATACTAAAAACTTCCCAATCTCATCAGGAAA
>Ga0209712_10001073_pt1 | contig 23475 bp, 23 predicted proteins | sample ArcOceMetagenome_FD_187443 | JGI IMG/M metagenome (GOLD analysis project Ga0209712, IMG submission 187443) | Marine eukaryotic phytoplankton communities from Arctic Ocean - Arctic Ocean - Greenland ARC118M Metagenome (SPAdes) (version 2) | ecosystem: Environmental > Aquatic > Marine > Oceanic...
CAGACGTGCGAGAAGAAGAAGCCATTAACTACGAGTTTGGCTTTCGCTTTGCCAATAATGTACTTAATGCTGAAGCTATTTATTTCCTCAGTGATTACGATAATCTTATAGGTGAGTGTACCGCTTCATCAGGCAGTAACTGTGAAATTGGTGACGCCTTTAATGGTGATGCGGCAACGGTACAAGGTATTGAATTTGTCCTCAAAACCGAACTCTCTGAAATAAATGGCTTAAGAGTCCCACTCAATATTACTTATACCTATATCGACAGTGAGTTTGATACAGACATTGCCGATACCGCTTTTTTTGGTGACGTCAGTGCGGGTGACTCCATCCCCTACATTCCAGTAAACCAAGGTCAAATATCCCTTGGTTTAGAAGCAAATAATTGGTCAACGTACGTCAATGCTGTATATGTAGATGAAGTGTGTGTTAGAGCATCCTGTGCTGAATTTGAGAAAACTGACAACAGCTTTACTGTGGACATCAGTGGCAACTACCAAGTATCTGATGACCTGAAGTTATTTGCTCGTATAGAAAATTTAACTGACGAACAAGATATAGTTAGTAGACAACCTTATGGTGCTCGTCCTAACAAAACACGAACGTTTTCGATTGGTGCGCAATATAGTTTTTAATGGTTGCCAACAAAAGCTTAGAACGCAAAAAATAGATAAACAAATATAAAACCCAGCAATCGCTGGGTTTTATATTATTACGCGTTTTTTTAGCGATTAAATTAACCCAACACTGTGTTTTAAATGGTTTGGGGTAGTGATAAAAACAATTGGATTAATTGGAAACATGAGTTACGAGTTAATAGCGAATTATTATCAATTAATAAACCAAAGTATTAAAAAATAGTTAGGTAGATTGCATGCTACAAAATGTGTCATGGTCAGTGTCAACTTCGCAGAAATAAAAGCTTTGCAACATCAAGTTGATGGACAAAAATCGTGAACGTTTTATCTGTTTCAGCTAAGTCGCTTGAAGCAGCGTGTTCTGATAAATTTTCGATTAATATGTTGGTTCCCACTGACGATAAGCAAGAGATTATTCATCGCGTTATATACCAAGCGTTATGCTTGGGTATAGTAGACCAGCAATCCCGCGGACAATATTTAGATATCATACAAAATTTAACCCCGCGAGATGCGCAAGGGATCATTTTAGGCTGTACAGAGATAAGTTTATGGGTGGATAAAAGACATACAAAAAACACACTTTATGACACTAATTTTATTCATACACTTGCTGCAGTTGAAAAAGACTTAAAATAAATAAGATTTTATTTTGTATAAATTTCAATTAGTTGCATATTAAAATGTAATTAATTTAAACCTTATCATTGAAAAAAAATATGTAATCTACATATATATCTTGTCGACGCCGAAAGGGTTGGCACAGAAACACAGGACTTGTTTCTGACGTGTTAACTCACATTAGATAACACATCCCATACTGGGTTTGGTGATAGGAAATCTATACCAAAAACGTCGCCGTTTATTCGGGACAAATTAAATTTTATATTGCTTTATTTACGAGGATATACACAATGCGTAACATCGACCTATCTCCACTTTACCGTTCATTTATTGGTTTTGACCATTTAGCTTCAATGATTGACACGGCTTCAAGAAATGAAAAACAATCTACATATCCTCCCTACAATATTGAGTTATTGGCTGAAGATAAATACCGTATTACTATGGCTGTTGCAGGATTTGCTAAAGATGAAGTTAGCATAGAGGTCCAGGAAAATACCCTACAGGTAATAGGTAGTAAAGCGTCAAAAGAAAATAATGATTCTTCTGGTAATGAAGAACGCAAGTTCCTACACAAAGGCATATCAGAGCGAAGTTTTGAGCGTAAATTCCAATTAGGAGATCACGTCAAAGTATTAACTGCTGACTTAGAAAACGGCCTATTACATGTTGATTTAGAACGTGTGGTGCCAGAATCAAAAAAGCCAAGAAAAATACAGATTGGTAGTACGCTTATTGAAAACAACTAATAAGTGTTAAAAACATCTCCCTGTTTTATGTGTAAAAAATAACGGCGCCTAGTGAGCGCCGTTTCTACATCCACTAATCATTTTTAGCGGTACAAAATTAAAATATTCATCACTGACAGTGTTATCAGTGAGGTAAAAGTCAGCAACATACCAGTCATCCGCTGCCAACTTGTCCCCGAATGGCGACGTAAACCAAATGCATGAATAAACCGGCCAGATAACAAAGCTGTGCCTGCCAAGTGTAATATAAGAGGGTTACTTAGATTTATTTCAGCAATAAAAAGCAAGATAAGCACAATGGGGGTGTATTCGCTAAAATTACCATGAGCACGGATCACTTGTTGAAAGTGATGATCACCCCCATCGCCAAGGGATATTTTTTTACTAAACCGACCTTTAACAACTAATACTGAAAAGTAGAAAAACAAAATTCCCAACAATCCCGCATAAAAAGCGGTAATAGGTGTATGCATACCATCACTCCAAAAAATAAATAAAAGTTACAAAAAAGCCCACTATACGCGGGCTTTTATCAAACTAAAATCAAGTTTACTAACTCAATAACGTCTCTAATTGACTACCAACAACCTGAACAGCTTGAGTTCCGTCAATCTTATGATAAGCACAGTTACCTAAAACCGCTAACTGAGTATAGTAATTAACTAGCGGTTTAGTTTGTTCATGATAAATGCCAAGGCGTTTACGCACTGTTTGTTCTTGATCGTCTGGACGAATAGCAAGCTCTTCACCCGTCTCATCATCCTTTCCTTCAGATTTAGGCGGGTTATAGCGTAAGTGATACACTCGACCAGAGCCAGGATGGACTCTGCGACCACTCATTCGTTCTACTATGATTTCGTCACCCACATCAAATTCGATAACATGGTCGATTTTGATGCCTGCGTCTTGCATTGCATCAGCTTGAGGAATAGTACGAGGGAAGCCGTCGAGCAAAAAACCTTTGACACAATCAACCTGGCTAATACGTTCTTTCACCAAATCAATAATCAATTCGTCAGAAACAAGTTTGCCCTCATCCATTACGCGTTTTGCAGTCAAACCTAGCTCTGTACCAGCTTTAATTGCGGCACGTAACATGTCTCCGGTAGATATCTGTGGGATCTTGAACTTGCCCATCAAAAACTGAGCTTGTGTACCCTTACCTGCCCCAGGAGCGCCAAGAAGAATAATGCGCATACTGTTTCCTCTGAATAAAAATTTTATTAAAAAGTAATGATACAACTTTACACACTCAACTTTAATGTTACAAGAATATTAAGGCTTTAAATATGATGCATAAGTCGTAATAAGCTAACTTTTAAACAGTTAAAACAAAAACGGGCCTTTAAGCCCGTTTTTATTATATTAACTAAAGCCTTTGTGTAACTATTTGGCTAAGCTTACTAATAGCTTGTTCAAGTTTTGCACAAAGCTAGCGGGGTCTTTCAAACTACCCTGTTCTGATAATGCAGCCTGATCAAAAAGAACATCTGTCCATTGAGAAAACTGCTCTTCGTCTTGCACCTCAGCTAATAACTTGACTAACTGATGCTCAGGATTCATTTCAAAATGATACTGTGCTTCAGGTACAGGTTGACCTGCAGCCTGCATCAACTTAATCATTTGGGTTGTCATACCTTGTTCATCTGCAACGATACAAGCAGGGGAGTCTGTTAAGCGATGAGTGAATTTAACATCTTTCACCTTATCACCTAATGCAGCTTTAACTCTTTCAGCTAAACCTTCAACCTGCTTTTCTGCTTCTTCTAAGGCCTTTTTACTGTCTTCGTCTTCTAAGTCACCTAAATCTAACGCACCATGAGTGATAGATTGAAAAGATTTCTCATCAAATTCAGTTAAATGCGACATTAACCACTCATCTACACGGTCAGCCATCAACAACACTTCGATACCTTTCTTACGGAAAATTTCTAGGTGTGGGCTAGATTTAGCCGCTTTATAGTTGTCTGCAGTGATGTAATAGATTTTATCTTGTTTTTCTTGCATGCGACCAATGTAGTCAGCAAGAGAAACCGTTTGTGCCTCAGAATCTGTACTCGTTGAAGCAAAACGCATTAACCCAGCAATTTTTTCTTTATTAGCAAAATCTTCAGCAGGACCTTCTTTTAAAGCATTACCAAATTCAGCCCAAAATGCCTGATACTTTTCAGCATCATTTTTGGCAATTTTTTCAAGCATCTGCAACACACGTTTAGTACAACCTTGACGCATCGCCTGAGTGACTTTGTTGTCTTGTAAAATTTCGCGAGAAACATTTAACGGTAGATCATTAGAGTCCAGCAAACCTTTCACAAAACGAAGATATGTAGGCAACATTTGCTCAGCGTCATCCATAATGAATACGCGCTGTACGTAGAGCTTAAGTCCGTGTTTATGATCACGGTTCCACATATCAAATGGTGCTTTGCTTGGAATATATAACAAACTTGTGTATTCAGTTTTTCCTTCAACCTTATTATGTGACCAAATCAGTGGATCACTAAAGTCATGAGATATGTGCTTATAGAATTCTTTGTATTCGTCTTCACTCACATCAGACTTATCACGAGTCCAAAGTGCTGTCGCTTTATTCACTGCTTCCCAAAATCCGGGCACTGCTGGAATTTTAGTATCATCAGGACCGTCACGTTCAGGCTCTTCTTCTTTAAACATTCTCACCGGAATACTAATATGATCAGAATATTTACTAACGATTGAACGCAAGCGCCAATCATCTAAAAATTCTTTTTCTTCTTCTTTCAAATGAAGAGTGATCTCTGTACCGCGTTCAGCTTTATCGATATCGGCGATAGTGAATTCACCTTCACCGGCTGATTGCCACTGTACCCCTTGTGCTTTATCATCGCCCGCAGCGCGAGTGCGCACGGTGACGTTATCAGCAACGATGAATGAGGAATAGAAACCAACACCAAATTGGCCGATAAGCTGTGAGTCTTTGGCGTCGTCACCAGACAATTTACCGAAAAATTCTTTTGTACCAGATTTTGCGATCGTACCTAAATGTTCAATTACATCAACTTTATTCATACCAATACCGTTGTCGGTAATGGTAATAGTACCAGCTTCCTTATCGATACTGAGTTTAACGTGTAAGTCACCATCACCCTCGTAAAGGCTGTCGTTAGACAAGGCTTTAAAGCGTAATTTATCTGCAGCGTCAGCTGCATTTGAGACGAGCTCACGTAAAAATATTTCTTTGTTTGAGTAAAGCGAATGGATCATCAATTGAAGTAATTGTTTTACTTCGGTTTGAAATCCATGAGTTTCTTGATGGGCTGATTCAGCCATAAACAAGTATCTCCTAAGTTGTGGTTACAAAAAATGATGTGTAGAAGATGAGGTCGCTTGAATGCTTTTCAAGGGAGGTTTTTTAATTTGTTTTTATTTGGCAACAAAATAGGCATCACAGACGGTGTTCGAGTAAATAAGTTCAACCATTGAGCTCACAAAAAATAAATCATTGAACTAAATCAATACAGCAGTATCCACATCCCAAGTAAGGGGGAAGTTAAGTATGGATAATTTTGGCAATGATTATAATTCATTTGCCTGTTGACAAATAATACCCATCACATCATAGAAATTGATAGAAACTAGAGTGATAGTGTCACTTGTAAATGCAAGTCAACACTACTGAATTCAATGAAGATGAGGGTTTGCCTAAGAATATTATTGAGGCACGGAGTCAGATAGAAGCTGATCCAAAAAATTTTGACGAAGAGTCTTGTAAATAACTGACAATAGAAATATTTTCATAGCAGGCCAAAATCATTAGATCATTACCTCTCTACGCTTTACTCGCAGCCCCCTAAATGTCTCTGCGCCCAGCGAAAGCATGAGTCAAAGTATTTCCATCAATAAATTCTAATTCACCGCCAACAGGTACTCCATGAGCAATACGGCTAGCTTTGATAGCTTGGGTCTTACACATTTGCGCAATGTAATGTGCAGTAGCTTCACCCTCTACAGTAGGATTGGTTGCCAAAATTACTTCTTTGATATCGTCTGTTTCAAATATCTGAGATAACTGCTCTAGACCGATGTCCTCCGGACCGACACCATCTATTGGTGATAAGTGCCCCATCAACACAAAATAGCGGCCTTTAAATTCGAGGGTTTGTTCGACAGCCAGCATATCTTGCGGAGATTCAACAACACATAATGTTTGGTTCTCTTGTCGCTTGGGATTAGCACAAATTTCACAGAACTTATTTTCGCAGAAGGTACGGCATTGCTCACAATGTTTGACGTGCTCCATGGCATTGTGCAATACATGACTTAGCTGAAGTGCCCCTTGACGATTTCGCTCCAGAAGATGAAACGCCATGCGTTGAGCACTCTTAGGTCCTACACCTGGCAATATCTTAAAGGCATCAATCAATTCTTTAATTAAGGGGCTAAACTGCATTCATCACCTACGTTTTTTTGTTTTGCTTATCGTTAGTGTCGCGTAACTTCTGTCTTAAAAAGGCATCTTAAAGCCAGGAGGTAGTGGCATTCCACCGGTCACATCAGCCATTTTTTCTTTAGTAGTTTCTTGTACACGTCTTACGCCATCATTAAAAGCTGCAGCGACTAAATCTTCGATCATCTCTTTATCATCACCCATAAGACTTGAGTCGATATCAACGCGGCGTACTGCATGACTGCAAGTCATTGTAACTTTAACCAAGCCTGCACCGGATTCACCTGTAACTTCTGTTTTGGCTAACTCTTCTTGATTTTTTTGCATGCGCTCTTGCATTTGTTGCGCCTGCTTCATCATGTTACCCATTCCACCTTTCATCATAATCCGTCTCTCTTATTCATTAATAAATATTTAATTTTGGCCATCTATCTAGACTGGATACTGTTTTCATCTACCTTGGCAGCAAACTGTTGTTGTAACAATTGAATACCGGGATCACTTTGGACCACTTCACGGGCATATTCATCACGCACCTGGTTCACTTTAAGTTGCAAGGCATAAGGCGTGTTAATGGGTGTCCCTAGCTCAATTTCAAGCTCAACAGGACCATTAAATGCTAAACATAGTGCGTTTTTAAGCTGTTGCTGGGATGTATCTGAAATAAGGTGAGCCTTTGTCTCTAAAAGAATTAATTTAACGGTGTTATCCTGCTGACTAAAAGCGGAGTGTAAAGCTAATTGTTTAGTTAATGCAGTCACGTGCATATCTTCTATTAACTTACTCCATTCATCAATCTGTAACGCTTTTAGGACTTTTTGTTTATCTGGCAAAAAAGCAGATATATCTAAAGTGACATCGCCAACATTTTCTTCATCTAAATGAGCATTAGAGTCAAAATACTCAGCTTTCTGTAATGTTTTTTCTGCTAAAAAAGGATTATCTGTTAGCAAAGGCATATCAGTGGATACAGTTGGTAACTCGCTTTCAACTGGCCATGGCGGTGGTTCATCGATTAAGAAATCTACACGGGAAGATGTGCGTTGCGGCTCAGGAGTTAGAACTGGTGGTATGTGTACATCCTGACTTGGGTTTTTATCATTAGCCTCACCAGATTTATTTTCAATTTCTTGATTTTGTTTATGGATCGGAACTAAATTAATTGGCGTAGAACTTTCAAACTTTTTTACCTGTTCAGCTCCTTCAACCTCTTCACCCTCTTCACGCTGGCTTTGTTTAAATTTGTTCCGAAGTGCGATTAAGTCAGCGGTAGAGGTATTAGCTTTTGTATCAGTTGGCTGAGACGAAGGCTCCTGTGAAGTATGTGTCTGAGGTACAGCATTTTCATAACCCAGAGTCTGATGCTCAACATCAAATCCAGCATGGTGCTGTTCTTCTAATGAAACAGGTTGATATTGGTCATAATCTATTAGCTGATGACCAAAGTTTTCTGCTTGCACCATAATATCTTGCTGTTGAACGTATAATTCAGCGTTTGATGGTGTGGCTAGATTATTTTGCAGTTGTCTACTTTGTTCTTTCTTTGGTTCAGGTGAAGGCTCGGGTGAAGGCTCGGGTGAAAGCTCAGCACTGAACTCTTGATGAGGCACAGGGTTATTTTCAGCTATCACTTCATTTGGATCGTTTTGCTGATCCGGAAGCTCAACACTAGGTTCAACACTTGGTTTAAAATTAGGTTCAAGTAGTGGTGCGCTTTGGTGTGTTATCCTATCAGTATTATGTGTTGTAAGCTCAGTAGACAACGATCCTAATGTGACATTATCAATTGCTTGGCTAGTGGGCTGTTGTAAAACCACTTCAATATCTGGCGTTATAGCGACAATATCCAGCGCGTCTAGTTTTACATTATCTGGACAAAAAGCCAGCATACGCAACAATGTCATTTCTAGCCCTGTTCTAGCATCTGCTGCATGGGGTAAGTCTTTTCTACCCGTTAGGGCAATTTGATAAAATAATTGAATTTGTTCAGCTGATACAGATTTCGCTAGTTGAAAAATAGCTCTCGCAGAAATTGTTTCTAACTTACATGCGTCGGGCACAAATTGTGTCAAAGCAATCTGATGTAGTAGGCTCATGATTTCAGCTAAAATCAATCCATAATCAGGTGCTTGATTAGCCATAAATTCGACTTGCTGCATGACTTTTTCGCTGTCTTTTTGAACCAAGGAATGAACCAGTTTTAGCACTTGGTTTTTGTCCATTAGTCCCAGCATATCGGTGACTACTTGTATTCCAACTACGCCATTGCCTTGAGCGATGGCTTGATCTGTTAAACTTAACGCATCGCGCATACTACCTTGGGCAGCTCTAGCAAGTTGGTTAAGCGCTTCTTTGTCAAATACAATACCTTCTTCGCCAAGTACAAAGTCTAATTGCTGACTAATTTGTGAACGGGACAAAGCTTTAAGATTAAATTGTAAACAACGAGATAAAATTGTAACAGGCAATTTTTGTGGATCAGTAGTCGCCAATAAAAATTTAACATGAGGCGGCGGCTCTTCAAGAGTCTTCAGCAAAGCATTAAAACTGTGCTTTGACAGCATATGTACTTCATCTATTAAATAGACTTTATAACGCCCTCGGCTAGGTTTATATTGAACGTTATCTAACAACTCGCGAGTGTCTTCCACTTTAGTACGAGATGCAGCATCTATTTCAAGTAAATCAATAAAATTACCATTTTCGATTTCTTTACAGGTACTGCATTGACCGCAAGGTCGAGCACTTAGACCCTGTTCACAGTTTAAACTTTTTGAAAAAATCCGAGCTATGGTAGTTTTACCCACCCCTCGCGTCCCTGTGAACAAGTAAGCATGGTGCAACCTGTTGTTATCAAGGGCATTAGAAATGGCAGTCACAACATGCTCTTGACCCACTAACTCGCCGAAACGATTAGGTCGCCATTTTCTTGCTAAAACTTGATAACTCATGTTACTTAGTTACTCACCGTCGAATTCACAAATAGAAAAACTGGTAACGCCGCAATCAGTCAGTTTTTGCTCGCCACCGAGAACCGGTAATGAAATAACGAAACCAGCATGTTCAACTATACCGCCCAGGCGTCTGATTAAATTAGCCGTAGCGATCATAGTACCGCCAGTTGCCAACAAATCATCCAGCATCAATACTTTCTCACCAGGTTTCACAGCATCTCTATGAATTTCAAGACAGTCAGTACCATATTCAAGTTCATAACTTTCGCTGATTACTTCGCGAGGTAATTTATTTGGCTTACGCACAGGAATAAATCCGATCCCTAGTTCGATGGCTAAAGGCGCACCGAACAAGAATCCACGAGCTTCAGTGCCCGCTACTTTATCAAAACCCATTGGTGCATAATGCTTCAATAATATTTCAATACTGGCTGAGTAGGCTTTATGATCTTCTAAAACTGAGGTCACATCTCGAAACATGATCCCAGGTTTTGGATAATCAGGAACGGTTTTAATAACCGATTTTATATATTCGGCGGGCACGAATTTCCCCGTAGTTTAATGAGATAAGAAGAGTAGTTGTAGATATTAAAGGTAAAAAACGAACCAACCCAATATGACATGCATCAATGGCAATGCTAGCAGCACACCTAAAGCTGCAATCAAATAGCCCCAATTAAATGGGTCGTGTGGACTGTTATCATCTTGCATTACTGCACTCCAAACTTGAAGGGTAAACACCCTTACTTTACAACTAAATTTAAGTCGCAGATATTAATCCATAGTTTAATAAAATGATAGCCCTAAAAAGCTAAGCTTGTGATAACTATCCTTAAAACTGTTACGTTGTAAGGCGCTGACAGGAAAATGCTCTGCTATAAGCTTAGTTTGCTATGTGCAAAGCCTATTATCCATCAGTGCGCATAAGTTCAGCCAATAAATATATTAGATAAAAGATACAAATTTATTCGTCTACAGGGAATAATATTTCTTGCTTTAATAACTGCTGTAACACTTGTTGAAGTGACTCAGTGATTTGTTGAACATCAAGTTGCGGCATGGCTGCAATCATCTCTTTGCTAAGAAAGTCAATGCTAACCATTCCTTGTTGCGTAATAATATTTAACAAGTGCGCAGATACCGCATTGACGAGTGTAAAATTCACATCGTCTGTGGCATCTCGATAAATCACTAGATACACGATGTCACCGGCCTGTGTAGGTTGAAAATCAACTGTTATTTGATGAACTGGATATTGATAACTGACCAAGCTCGCTAAGTCTGACATCTGAACTTGGGTCACCGGTGAATACCCGTCCCATACTTTAACTATTTGACGCGATTGACGCACACTAACGTCTAACTCCAGCCATTCGTAATGTGCTAATTCGCGCATAAAGACTGGATCACTCTCGGTTAATTCATATTCACTGCTTAGGTATTCTACAAATTCTTTACTGATGTCAATGAAGTAGGGGGAGCAACATGTATGTTCAATAAAAAACTTTCGCACCAATACTTTCCATCGTTGTTCACAATACATACTCTCCAAGACAGGAAATCCTGCGTTGAGAAATCCTAAAATGTTGTTAAAAAATAATTCTCGATATATTTTTAAACGACGGTCTTCGATGCCCTTATCAAATGGGTAGGCTTGAGGATTTTTTATGTGTTGAATAAAAGCATATTGTGTTTTTATAAAAGACTTCATCAGGCACTAAATTGTTTAGGGTGCTGAGCAGACACTTGCTGCTGAATAGTTCTGATTTTTTCCATTTCTAATAACAAATCATTAATGGACGGAATATTAAAATCTCTTTCTAACAACGTTGGAAAAACACCATGGTACTCATAGGCTTTTTTAAGTAATTGCCAGACAGGTTCAATCACGTCAGCACCATGAGTATCAATTTTCAAATCATCAGCTTCATCATAGTGTCCTGCGATATGCCCATAAACAATTTTACCACTGGGCATAGCGGCCAAAAAGGATTCGGCATCGTAACCATGGTTAATTGAGTTGACGTAAATATTATTCACATCTAGTAACATCAAACAACCAGATTCATTCAACACCGAAAGTGTGAATTCTTGTTCACTCATTTCTTGTCCAGGGGCGGCGTAATAAGACACATTTTCTAACAGCAACGGCCGCTCAATGATATCTTGCACTTGCTTAATCCGCTCGACTACATGTTTAACTGCCTCTTCGGTAAAAGGAATAGGCATCAGGTCATATAGGTGGCCTTGACCCGAGCAGTAACTTAAATGTTCACTGTAGTACAAAATTTGATGTCTATCTAAAAACGTCTTTACACTTTTTACAAAGGGGATATCAAGAGGCTCAGGGCTGCCAATAGACAAAGATAAACCATGGCCAACAAAATTACAGGTAGAAGTAAATTGGTTGAGGTTTTTCTGATACTTTCCCCCAAGGGGGATCCAGTTTTCGGGCGCAACTTCCCAAAAATCCACGGAACTGGGGATATCAGGTAATAGCTCTTTGAGCATTTCTCGGCGTAAACCTAAGCCTACCCCTGAAAGATGTTTATTCGTCATTAGATGTGTCACCCTGAGCTTTCTAAAATAAAGGCCGACATTATTCGACCTTTATTTTATTATCAGTTCTTAGAAATTTATTAAGCTTGACCGCCACATTTACCTTCACCGCATTTGCCTTCTTTCATGGCTTTGGCTGCTTTTTCGACTTTATCACCGCCGCATTTACCTTCACCACATTTGCCTTCTTTCATGGCTTTGGCTGCTTTTTCAGCTTTATCCCCGCCGCATTTACCTTCACCACATTTGCCTTCTTTCATGGCTTTGGCTGCTTTTTCGACTTTATCACCGCCGCATTTACCTTCACCACATTTGCCTTCTTTCATGGCTTTGACTGCTTTTTCAGCTTTATCACCGCCACATTTACCTTCACCACATTTGCCTTCTTTCATGGCTTTGACTGATTTTTCAGTTTTACCACCGCCGCACTTCCCTTCTTCAGCAATGAGCATATAACCAGATTCTAAAGAATGAACGCTAAATGGATTAGTATTTGCTTGAACGCTAATAGAAGCAAGTGAGCCGATAACGACTGCGCCAATTGCAGAGACGATTGCTGTTTTTTTAATTTGTTGCATATTGGTTTCCTTTGAAATTATGAGTTAATCAAAAAACGGCTATTAAATAATGTAGCCTAGTTCCAGTAAACTAGACATAGAAGCACTGGGTATTATTTCAACTTTTTTTCGCAAATACATATTTTCCAGCTGAACAGCTTATTTAAAGTAAAGAATACTTTCTTAAATTAAACCGCCTCTTCATTTTCTTCACCTGTACGAATGCGAATAACGCGCTCTACGTCGGATACAAATATCTTTCCATCACCTATTTTCCCAGTTTGGGCTGTCTTCATAATAGTTTCAATACAGCGCTCTAATTGTTCATTTGTCACTATCAATTCGATTTTAACTTTAGGTAAAAAATCAACATTATACTCCGCACCACGATACAACTCAGTATGACCTTTCTGCCGACCAAACCCTTTTACTTCGGTAACAGTCATGCCACTTACACCAACTTCTGACAATGCTTCACGAACATCATCCAATTTAAACGGTTTAATTATCGCTTCAATTTTTTTCATTTTATGTCTCAATTAGTGTGACTTATTAATTTAAAAAATTATTAGTCATATAAGGTTGGAATGGGGATGCGTTTATGTTGCGTCTTTTCAAAAATAGCCACCAATTTTTCTGCAATATCGTCTGCTACAACTTTACCCTCTAAAAAATCATCAATTTGGTCATAACTCATTCCGAGAGCTTGTTCATCAGATTTTTGTGGGACTAAAGTTTCTAAATCAGCTGTTGGCGTTTTATAAATAACAGTTGGTGGAGCACCTAAAAATTCAGCTAATTGCCTTACTTGGCGTTTATTAAGACCAAATAAGGGGGCAAGATCACAAGCACCATCACCGTATTTGGTATAAAAACCGGTGATATTTTCTGCTGAATGATCTGTACCTAAGACTAGACCATCAAGTAAACCGGCGACTTGATACTGCGTCACCATACGAGTGCGCGCTTTAACATTACCTTTGACAAAATCACACTTACTTTCGCTATCAGTAAGTAACCCAACAGCATCAAGAGCTAAACGTGTTTCTTTATCAATTGCATCTGCACCGGGTTGTATATTGACAGCAATATGTTGACTTGGCTGAATAAAATCTATTGAAGCTTGAGCGTCAGCCTCATCTGCTTGCACATTATATGGCAATCTAACTGCAATAAACTGATAATCTTTTTTATATTCTTGGTTTAGTTGGTTAACTGCAAGCTGAGACAATCGTCCCAACGTACAGGAATCGACGCCGCCACTTATACCTAAAACTAAAACTGTCATTCCACTGCTAATAAGCTGAGATTTAATAAAATTGATCCGACGCTCAACTTCAAAATTAACATCGATTTTAGGTAAAACCCGCATTTGTTCTATTACAGTACTCGTTTGCATTTTTCCACCTCAATAATGTCATGCCAGTCAATTAATTAAGCTAGGCTAGTGATGTTTCCCATTATTACTTTTTATTATTCATAACTCAAAAGGTAACTTCTGCCCAATATTATCAACATGTGTATATTAATCTTAACCTTTGATAACTATTTCATACCTTAAAAGTTCAAATATAGTTTATCTTAAGTCTACAAATATTGGAGTAGATAACATGAAACAACAAAAAGGTGTGACACTGGTTGAATTAATGATCACTGTTTCCATTGTTGCTATTATACTGACATTTGTTGGCCCCAGTATTCAAAGCATATTAATAAAAAATGATATTATTGCAGAAATCAACGAAACCAGTTCGTTGATCCAATATGCCAGACACCATGCCATAGATGAACAGGCACAGGTCGTAGTATGTCCGTCTACAGATTACTCTGTATGCTCAAAAAATTGGAATTCTCCTAAAATAGTATTCATTGATAAAAACGATAACGCTATTCGAGACACCACAGAAGAATTACTAGTTACAATAGGTGCAACGTCTTCGACCATCTTGATGACCAACACAACCGATATCATTAAGTTTGCCGGAACCGGTGAAGCAAATGAAACAACTGAAATTTTACTTTGTCATAAAGATGGGAAATCAGAATATGCACGATCATTGTCAGTTACTTTGCAAGGAAGAGTTAAGATGAGTAGCGACAGTGATAAAAATGGCATATACGAAAATGCTTCAGGCAACACATTATCTTGTTAATTTTTATAGCCAACTTAATTGATATTCATTGATTCAAATTATATTTAGTCAAATAGAAACTAAATAACTAATAAAACAGTTTTCTTGTCATATTCTGTTCCTATTATTATCCTACTATGCTCAGATACTTCATCAATAAATACCAACAACTACCACTCAAAACTAAAAAGGTATAAATATGCGGTTACTACACACGATGCTGAGAGTCGGAAACCTTCAAAACTCAATTGATTTTTACACTAACCTTATGGGTATGAAACTACTAAAGCAAAGTGAGAACACAGAGTACCAATATACTTTGGCCTTTATTGGGTATGGTGAAGAGTCTGATACAACTGTGTTAGAGCTAACCTATAACTGGGGTGAAAATCATTATAATATGGGTGATGCATTTGGTCATATTGCTATCGGAGTAGATGATATATATGGCGTATGTGAATTTATTGAGCAACAAGGAGGAGATGTGTACCGTAAGCCTGGTCCAGTAAAAGGCGGCAAATCAGTGATCGCTTTTGTGCGTGATCCAGACGGTTATGCTATCGAATTAATTGAACGCAAATAAAGTGAATTTTATGAAATACTATCTTTTAGGGCTGCTAATCCTCGCCTTTACCAGCAAAGTAATTGCAGCTAAAGCTTTAGTCATTGCCCACAGGGGGGCCTCAGGGTACCTACCTGAACATACCCTTGAGTCAGTGACTTTAGCCTACGCGTTAGGTGCTGACTTTATTGAACAAGACTTAGTGGTAACCAAAGATTCAAAATTAATAGTTTTACATGACATTCATCTTGAAACAGTGACGAATGTAGAGCAAGTATTTCCTGGCAGAAAGCGTGAAGATGGACGATATTATGTCTTAGACTTCACGTTGGCTGAATTGAAAACACTTAACGTACATGAACGTCAAAATGCAAAAGGTAAACAGGTTTTTTCTAATCGTTATCAAGGCAATGGCACGTTTCACATTGCCACTTTTGAAGAGCAAATTGAATTGATCCTGCAATTTAATCACCAGTTCAACAAAACTACCGGCTTCTATCCAGAAATAAAATCTCCCGCTTGGCATAAGGAACAAGGAGTGGATATAAGCCAGCTAGTTTTAGCTGTTTTGCGAAAGTATGAGCTAGATGATGCAGATAAGGCTGTATTTTTACAGTGTTTTGATTTTGCTGAAACTCAGCGATTACGAAATGTCTTAAACGCGAAAGTCAAACTCATACAACTCATTGGCGAAAACGATTGGCTTGAGTCACCTACTAATTACAACTTCCTAAAAACACAAGAGGGATTAGAGGCAATAGCAAAGGTTGCCCAGGGCATTGGGCCTTGGATACCTCAGCTCGTTGATCTCAAAAGTATGCAACCTACAGGCTTTGTCAAACGAGCTCGTATTGCTGGCTTAAAAGTCCATCCTTATACTTTTCGCAAAGACGCGTTACCAGACAATGTAGATACACAACAAACAATGCAATTATTATTTGAAGAATTAAAAGTAGATGGTCTTTTCACAGATTTTCCGGATACTGTGATTAAGTACCTTTCAAGTACATAGAAACGGCTTAGTTAAAATAATTAGGCCAATAAACCTTCACGACGTTACGATTTTTTGGCCTTGTTCTGTCAATTTAGGATTATTATAACTTTGCTGCACATCTGCAATACATCCTTCACAGTAAAAGTCAGCATCTACTTGCTGCATCACTTATTTTATATAAGCCAACTCAGAAGCTAGTGATGCAGTTTTATTAGCCTTATTGTTATTCCCAAAATGATAAAATACCTTTGCTTAAACTAAAAAACTCCGATAACAATAGGGTCCCAAGTCATACCAGTTAAATAAATTGCCATCTTCAATTTCTAAATACTTACCTTTGTAAAATGCGCCTGCTAATTTTTCATACAGTTGTTACCAAGACTAATGCTAAATCAATGCGAGTTAAAAAAACATCGGATTTGGGGCAAACATACTATGTAGATTGATAGCTTCATTTATCTAACATTAAGCTCTTTTAAGATTTTTGATATTGTTGCTTAATTAGATCAGCACAACGTTCTGCAATCATTATTGTTGGAGCATTGGTATTTCCGCCTACAAGCGTGGGCATGACAGAAGCATCCACCACTCTTAAGCCTTTTATAGCTTTTACCTTTAACTCTGGATCTACGACTGTCATCTCATCTTCTATATCACCCATTTTGCAGGTACCTACTGGGTGGTAAATAGTTTCAGCTTTTTTACGGATAAAAGCCAATATTTGTTCATCTGTTTGTGCTTCAGGACCAGGTCCTATTTCCCAAGATTGGTATTTTTCAAAGGCTGGGGCAGCTAAAATGGTCCGCGCACGTCGCACACCATCAATCATCACTTTTTGATCATCAGGGTGTTCGAGGTAATTCGGGTTAATGCTAGCCAAATCACTAGGGATATTTGAGCGTAACTTTATCTCTCCTCGACTTTTGGGGTAAAGGCAACATACATGCACGCCATAACCATAGCCAAATGCAGTAGTGCGCCCATGATTAAGCAAAATCGCCGGTAAAAAGTGATATTGAATATCAGGAATATCTCCTGCACTGCCCGTTCTATCGAATCCCCCTGCCTCAGCAACATTGCTGGTGAAAAGGCCTTGGCGATTAAACATATAATTAAACGCGGCTTTAACATAACGAGGAATGAGGGCAAGTGAAATAGAATAGCTATCACGGTTTTTGCAGCGATGTTGCACTATGGTGTCAAGATGATCTTGTAAGTTTTGCCCAACCCCGGGTAAATCTGCTTTTACTTCAATACCCTTTTCAGTTAGATGCTCTTTTGGCCCAATACCTGACAACATCAATACTTGTGGTGAATTAATAGCCCCTGCAGATAACAGCACTTCTTTATTGGCAGTAAGTTCAAAAGATTCGCCATCGAGTTGCAGTTTCACACCTGTCGCCACACCATCTTCAATTTGAATTTTCTCAACCAAAGCATTGGTTAACACAGTTAAATTAGGCCGCATTAAAGCCGGCGTTAAATAACCTTTAGCTGTAGAGCAACGTTGACCATTTTCCTGAGTGACCTGATAAAAGCCTAATCCTTCACGTTTAGCACTATTAAAATCTGTGACTTTAGACAAACCAATTTCTTCAGCTGCATCAACAAATGAATGTGAAAGAGGATTAGTGTGGCGTAAATCACTGACGCTCAGATAACCGTCAGCACCGTGCAGCTCGCTCTCACCATGTTGTTGTTTTTCCGACTTTTTAAAATAAGGTAAAACCGTTTGCCAATCCCACCCTTTGGCGCCCATATCATTCCATCGGTCATAATCTTCAGGCACACCACGTATGTAACACATTGCATTGAGAGAGCTTGAACCGCCTAATACTTTGCCTCGGGGCCAAAAAAGCTGGCGATTATTTAATTCAGGTTGCGGCTCGGTATCATATTCCCAACCTAAGTTGGTCAGTCGAGTAAGAAAGGCCAAACCAAATGGAATATGAATAAAAGGACTTTTATCTTTACCACCTGCCTCAATTAAACACACGCTAAATTGGCTATTTTCAGTTAAACGCGCCGCTAAAGTAGCACCAGCTGAACCTGCGCCTATGATAATGAAATCGAACTGTGACTGAGAAATTTTTTGCATAAAATCGGTTACTTATTTGAACTGAAAATATTAGGACTTGTTGCTCTTTAATATGCCGTTGTAACATTGTTAACAGTGGCTATAACATGAACAACACTCATCTGATGTCATACCAGTTATTGTATCAAAAAAGATAACTTAGTGTTACTTTCCTGTAAACTTAGATGTCTAGTGCAGAATAAAATTATACAATAAAATTCAATTAGTTATAAAATGCTCGCTGAGTAAAGCATTATCACAATTATTTATGGAGAAGCATTAGTTTGGGTTTGCAATCTTTCAAAATGGCATTTCGCTTACTCCTAGTTAAGTGCTTGATCCGCTTTAAACGACTGAAGCACGTGGATTATTCAGTAGATGATATCAGTCGATTAATTAAGCCTCATCTACCACTTTCATTACCTATTTCTGTACCTAAAGGAGAAGGTCGTTTTGCGCTCTCAAAAGTGAATATTTCGATGCCCTTCAATTCACCCTATATTCAAGCCGAGGTGTTAGGCGCAATTGAAGTCACCTATTTCAGTAACCCCATTTACCGTGCTCATGTTGTATTAGTTGTTCAAGCCACCCCAAAATATGATCAAACCACAAAAAACGTTCTGTTAACTGAACTACGTATTACCGATATTAATACGTTAAACGATGAATATTCGATTTTCAAAGATACTTCTAGCCTAATCAATCAGTTCGTTCCCAGTCCTGTGCTGTCTATGGTGACGGGAACAATGAAAACAGCATTCAGTATTATGACTGGGACCACGGCTTCCGAGGCTAATAGTTATTTGCAAATGTATTTAAGTGGCAGCAAACAAAAGATACTGGATTACCACAAACCACAGATAGAAAACATTATTGTTGAATTGGCGGCCAGTGAAGATATGCAATATAGTTTGGACACAAATGACTTTGAAGAAAATCTTTTCATTCAATATGGTAAAGAGGTAGTGGTCGAAGAGAGACATTTGAGATTTAAATTTTGAATAATTCATCGCTTTAATCGCAGTGGCTCAACACTTCAGCCAAAGCTGTACGATTAACATATGCAGGGATGAACACATCACGCTCAGCATACATTATGGTATTATCGGTTGCTGAGCGCCTTTTTGTATAATCATTGTCTAGCCGTTTTAGCCTTTTCTTCCCATTTCTATATGTCATTAACAAACGTATCCACACAAACATTAAGAACAATCTAAATGCTTTTTTGGGTTTACTCCCGATATGGTATTCAGCAATTAATAGAACGAATTGTTATCGATTATGTTGTCTGTTTTATCCAGTATAAGTATTCGTTGTTTAATGCATTCGTATGCCTATCCAATACGCTGAATTATTGCAGGGTTCATTTTCAAAAATCATGCGGACACTTCATTAATTTTTTTACCAATATCATCTATATTAAGACTAGGATCATCGAGACATTTTTCTAACATATCAAACGCTTCGATACTGTAACGTGCCAATGGCTCTAAACTATCAATATTATTATTACAGCAAACGAGTCCAATATTGGCCTGACCATTATAAGTCACCATAGTAATGTTCACTCCACCACCAGGGGTAATAGTTGAAATAGGGTATGCAGCTAGCATTTGACTATCTTTAAAATACATTACTTCAGAAGGCCCTGGCATATTTGACACCAAGATATTGGCGATAGGTTTGACCCAATTCGATAGGCCTAACATTTCAAAGATCAGGGCATAGGTCTGGATTAACAAAGTATAGTAGCTAAATGATGCAGGATGAGAAGACGTAGCTGCTCTTTTGACTTTTCGGTGATTCTCAATTATCTCTCTGAGTCTAAGGTAAGGATCAGTGTGTCCATGAGCCAGTTCAACTGGCACTATAGCTATTCGATTGCCATAGGTTGTTTCACCGGGTTTACGTAAATTAATAGGCATATTGGTGAACAACGCTTTTTCAAATGTCTGCCCATAGTCAGCAAGTTGCCTATGGACGGCGATATCAAACACACATAACATAAGTTCATTGGCTGTGGCTCTTAAACGTTTGCTCAGTACCTTAACACGCGCAAAGTCAATTTCTAAGGTAGCGACTGCTCGGCCTTTTTTGACCTGCCCTGTCAGCACCGTTTTAGTGCCTGTAAAAGGCAATGGCATATAGTCTTTATTTATCCTGAGTAACTTTATCAATAACCTAAACCAAATCCAAATTGAATCCTTAACGGCTATAATAAAACCACATAGCCCCCCAAAAACGGCTTTAAACCATGGTGTTTTATGGCGTGTTTTTTGGGTTCTGTCCATTGCCCAAACGGGTACAAAGCCTTGATTAACCGGGCTCTTACCATAGCCTGCCTGAAACCAACGGATTAAGGTGCTGCCATCTCCACACATATGATGGATTTTGATATATAAAGCGAACTGTTCGGTATTGGTGTCTTTAATTAAATGGAATTGCCAAAGTGGCTTATCTCTGTCTAGCCACGTTTCATGCAAACTAGCGACAAATATATTTAAGGCAGGCTTATCGTTCAAGTCATCGATATTATGTACTTTAACGTGGTAGTGCATGTCTAACTGCTCGACAGGTACAAACTTGAGCGGGTAACCCATCACCGTCCTGACCCGGCAGTTAAAGGGTGCTGTAGCTTGATCAAAGGTGTGCATTTCTGCCAACAACTTATCTACATAATCGCTTGCCGCATCAGCGGGTATTTTAAGCAGTTGCAAGACTGCGACATGTTTAGGGTTAGCTTCAGTTTCGGTGATCCAAAATGTCTTATCGAGAAATGTTAGTTTTTTACTCAAAACGTTATCCTTTTATGCTGATACACAACACGTTTTAGTTCATTATGCTTGATTGGAGAATTCGTGATTGACTATCGCTTCTTGCAGATGATGTAACTCACCTAGCTCGATGTTGATGTAAGGCAGTAACGCGAACAAAATTGCTGACAAACTTTTATATAAATACTCATCACCATTTATATCATGACCTTTTAAAGCGTAGTAATTTCCCGCCTGACTAAATACTAATCCGATGATCTCTACCATTTGATTACACTGACCAGCAGAAGCCGTAATGCTACCTTGTACCACAAACTGTGCCAAAAGCTCAGTAACACAACGTTCTTGAGCTGCCATCAACTTGATAAACCCTTTGGTCACACTAGGATATTTATCAGTTAGATCGGTAGGGTTTCGATACAAAAAACGAAATAAATGGTTTTTTTCAATGATCAGGTAAAGATAATAAAAAAACTCTTCAATGCTTAAAGAAGTATCTGTTTGATTGCTTGGAGCATCAATAATGCCGTGCAACTGGGCTTGATAAAGATCAAACAAGGCACCCACTATGACTTCTTTACCTTTAAAATGATAATACAAATTACCAGGACTGATATCTAATTCCATTGCAATCTCGACACTGCTAACGTTGCTTTCCCCTTTCTGATTAAAAATATCAAGGGAAGTTATTAATATACGTTCAGCCGTTTTCATTTTATTATTACCAATAAATGTGATGGAACATGTCAATATGATTGATAGATTGACATACTGTTTACATAGAGTGCAAGTGTTTGAAGAGTGCAAGTATTTTAAGAGTGCAAGTATTTGAAAGTGAAGCTTTTGCATCTTTAAGAGTATGACAAGATTAAAGTATCAACAGAGGTAGAAAATGATAAGAGTGTTGTTCAACAAAAAAGGTGGTGTGGGTAAGTCAAGTTTGGCAGTCAACCTTGCAGCGATTTCTGCCAGTCAGGGATACCGAACCTTACTGATTGACTTAGATACACAATGTAATAGTACAGCCTACCTGAATGTGACTGGACTAGGGAATGACTGCAGCATAGCGGATTTATTTGAACAAACTATTACCTTTCATCTGCATCGTCGCCCTGCCAGTGACTTCTGTCATCCAACACAGGTTGACAATCTGGATATTATTGCTGGCTCAGAGCGTCTAACGGAGATGGAAAGCGAGTTAGACAGCAGGCACAAAATTTATAAACTGCGAGAAGCCTTAGACTCACTGAAAGATACCTATCAACACATTTTTATCGATACTGCACCCGCTCTAAATTTTTACAGCATGTCGGCGTTAATCGCTGCACAACGATGTTTAATACCTATTGATTGCGACGACTTCGCTCGACAAGGGCTATATAGTCTACAAAAAAAAATTGCAGAGATAAAAGAAGATCATAATGAAAATTTGGAAATAGAAGGGATCATTGCTAATCAATATATGACTAATGCTAATTTACCAAAGCAAATCGTCAATGAATTAATAGCAGAGGGTTTTCCGGTATTGTCAGAGTACATTGGCCAATCAGTAAAGATGCGCGAGTCACACCAAGCAAAAAAACCGCTCATATTGCTTGCCCCTAAACATAAACTAACTCAGTCTCTAATAGGTATTTTTAATTTACTGAATAAAGATTAATTAATATTTAAAGGTTTTAGAATTTTGTTATTGACCGATATTTTTTATTGCTATTTGAAATGAACCAGGCTGTTTATCCGCAAGCATAAAACCTATTTGTCTAACGTCAGAAAATGATAAGGCCGGTGCACGACTCACAATCTGACCACGGAATTGAGCGACGAAATCTTTCTCATTAAAAGCTAAGGTTTGCCATTTATCACTGCTGCTAGAAAATGTTGCCACATATGCCACCCCATCAAATCCTTTGTTGGTTCTGAGACGTAGCTGATAACTTCGTCCATCCCCACTGATTTCTATCAAAATTGGTGTTACGCCGCTTTTGAGTGTGACTGGTCCAACACGCCTAACAGAGGCAAATCCACCGTTATTTTTTAAAGAAAGTTCACCTTCAAAATAAGCAATGTTATCAACCACACGTAAATTCGACTGTGATAATCCTCCCATGACACTGTCGTTAACGCGATACCAGTAACTAAGTTCTTCAACACTTGAAAAATCAACTTTCCACTGGGCTGATACATATGTGCTTTTCATGATAAACAAGATAATTATTATAATTTTCATATGTCGTATTACGTCAAAAACAAAGAATTAGATTAATTTATAAAATTTTAGTTTGAAATAATGAGGATTTGCTACATAAAAACTAAATACAACTGTACAAAACCAGCACCCATGCCTAATAGTGCGCCTGTTAAAATCAATTTCCATTCATCAGCCTCGTAGGCGGGACGAAGTACACCCTCAAATTCTTCAGGCGACA
>Ga0209712_10001074_pt1 | contig 23465 bp, 35 predicted proteins | sample ArcOceMetagenome_FD_187443 | JGI IMG/M metagenome (GOLD analysis project Ga0209712, IMG submission 187443) | Marine eukaryotic phytoplankton communities from Arctic Ocean - Arctic Ocean - Greenland ARC118M Metagenome (SPAdes) (version 2) | ecosystem: Environmental > Aquatic > Marine > Oceanic...
CTTGAAAGACCCGAAATGTCTCTCTTTATTTAAAATAACTAACTCGTAAGAGTAGTAAACCAAATATCAATGCAGAGATATCCTTGGTACGCTGACAATGTTCGGGAGTTGTTTAGTTATATTTAAAATGTCCTGTGGTGTAATTGGTAACACGTCTGTTTTTGGTACAGAAGAGTATAGGTTCGAGACCTGTCGGGACAACAAAAGTTATAGTATAAAAAAGTTTTATGGGTGATATCAAAATATTTGACGATTTTTTATCTTTAGAACAGCAAGATAATATTGAAAGGGAGGTTTTAAGAAATGTACACTTTAGGTGGCGTTCATCTTATTCTAGATTATTCCCACCTCCTAACTTGGAGGAGGCAACTGATTCAAGGCCTTTAGCCATGGACGCTCCTAAAGATGGAAAAATCAAAATCAAAGATAATAAGTTTTGGAACCAAAGTAGGCCAGGGTTAATGGTAGGTGAATGTTTTGAATATCACCATGGGTGGACTTGGTGGAGTAAAAGACCAGAATTCCAACGTATAATTACAGAGCCATTAGAACATACACTTGGCTTCCCATATACTATACAGAGAATTAAAATTAACTTTAATGCCCAAGAAATAATTGAAAATGATGGTTCTTGTTATGTGCCTCATGTTGATATAGAAGATGGTGGTGGTTTAACTGGAATTTATTATATTAATGATAGTGACGGTGATACTGTTATATTTAATGAAAAAGACAATACCCCAATTAGAAATAATGAGGAAATAAGTGTTAGGAAAGTTATAAAAAATAAAAGAGGGCGTTTAGTTTTATTTGATCAAAGCTTACTACATGCGGGGTGCCCACCAATTAAATCAAATCAACGACTAGTAATAAACTTTAATATAAAAAAATTATGAAAAAACAACAACTTCCAGATGCACAAAAACATCAAATTATTTCCTTTGTTAAATCCGCAATTAGAATAGTAGGTTACGCTTTTATTCCATATAGCTTGGAGACCGCAACTGTTTTACTTATATTATCGGAGTTCGTAGGTATAATCGAAGAATTAGTATAAATAAAAAAACAATAAATTATGAAATTATATTATTTTAGCGCACCTTGGTGCGGACCTTGTAAAGTATTAGGACCCCAAATGGAAAAAAGTGGTTTACCTTATACAAAAGTAAATGTTGATAGTGATACTGAATTATCAACTAAATATGGAATTAGAAATGTTCCATCACTAGTTAAAGTAGATGCTAGCGGAAACGAAATTAGTAGAATAGTTGGTAATAGACCAATAATAGAAATTAAAAACTGGTACAATGGGTAAATTTCAATCAAGCAAAGTATTTGACGGGTTTTCAACCGTATTTCGCCAATGGAAAGCAGAAACAACACATTGTAGGTTTTTACATGGTTATGGTATATCATTTAAAGTTTATTTCGAAGGTGATTTAGATGATAGAAATTGGGTTTGGGATTTTGGTGGTATGAAACGTGCTAAAACTCTAATAGATGATATGCAACCCAAAGCATGGATGGATTATATGTTTGACCATACTATGATTATAGCAGAAGATGACCCAGAATTAAGAGCATTCCAACAAATGGATACCGCGGGTGTAGCTCAAGTAAGAGTAATCCCAGCTACTGGTGCCGAGAAATTTTCAGAGTATATTTATAATAAGCTAAATGAATTTGTTAAAACCGAGACTGATAATAGAGTCAAAGTTATTAAAGTTAAATTCATGGAACATGGAAAAAATGCAGCATATTACTGCGAATAATAAGTTACGAGTGAATGAAAAACCACTTAAAAAAATTAACAATATGCACAAACAGTTAAAACGTATCGAGGACTACGAAAAAAACCTCCCGATTGTAGAAGTTTACACTGCAGTCCAATCTGAAGGCTCTAGAGCAGGATACCCAACAGTAGTAATTAGAACAACAGGATGCACTCACAGATGTTATTTCGGTGAAGGTGGTTGGTGTGATAGTTGGTATACAAGTATTCACCCAGAAAAGGGACAGTATACCTTTAATGATATTAAAGAAGCCTATACTAAAAACCCACACATAAAAGAGATGATGCTTACAGGTGGTTCACCTACTATGCATGCAGCTTTAGTAAATGAATTAACACATTTTGCACATGAAAATAAGATATTTATTACTATCGAAACTGAGGGGTCACATTTTTTACCCACTGATTATCCGATCAATCTATTATCTATATCTCCTAAATTCTCGAATTCAGTCCCTGTTGTCGGGGTGGAAACACCTCAAGGTGGAATCACGGACGAAAGAATGGTAAAACAACATAATAAGCTAAGACTTAATTATGACGCAATTAAACAATCAATATCTTACCATTCAGATTACCACATTAAACCGGTATGGGATGGTAAAGATAAAGGAGCATTAGCTGAAATTATGGAATGTTTAGAAATTTTAGATGTCCCTCAAGATAAAGTATGGTTTATGCCTGCTGGAGATTCCAGAGAATCATTATTTAAATCCTACCCTGTATTATTTGATTGGGTTAGAGATAATGGTTATAGAATGACATGGAGACCACATATCATTGCATTTGAAGATCAACGAGAAGTTTAAAACTAATATATGAAATTTAAAGATACAATAGGAATATATAACAATGCTTTTAGCAAAGAAGAATGTGGTGTATTAATTGAACAATTTGAAAAAGCTAACTTAGAAGGTACAACCTATACTGGTAAAAGTGGGGATGGTGTCGATGAGTATAAAAAAAGTAATGACTTTAACTTATTATCTTCTAATAATACTATAAACAAAAGTTTATCTGATTTAGTAATGGAGAAGTTTAACCATTATTTAAGCAACCATTATTTAGAAAATTACCCTCATAGTGATGAGTTTAACCACCACAGAATAGTAAATGGAAAGACTTACTACCCTCTACTCCAGATGCAAAAGTACGACCAAAATTCGGGTCATTATAATACTTGGCATACTGAAAAAGAAGACCTTAGAACTTCAGATAGAATGTTTGTATTTATTCTTTATCTAAATGATGTAGTAAAAGGTGGTGAAACTGGATTTTTATTTAAGGAAGAGGGAGATGATAATTTCTTTAGGGTAAAACCACAAACCGGTAAATTAATCATTCATCCTTCAAGTTGGCCTTACATACACAAAGGCTATATGCCTGAGTCTGATGATAAATATATTTTAACAACTTGGTTACTTTATAACGAATAGGTTTGGATAAGCAAGAAGCCCTTCGTATATTGGACGATATAAAGGATAACATAAACGTCTGCTGCGCCATAACTATGGACCCTGACGAAGTATTAGTATTAATTGATAAATTAGAAAGTTATATAAATGGAAGAACGTAGAAAAATACACCAAGAATTAGAAGTAGTACAGGAGGGATATGCGAATGGTGTCGCACCCGGATTCCCTTTCACAGACAAAGAAAAATTAAAAATAATTAGTAATGCAGAAAAAGCTTATGGTAAGTTTTTAGACGCATTAAAATGTGATTGGAGAAATGATCCAAACTCAAACGAAACACCTAGACGTGTAGCTAAAGCTTATGTTAATGATTTATGGTCCGGTAGATACACTGAGATGTCTCCCATTACATCATTTCCATCGGATGGTTATGATGGTATTGTTATTGAACGTAATATACCGTTAACTTCAATGTGTTCTCACCACCACCAAACAATAGGAGGTGTAGTTCATATTGGATATATTGTAGGTGAAGAAGGTAGAGTAATTGGCTTATCTAAATTAAATAGAATTGTAGAATTATTTGGTAGAAGAGGAGCTATACAAGAACAATTAACATCAGCTATACATAATGCTGTAGACAAAATTACTGAAGGTAATTTAGGTGTTATTGTTACTATTGTAGGGACTCATAATTGTGTAAGTTGTAGAGGAGTTAAACATCAAGGTGCTGCAATGGTAACAACCAAAGTATCTGGTGTATTTAAAGACAATGATAATGTAGCTAGAAAAGAATTTTTCGATAGTTTAAAGATTAATAACGGAGGACATAATATATAAACCATGGCGTTAAAAATAGGAAGTAATAAAATAAAATTAAGCTGGGACGATTTAGAAACTCTAGTTGACAAATTGTGTGAAAAAATCCCATTTGAAACCCCAACAGTAGATTCAGTAACAGGTATAGCTAGAGGTGGGTTAATTCCCGCTGTAATGGTTTCACACAAATTAGGTCTACCTTATGTAGATGTTGTTAGTGAAAATACTTTAGTAATAGATGATATTGCTGATAGTGGGGCAACATTAGAAAAGGCGCCAGGTGTGTACACAGCAGTATTACATTATAAACCTCATACTAGTAGTTTTAAACCTACAATATGGGCTGAAGAACATAAAGGTGATGAGTGGTTAATATACCCCTTTGAAAGAACTGATTCAAAACCAATGCAAGATTATCTAGGTGGGGTTGTTAAAGTAGAAGCCCCAAATCAAACATTTTTTTAACTAAATTAAATATATAAACATATGAATTATTGGCAAGTAGACGTAAAGTTAACATTAGAAAACGAGCAAGGTAGAATACAAAAAGTTACTGAAAAGTATTTAGTAGAAGCAGTATCACCTACAGATGCAGAAGCTAAAGTATTTAAAGATTTTGAAGGTGAAAGTAACTTTGAAGTAAATAAAATAGTAAAAACAAAAATTATTAAAATCATCTCCTAATGGGAAAACAATTAGAATTTTTCACTCCCAAAGCTGAAAACTGGAGTGAGGTGGATGGTAAGGTTACTAACAACCCTGTTCCTTTCGTAGATGAAGTAGAGATTTTTAACGACACTTTTAATAAACCAAACAATTATGACCCAACAATCCCAGATAAAAAAGAATGGATGTTTGTCCATGATTTCATCCTCGAAGAACTTGAAGAATATAGAGAAGCTTGCGAACGAGGCGACATTGTGGAAGTTTTGGACGCTTTGTGCGACATTGCTTATGTTTCCCTTGGGAACGGTACTATGTTACATGGCCTTAAGGGCAAGATATGGCCCGCTTATGAAGAGGTACAAGCTAGCAATATGTCGAAGGCTTGCAAGACTGAAGAAGAAGCCTTACAGACCGTCAGCTTACGAAGTAAGGAGCAAGGTGAGGCCTGTCATTTTGAGAAACTTGAGGAAGGACGGTATATTGTCTACCGAACCAGAGACAGAAAAGTAATGAAAAATGTTAATTATTTCAGACCTAACTTAAGCCAATTCTTTACAGAGGTTGAAATTGAAAGTTGTTTACCAAATACTGACCCCGGAACTATTATATAGATGAGTTATAAAAAATGTTATGTAGGTGAAAAAAAAGGTTGGAACACATATGAAATGCATCTATGGGAATCTGATGGCGAACATCAGAAAATCATATATGAAAATTTTGCTTATGTAGAAGACAAAGATAGTTATACTTGTAGAGGGTTAAATGGAGAATATTTAAAACCTACACTCGATTGGAGATTTTCTAGAAATGAAAAATATAGACATAAAAATACTCCAAAATTACATTTTCATGACATGAAAGTACACCAGAAATTCCTACTTGAAAGGTATGGAACTAATGATGTTCCTTCTACAGGACATAAAGAAATGTTCTTCGATATTGAGTGTGAAATGCTTGATTCGTTTGATGTTGAAGAAATTGAAAAAGCAAATAAAATTATTACTTCAATTGCATTTTGGGATAAAAAAAGTGGTATATGGGGTTGTTTAATCTTAGACCCTAAAGGACAAGTTGAAAAAAGTAAAACAGTAATCCCATATAGAACTGAAAAAGCACTACTTACTGATTGGGTAGGGATTATACAAGAAACAAAACCTGATTGCCTTATTGGTTATAACAGTGATAGTTTTGATATGCCTTATCTATATTATAGAATTTGTAATGTTTGTGGAAAAGACATAGCAGATATGATGTCTCCTTTATATGGTTATGTAGACGAACCTATTAAATCTAAAAAATATTCTAATTTCTTTTATGCTTCTAATATGTTTATTACTATAGAGGGTATTGAGTCTTTAGATTATATGAGGTTACATAAAAAATATAGCTGGAAAGATGAACCAAGTTGGAAATTAGATTCAATTGGAGAAAAATATGTTGGAGTAAAAAAGATTGAATATGATGGAAATCTAAATGATTTATACACAGATGATATTCATAAATTTGTAGAGTATAACTTTCGTGATGTTGAAATATTAAAATTGTTAGATGAAAAGTTAGATTATTTAGCACTAACAAGAAACATTTCACATAAAGGTAAACATAATTATAGTGAAGTTTATGCCAACACAACAACACAAGATGGTGCAATTTCTGCTTACTTAATTGGTCAGGGTATAATTCCAAATAATAAAGAAATTAACCCACAAAAGAAACAAGGTTATGCCGGAGGTTGGTTATTTTGCCCTCAAGCAGGGTTATATGAAAATATGTTTGATTTAGATTTAACATCACTGTACCCCGCGATTATCAGAACAATTAATATTGGGAAAGAAACATATGTCGGAAGAATTATAGATATTGATGATAGGAATAATCGCTTAGGTCTAAGTGATTTAAAATCTATGGACCAGAAGGAATTAATAACCTTTGAAAATACTAAAGGATTACATGAAAGGTGGGAAGTAGGTAAAATAGTAAAAGCAATCCAAAATGGTAATTATAGGGTAGCAGCTAACGGGTCATTTTTCTCAAGTGATAGAAAATCAACATTATCAGTTATATTAGAAAAATGGTTTAATGAAAGGGTTGAATATAAAAATTTAATGAAAAGTGCATACAAATCCGGTGACACCGAAAAGGGTAAATATTACCATTTAATGCAATATACAATGAAAATTTTACTTAATAGTTTATATGGAGCTACAGCTGTTCCAAACTTTAGGTATGGAATGAACTTTTCAATATTAAGTGAAGCAATTACGTTGTCTGGACACAGAATTATCCAAGAAAGTGCTTTATGTGCTAACAAGTTCTATAGTAAAATCATGGAGGGAAAAATAACAAAAGAGGAATTCATAAACAAACTAGAAATATGACATTAAAAAAACAATCCATTAGAAGCAACCAGACAGTCACAGTAGATGGGGAACCAATCTCTAAAGAAGAATTGATAACTAGAAGTGAGAAATGGAGTGAAATCCAAGAAAACTTCTTTAAAAAAATGCTTAAACAAGGAGGTAAATTTAAAGTTGCGGGTGTTGGGTATAAAGTAGCAGTAGCAGAAAGAACAGATATAGACTCAAAAGGAAATAAACCAGTTACGGTACCTCCACTACCAGGGGAAAGAACATTTTAATATGAAAGTAAGCATTACAAACGGGGAGTTATTAGATAGAATTTCAATTTTAGAACTTAAAAAACTAAACATGAAAGATGCAGCCAATTTAGCTGCAGTGGAAAAGGAATTTTTAGAACTAAACAGACTTGTTGTAGAAGTATTTTCACAAAATGATTCAACATTACAAGTATTATTTTTAGAATTAGCTAGAATAAATGGTAAGTTATGGGAGTTAGAAAATTTAGTTAGAAAACCAGAGGTTTCAAATAAAGAATTCATTAGTTACTCAAAAACTATTTTCAAATATAATGGGATTAGAAATGATTTAAAAAATGATATTAATTTAGTTACAGGGAGTGATAATTTACATCCAAAAGAATATGAGTAAGATACCTAAAAATATATTTCAAACATTTGAACATACTGATTTCAACCCCCATTTTCAAAAATTAATTGATGATTGGAAGATTGAAAACCCAGATTATAATTACCTCATATATGATAAAAACCAAAGAGAGGAATTTATAAAGGATAATTTCCCTAGTGAAGTTTGGGAGGCGTATACTAGAATTAAACCTGGGGCCTTTAAATCCGATTTATGGAGATATTGTATTTTACACAAATACGGGGGTTTTTATATGGATATAGACACGGTGTGTTTAGGACAATTAGATATGTTTATTAGCGATGATATTGATTTTGTTGCCGCTATTGATTTAAATCTAGGTGATTTAGAGTTTCATAATGTAGCCAACGCATTCATCGGTTGTACACCGGAACATCCGGTTATTGCTCAATGTATACAAAACGTTATAACAATAGTCGATGCTGAGGCTTTACCGTATAATATAATGAATTTTTGTGGACCTGGATGTTTAGGGATGATTATTAACAAATATTTAGGTAGACGTGAAAAAGAATCTATGGTTGATTTCCAAGGAAATCATAATAAAATCCAACTAATACATTTTGAACGATACACAGAATATATTAGAAACCTAAATGGTAAAAAAATATTACAAAATAAAAACAGCCATCAACAAATAAAAGAACTATATGACCTTGAATGTGGTAAAGTAGAAAATTATTTTGATTGGGGAAAATTTGGTTTTAAAAACGTTCGATTTGAAGATATTGTAGTTCCAAACCCATTTACTATAGATAAAAATATTACACTACTGTCTAACTATCATAATAACAACCCAGCTGCATTTCATTTATTTACCCATTGTGGTGTATCAGATTGTATAAGAAGAGGATGGAGATGGGAAGAACACCAACACCACATTATAAATAAATATTTAAATAAAGATTCAATAGCTGTTGAAGTTGGGGCTCATATTGGTACAATAACTGTAAAGCTTAGTAAAACAACAAAACAAGTTTATGCCTTTGAACCAATAAGACAAACATATAACCTTCTTAAAAGAAATTTATTATTAAATGTCTGTCAGAATGTTAAAACATATGAATGTGCTTTAGGAAATAAAATAACAAATAAAAAAGTAAAATGGATATCAGAAAATAATGTTGGGGGTACGGGCTTAGAAGACGGTTATGTAACTAAGGATTCCAATTTATCAACGGATATTATAGTAGATGTAAAAACACTAGATTCTATGGGGTTTGACCATATAGATTATATAAAAATTGATGCTGAAGGGTATGAAGAATGGGTAGTTGAAGGGGGAATTGAAACAATTACAAGGGATTTACCTTTAATTGTATTAGAATGTTTTGATGAAAAATTATTTAATAGCCATACTATAGATGCTCCTAAAGCAACTAATGAGGAAATTGAAAGAAGATTTGGATTATTGATAGATCTTGGTTATATTTACGAACACGTATATTTTGAAGATTTTATATTTATACCACCAAAATTACAATAAATGAAACATTTAGAGGAAACACCAGATTTTATTTGTGAACCCGGTAAAACTAATTACTGCGCGTATGTTGATACAGATTCAAATTATATCAATGCCGGCCCGTTATTAAAATTTTTATGGGAGGATTATGATACTATGGATGATAATATTAAAGATAATAATGCTGAGCAAGTAGCATTCCAATTTGAACATGAAATAAACGATTATTATTCAACCTTAGCCGAAGATGTTTTTAATACCCCTAAAGAAGAACACCATCTAGAAATGAAAACTGAATGTGTTATTCGTTCTGCTTACTTTAGAGCAACAAGACGATATGCTCAATGGATTACAAAGCAAGAAGGTATTGAAAAAGACATTTTAGACATTAAGGGGTTAGAATTTATGAAAGCAAATTTCCCACCTGTATTAGGGAAATTTTTTAATGGTCTTTTAACACAAGTACTAAAAGGTGCTACTAAAGATGATATTTTATCTCAAATAAAAGTAATGAAAAAACAAATATTAGAAGGTGAAATACCTATTACCAAGTTAGGTAACCCTACATCAGTAAAAAAATATGATGATTATATAGGTATTAGAGCTAGAGCGGGGGAGATGTTTAGTGGTATTAAAAAAGGAGCCCCTGCTGCTGTAAAAGCTGCTATACGCTATAATGATTTATTAAAATTTTGGAAGTTAGATAGAAATTATAACCCCATAACTAAAGTAGATAAAATTAAGTGGATTTATTTAAAAGATAATCCTTATAAAATAGAAGCATTAGCATTTTTAGACTATGACATGCCTAACAAGATTGTTGAGTTTTTAGATATGTTTGCTGATAGGAAAAACGTATTCGAATCAATATTATTAAATAAATTAGAAGGATTTTTTACTGATTTAGAATGGAAATTAGATTTAAATCCATTCAATTCAGCATTTGAAACAATAAAAGTATAAGTTATGATAAATAAAAACAAATTACAATCATTCATCTCAAAATATTATTTAGGTGAATTTAATCAAGCCAAATGGAAGATTAACGAGAATAATGTACTATCAGTCCATGTTGGAGGGGCGGGGTTAGCAGCTAATGTTACAGTTAAAGACTTCCCACTTGAAAAAGGCGAATTAGGTGTCTTTGATAGTAACAAGCTCCAAAAACTAATAGGTATAACTAGTGGTGATTTATTATTATCAACTGAGTCCCAAGGGGCACTATCAAGAAAATTAAATATAAGTGATGCTAATTTTGAATTAAGTTATTCTTTAGCATCACCCACGATAATCCCAAAGATAGATTGGTACAAAGATCTTGATTGGGATATGACTTTAGATTTATCTAGAGAAGATATTGATAATTTGTTAAAAGCAAAAAATGCACTAGCTGAATATAATTCACTAGTAATAGAAGGTGTTAGAGATTTAGATGGTAAAACCGTATGTCAATTTACATTCGGAGATAATACAGATTTTTCAAGTAAGGTAACATACCAAATTGATGGAAATGTAAGTGATGAGTTTTTAACTTTAACACTACCCTTTAACTCACATTCACTAAAAGAAATATTAAATGTAAATAAAGATAGTGACTCAACTAAATTTTATTTATCATCTAAAGGATTAGCAAAATTTACATTCGACAATGAAGAAATGTCAAGTGTTTATTATATAACAAGAAATGAACAAATAAATTAACATTATGTATAAAGATTCAAACCCACAAGAGGACGGAGGAACTGTCCACACAGATCAATTTTCAGTAAGTCCTGATCATAAGGACCGAATATTTATTATAGACGACTTCTATACTAACCCTATAGAACTTAGAAAATTTGCTGTTAATCAGTGGTTTTTTGATGATGAAGGGTATGAAGGTTTAAGAACAAGAAAACAATTCTTCTTTGATGGAGTAAAAGAAAAGTTTGAAAAAACTTTAGGGAAAAAAATTACTACATGGGAGGGACATTCAATGAATGCTAGATTCCAAAGCCACAAAGCTGACTTTAGACCAGTTTACCACTGTGATAGCCAAAATTGGGCTGCAGCATGGTATGGTAACCCAGATGCTCCTTATGAAGCAGGTACCTCATTTTATGCACACAAAGAAACAAGATTAAGAGGTGGAGAGCCAAATATTTCAAAAGCTTTTAACCAAAAAACATGGGTTGATCCAACCCCGTATGTTAAAATTGACACAGCAGCAAATATATTTAACCGTTTGGTAATATGGGATGCTAAATTAATTCATGCTGCACCTACATACTTTGGACACAATATAGACGATGCAAGATTAACCCAAGTGTTTTTCTTTGATGTAGAGGAATAAATTTTATATACGTATAACTGAACATAAGATGTAGCTAGGGCACGTGTTATGTTTAAATTAAATAAACCGAGAGCTTCGGCCTCACAAAAACTAAATGATATGAGTACATTATTCAATGAACGTACACCGTTCGACTTACTATTCCGTAACCTTTTCAAGGCAGACGGTGTTTTCCAACCAACAACGTTTGAAAACAAACAACCACACCCACTAGATATTTTTTATGACGATGAAGGACTTCATTTTGAAGTTGCCTGTACTGGTCTAACTAAAAAAGACATCCAATTAGAAATTGATGGAGATCTTTTAAAAATTATCTATGACAAACCCAATGAAGAAGATTTTGATTACAGCGGCTATATCTATAAAGGATTAGCTAAACGATCTTTTAACTTAGGTTATAAAGTATCCCCTAAATTTAAACTTGAAGAATTAGAGGCAGAAATGAAAGATGGTTTACTTCATTTATTTATTCCAATTTCGGAAACTAAAAAACCAAAATCAATTAAAATTAAATAAAAGTTATTGCAAAAAAAGCGTGCCCTAGCGCGTCCTATTTCGTATATTAACGTCAACGAAAAATAATAAGTTATATGGCTAGAAAAGCAAAATCACACACTGTAATTACGGATCCTTTATTAGAACCGTATTTTGTAACAATTGATGAGAATTGTTGCACCGTTAACGAGACTATACAAAAAGACTCTAACCACTTTAGAAGTAAAGGCACATCAGCAAAGTCCTATGAAAAAGCATTAACATTTCATAGTGACTTAGGAGCAGCATTATTTGCTATTTCTAGAAACCTTAAACATGATAAAGAGACTAGAGGATTAGACGAATTATTAGACCAATTTAAAACAATAGAATCAAACCTTAAACAATTTATAAATGAGCAAGTTAGTAGCGCTGTATAACGCAGTTATTGTAAAGCCGATAGAGGCTGAAGAAGAAACATATGGAAACATCATTGTCCCAGATATGGGTAAAGATACAAATCTCTTTGCTGAGGTAGTATCAGTTGGAGATGGTAATTTTACTCTTACGGGAGATAAAATACCAACACAACTAAAAGTAGGTGATAGAGTAGTATTACCAACACAAGGATTTACAAAATTACCATTTAATGGTGAAGATTATCTTGTAGGGCCTGAAAATAATGTTTTAGCCAGAATGGATAGAGAAGTTCAAATTGATGAAATCCTTTCAACAACAACAGTATCAGATGAAGAAAAAAATAATTTAAAAAACATTTAATGGAGAACCAAGTAAAATACGGAAAAGAAGCAAGACAAGGACTATTAAGAGGTATTGATAAACTTGCAGACGCAGTAGTGTCAACATTAGGACCTAATGGTAGAAATGTTGTTATATTTAGAGGGCACAATGAAGCACCACAATCAACTAAAGATGGGGTTACAGTAGCTAAATCATTTTTAACATCAGACCCTGAAGAACATTTAGGACAACTGTTACTTAGACAAGCAGCAATGAAAACCGCTGATAAAGCAGGTGATGGTACAACTACATCAACTTTACTAGCAAGAGAAATGATTAAATCAGGTCTATCAGCACTAGATAATGGAGAAAATGCTGTTAAAATTAAAAGAGACATTGACCAAACAGTCAAACTGGTAATTAGTAATATGAAAGACGGTATTGCTGAAGACATTTCAGGTGAAAACCAATTAGAACAAATTGCAACAATTTCATCAAATAATGATGAAGAGACTGGTAAATTAATAGCAAAGGCTATTGAAAAAGTAGGATTAGAAGGTGTGGTACACGTTGAAGAATCTAAAACTGGGGATACTTATCTTGAAACAGTAGAAGGTATGCAGTTTGATAGAGGATTTAAATCCCCATATTTTGTAACCGACAACAGTTCGATGCAAAGCATTTTAGATAATCCTGCGATTCTAATTATGGATCATAGATTAAGTTCAGTTAAAGAATTACTTCCAATTTTAGAAGCAGTATCAGCACAAGGTAAATCATTATTGATTATAGCTGAGGATATTGATAATGAAGCTTTAGCAACTTTGATTGTAAACAAAATGAGAGGTACAATTAACGTTTGTGCTGTTAAAGCACCTGATTTTGGAGATAGACGTAAATTAATTTTAGAAGATCTTGCTATCACAACAGGTGGTAAAGTATTTGATAAACAAAAAGGAATGAAACTAGACAAATTCAGTTGGGATTGGTTTGGTGAAGCAAGAAAAGCAACAGTAACTAAAGAACAAACAACAATAGTAGATGGAAAAGGAGGAGCTGAATCAATTGAAGCACGTGTTGAAGAGCTTCAATCGCAAATCGAAAAAGCCCAAAGCCCGTACGAAACCGAACAACTCCAAAACAGACTCTCCAAATTCGTGGGAGGAGTAGCGATTGTTCACGTAGGTGGTCAAACTGAAACAGAAATGTTAGAAAAGAAAGATAGAGTTGATGATGCATTACATGCAACTAAAGCAGCTCTTGATGAAGGTATTGTACCCGGTGGTGGAGTAGCATTATTATATGCCGCATCTGAAATTAAAGCTGAAACAACTGGGGCTAAAATTGTAGTTGAAGCATGTATAAAACCATTCGTCCAAATTCTAGTTAACGCTGGATATGACCATATTAAAGCTCAAATACTTGCAGATAAATTAGTCAATGATAACAAAGACGTATGGGCAGGTATTGATGTTGATTCAGGAGAAACTGTAAACTTTAGAGAAAAAGGTGTTATTGATCCAACTAAAGTTGCTAGATTAGCGCTATTAAACGCAGCGTCAGTTGCTGGTACTGTATTACTAACAGAATGTACTTTAACCCAAGATAAAAAATCAATTGAGGAAAAATTAAGAGTTATGCAAGACTCAGCTCAAAACGCTGCTGGTTTAGCAATGTAATAATTTATGTGGGGGAGCTTGTCTCCCCCATTTATTTTTCGTATATTATACACATGGAAAAACAGACACAAATTAAAGAAGACAACGTACTAATTGCTAGGAGAGTCCCTCCAGGTGATAAGTGGCGTTTAGTTGCAAATGAGCCTAATGGTCCAGTACATAAGACACTAACTGATACATTAGAATCGTATATGACTAAAACTGGTTTTAAAGGTCATTATAGATTAGAACCCTTAAATAGCTCATTATACGCGATTAACGCCGAAGAAATAGTAATTGAAGCACCAAAAGAAAAATTATTTTCACTTTATGGAGAATACGGACAATAGTTTATTAAACGAAAAGTACAGACCAATAACTTTAGATACGTATGTTGGTAATGCTAAATTGAAATCATCAATTGCTAAGCAGTTAGAAAATAACGACATACAAAATTATCTATTTTATGGACCAGCTGGGACAGGAAAGACAACTCTTGCTAAACTTTGTATTAAAAATCTCGATTGCGATCATCTTTATATTAACGCCTCAGATGAAAGAGGTATTGAGACGATCAGAGATAAAGTACAGGGATTTGCGAGCACGATGTCTTTTAAACCACTTAAAGTGGTCATTCTGGATGAAGCTGATTTTCTTACTATTCAGGCGCAGGCTTCACTCCGTAATATCATCGAAACTTTCTCACGTACGACACGTTTTATTTTAACGTGTAACTATATAGAAAGAATCATTGATCCACTTCAATCAAGATGTCAAGTACTAAAAGTAATTCCCCCAACTAAAAAGGAAGTAGCTATACATTTAGCTGAGATATGCGAAAAGGAGGGCATTAAGTTTGAACCTATTGCCATTGGTAAGGTAGTTAAACAATACTACCCTGATCTAAGGAAAATGCTCAACACAATCCAATCTAGTAGTAAAGACGGTAGTCTAGACTTAGACGATTCATTGTTAGTATCATCCAGCTATTTGGCTACTATCCTCGGGGAATTAATTAAATCAAAACCAAGTTTTGTTGCTATTAGACAAACAATAGCCAATTCTAATGTAGATGATTTTGATGAGTTATTTAAGTTTTTATACGATAATGCTGATGAAATATTACCTAATAAAATAGGTACTATGGCAGTATTAATAAATGATCACCAATATAAAGCTAATTTTAGGATTGACAAAGAAATAAATGCAATGAGTTTAATTAATAATATAATAAATAATAAGTAAAATGGAAAAACCAGTTCAACAACCACAAATTGATTTAAAATCAACAACAGGAATGAAAAATGAAGAAGGCGGAAGCATCTTCAAATCAGGAGTTATTTTAAGAAAAATCTCAAAATTCGTAGCAGGAACCGACAATGATGCTATAATGCCAATTCCAATCTTTTACGACCCAAGTACTAATAAAATATTAGGTGAAGGTTTACCACAAGAATTAAGAGAGGAATTAAAAGACGAAATTGTATAGTGAATAACGTATTCGATTGGTTAAAGCAAATAAATTCCCTTAAACAACCCTCAATCGCATTTAGCGATAAAGATTGGGAAGCATTTAATAGTTATATGATTCACAGGTTTATGTCTATGAATAAAGAGTATATTGAGGTGGTAAATTACGTACAAGAAATGCCACCTCAAGAGAAAAGGATGATATATAATATATATAGAGAATTTATACCTAGAAACAACCAATGGAATAAATACATTAAATCCAGTAATAAACAACCAAATAAGGAATTATTAGAATGTTTAGCTAATTATTGGGAATGTTCACAAACAGAAGCAAAACAGTACATAACTTTGTTGGATACCGCACAAATCAAGCGTATATTAACGGATAGAGGGTTAGAGAAAAAAGAAATCACTAAAATATTAAAATGAAACAATTAGTAAACATGTTACGTACATCTGCACAAGCAGATAAAGCAAAAGCCATGTTATCCTTAGAATTACTAGGTGATAGAGCAGTTGGTATTGGAGACCATTCAACCGGAGACTTTTATAAAAATGCTGAAGAAGCACTTATAATGCTAGTTGATGCGGATGATAGATTAGGAGCATTAGATAAATACTTTGATTCTAAAGGACAAATCAATGGGTAGTTCAGTAAGCAGATGGTCAGAAACTAATAATACAACATCATCAATTCCAATAAATACAAATATGAGCGATAGAGAAATTATGAATGCTAAAGGAGGTTTACGAACACCAAAATCACAATCAAGTGCTGTAAAAATATTTGAGCAGGAATATCCTGATTTATCAAATGAATTTATTAAAATACAAGATGAAATGTATGAAATGTTTGCTCGCAAACATATGGATTATGGTTTAAATAACATTACATTAGGAGGAGATATACTTAACAGTAAAGAGGATAAAAAATTCTCATTAACTGGGTTATGTATTAGACTTACAGATAAAATCTCTCGTTTAAAAAATCTATTGATTAATGGTCGATCCTTTGTTCAAGGTGAAGGTATGGAAGATACATTTATTGACATTGCCAATTATGGAATAATCGGTCTTTTAGTAGGTCGCGATAAATGGAAAAAATAGTTTGGCTAAGAAAATTCCTAATATTGTAAAGGAGATTAGAAATAACCCTCCACCACCCCTAAATTATGCGTATCAGAAAAATGTTTCTTTTTCGCAAATGAATATATTTAGAGGGTGTCCTCATAGATGGAAATTACAATATAAGGATAAAATCAAACGTTTTACTTCATCCATCCATACAGTATTTGGAACCGCGGTACATGAAGCTATGCAACATTATTTAGATGTAGCTTACGAAAAATCATTTGCGGCCGCAGATAGGGAAATTGATATGGAAGATTACTTCCAAAATGCCTATATCTCTGAATACCAAAAACAATATAAATCAAATAAAAACTCCCATTTCTCAGACGCCCTAGAAATGAGGGAATTCTTTGAAGATGGAGTAGCAATATTAGAATGGTTTAAGAAAAAACGTAGTGCGTATTTTAATAAAAAAAGTACATATTTAGTTGGTTGTGAAATACCTATTATAATTGCGCCAAATAAGGCGTTAAATAACGTGTTATACATGGGGTATTTAGATGTTGTCACATACTGCGAGACAACAGATACATTCAAAATAATCGACATAAAAACCAGTACTAGTGGTTGGAATGATTATGCTAAAAAAGATGAAGATAAACAGTATCAATTATTATTATACAAACAATACTTCTCAGAACAGTATAATGTTCCATTAGACAAAATAGAAATTGAATTCTTTATACTAAAAAGAAAGGTATTAGATATAGATGATGAAAAATGTTTTTCACCATTTCAAGCTAAGAGGGTTCAACAATTTACACCACCAAGTGGTAAAATAAAATTAAGTAGAGCTAAAACAGCAATTAACGACTTTATATCAGAGTGTTTTAATTCTATGGGTAAAATAAAAGATAAAGAATATCTTGCAACACCATCTAAATGGACTTGTACTTTCTGCCCTTACAAAACAGAAAAAGAACTATGTGATAAAGGTATAGTTTATTGATATTCTGATATATGTATAATTAAACGTTATTAAAAAATAAAAATTATGGCTAATAAAGCAAAAATGACACTAACGAGTGTTAAAGTTCAAAGCAATCTATTTGAGGATTTTAAAGTTGAGTGTGTAAGGCGAAAATTCTCATTCCAAAAACTTGCCGATCGATCTATCTTTTTGTATCTTACAGACGAAGATTTTAGAAAAAAAATCAATAATCAAACCAATATTGAACTATAAATAAGAATCGAATGAATAAAAGTTTTAAACACCTTCCTCCTAATGAGAGAAAGAAAATACTATTAATTTGTGATGACATCAGAGTTCACTCAGGGGTTGCTACAGTTGCAAAAGAAATAGTTATACATACAGCCCACCATTTTAATTGGGTAAATGTAGGTGGGGCTATTAAGCACCCTGAAAAAGGTAAGCGACTAGATTTAAGTGCTGACACACGAAAAGTTTCAGGAGTTGAAGATGCTAATGTTTTTATGTATTGTGTAGATGGGTATGGTACCAGCCAGGAAATCCATAACATTATCAACATGGAAAAACCAGATGCTGTCATGTTATTTACAGATCCAAGGTATTTCATGCACATATTTAATATGGAAGACCAAATTAGAAAAATATGTCCAATAGCATATTTAAACATTTGGGATGACTATCCTGCACCTAAATACAATCAACCCTTTTATGAGGCATGTGATTTGTTAATGGGTATTTCTAAACAAACCGTTAATATTAATAAACTAGTATTAGAGGATTGTGATAACGAAAATCGAGTATTTAAATATATCCCTCATGGTTTAGACCATACTCATTACTTCCCAATTACTGAAGGTCATGAGCAATATAAAGCTTTTACTAAATTTAGAGATGAAAATGTATTCAAAAATAAAGAAGTAGACTTTTGTATGTTCTTTAATTCGAGAAACATTCGAAGAAAAGCTATTCCTGACACTATGATGGCCTTTAGAGTTTTCTTAGACAGTTTACCTTTAGAAAAAGCACTAAAATGTAGATTTGTTTTACACACTGAAATAACTACAGATCATGGTACAGATTTAATGGCAGTAAAAGAATACTTATTTGATGAAAAGTACAACGACTGTATTATATTCTCTACCAATAAATTAGACAGAACACACTTAAATTACTTATATAACCTAGGTGATATTCAAGTACTATGTACTTCAAATGAAGGATGGGGATTAACATTAACAGAAGCAATGCTATCAGGAACCCCAATTATTGCTAATACTACAGGTGGGATGCAAGATCAAATGAGGTTTGTAGATGAAAATGGAAAATGGTTTACCCCAAGTGCTGATGTGCCTTCTAACCACAGAGGTACTTATAAAGAACATGGTGAGTGGGCATTTCCTGTTTATCCAACATCAAGATCAATACAAGGTTCACCTATGACACCTTACATCTATGATGATAGGGCTTCATTTGAAGATATAACTAAAAGAATAGAAGAAGCATACAATTTAGACAAATCAGAACTGAAAGCTAAAGGTTTAAAAGGTAGAGAATGGTGTTTAAGTGATGAAGCTGGGTTTACAGCTCAAAAACAAGGAGAAAGGGTAATTGATGCCTTCGATGAATTGTTTGAAACATGGAAACCAAGAGCAGATTTTGAATTAATCAACGCCACAGAACAAAAAGGAAAATATTTAAACCATAAAATAATTTATTAATGAGCAAACCAAGTTTTACAATAAGCTGCCCAATCGACACTTATAGTGGGTATGGAGCACGTTCTAGAGATATAGTTAAATCTATTATTGAATTAGGTAAATATGATGTTAAAATCCTAGCTCAAAGGTGGGGTGACACCCCCGGAGGATTTTTAAATGATCACCCTGAATGGGCGTATTTGGCACAACATTTAATCCCAAACATTACATCTAAACCCGACATTTGGATGCAGATTACAATTCCAAGTGAATTCCAAATTGTAGGTAAATATAATATTGGCTGTACCGCGGGTATTGAAAATACAGGTTGTGATGTAACCTGGATTGAGGGTTTAAATAGAATGGATACTAATTGGGTTTCATCCCAACATAGTAAAAAGGTATTTACAGATATCACATTTGAAAAAAGAAATAAACAGAATGTTATTGAGGGTTCAACTAAGTTAATAAAACCTATACACGTAGTATTCGAAGGTGTTAATTTAGATTTATATAAACATTTACCTAACTCCGAAATAACACTTGACTTAGAAGGTGTTAAAGAAGGATTCAATTTTCTATTTGTAGGACATTGGATGCAAGGAGATATGGGACATGATAGAAAGAATGTTGGGTTAATGGTAAGATATTTTATTGAACTTTATAAAAATAAAAATTCTTCACCTGGATTAATTTTAAAAGCATCTTCAGGCAGAAATAGTTATTACGGGAGGGAAACATTACTTACTAAAATTAAAAAAATTAAAGCAACATTTCCTAATGATACAAAATTTCCAAATATTTATTTATTAAATGGTAATTTGTCTGATGTCCAAATGAACGAATTATATAACCACCCTAAAGTAAAGGCAATGGTTAGTATGACTAAAGGAGAAGGATATGGTAGGCCATTAGCTGAATTCGGTTTAAGTAAAAAACCAATTATAGCTTCAGGATGGTCTGGTCAGTTAGATTTCCTACACCCCTTATACACAACATTACTACCAGGTAATTTAGAAAATGTGCATGATTCTGCTGCCAACCAATGGTTAAAAAAAGAATTCCAATGGTTCCAAGCTAGTGAGAAACATTTTAAAAATGCTTTAAAATCAGTACATCAAAAGTATAAACAGTTTGTAACACCTGCTAAACAACAAGGTCATCACATAAAAACTGAATTTAGTTATAATGCTATGAAAGAATTAGTAGGTAAGATTTTAGATGAAAACATACCAGAATTTCCAAAAGAAATGAAATTAACGTTGCCAACCATGGAAACACCAAAATTATAAAATATGCAATACGATGAAATTATAGATTGTCCCCGATCAGGAGGAGACTTATGTTATAAAATGGAGGTAACTCCTGAAGTTACTAACTATTATAGTTTATCTTGCGGGTTTTGGACTAACAGTTTAATGAAAGTTGGAGAAGATTTTTATACTCAACAAATGGAGGCGTTGCCTGAATTATACAAAGATTTAGCTTGGTTGGATGAAAAAACTAAATTAATATGGTTACCTCATTCAATAAATGACGAAAATCAAGGAATGGTTTACGCATCTGGTACTAGTGCTGAAGAATGGCAATGGGCTGCAGTTAAAATGAAACCAGTTGAAGAAGACCCTGATAAACCCACAGACTCTAAAGTAAAATTTAAAGCTGATATGAAAACAATAGCTTATTTTGCTGAGCGTGATTATATGGATGCTCTTTCGTATATTGGACTATTACCAGGATAATATGAAGATAAGCTATGCAATAACCGTATGTAATGAATTAGATGAAATAACTAATTTACTTAATTTATTATTAAAACAAAGACGTAAAGGAGATGAAATTGTTGTTTTATTTGACAAGGGTAATGGTACACCTGAAGTATGGTTACGTTTAGGAGAATTAAGTGAAGGTATAGATTGTACAGTACATTCAGCTACATTTAAAAATCATTTTGCTGATTGGAAAAACCAACTATCCAAACTATGTACAGGTGATTATATTTTTCAAATCGATGCAGATGAAATACCTCATAGGTTTCTGTTAGATAATTTACCTTCAATTTTAGAGAAAAATAATGATCTTGAAGTACTTTTAGTTCCTAGAGTTAATACAGTAGAAGGTCTTACAAAAGAGCATATACAGAAGTGGGGTTGGAATGTTGATAGTAAAAATAGAGTAAACTGGCCTGATTACCAATGGCGCATATGGAAAAATACACCAGATATAAAATGGGTTAATAAAGTACATGAAAAGTTAGACGGGTTTAAAACATATGCTCCTCTTCCGGACAATGAAAGTTATGCTCTATACCATGAAAAGGGTATTAAACGACAAGAAAAACAGAATAACTACTATAATACACTATGAAAACACTAGAAGAAATATACCAAAGTCATAATAACGGAAATAGTGGTGCTGGACATGGAGATAAAGGCACAGTTCATAGTTACATCCCAGAATATGAAAGACTATTTAACCCATTTAGAAATAAAAAAATTAATATACTAGAAATAGGTATTGCTTATGGTGAATCATTAGAATTATGGGATAAATATTTTACTAACGCAAATGTGTTTGGAGCTGATATACATGATATAGAAATATTTAGTGATCAATTTAAACCAGGTGGTTATAAAGATGATGAACGATTTACTATATGGATTTCAGATGCCACCAAACCAGAATTTCTAGACGTAATAGGTGATACTAAATTTGATATTATTATTGATGACGGTTCACACCAATTAAATGATCAAATATCAACATTTGAATTATTAAAAGATAGAATAAATCCTGGTGGTTTGTTTATAATTGAAGATGTAGCTAACATTACAATTGATGCTATTGAATTTGAAGAAAAACATGATAATATCGAAATTTATGATGGTAGAGAATTAAAAGGCCGTTATGACGACGCTTTAATAATATTAAAATTTTAATAAATGATTAGTATAATAATACCAACTTACAGAAACCCAGAATATTTAGACATATGTCTTAAATCAGCAATTGAACAACAACATAATAAAAACGAAATTATTGTTGCTATAGATGGTTTTATAGAAGAAAGTAAAGAAGTACTAGAAAAATATAAAGAAAATATTAATGTTTTAGATCTAGGTAAAAACCAAGGTATGCAGACGGCACTTAATTATGGTGTAATGAATGCTACTAATGAAAAAATATTTATTGTAAACGATGATAATGTTTTCTGTAAAGACTTTGATTTAGAAATTGAAGAATATTTACAAGAAAAACACGTATTAACTCTAAACCAAATCGAACCTACAGGCCCTGGTATATTTAAATTCCCTGTTAAAGATTTAGGGCGTAATCCAAAGGATTTTAAATACGATGAATTTATTGAATACGAACAATCAATTAGAAAAAATGAATTAAGTTTAGATGGTGGTATATTTCCATTTGCAATGTATAAAAAATATTATATGGCAGTAGGTGGATTTGATGTAATGTATAAATCCCCATTTATATGTGATTGGGATTTTTTCCTTAAACTAGATTTAATTGGATTAGGGTTTACAAGAACACATAATGCCCATTTATATCATTTTGGAAGTTCAGCTACAAAAAATGGAAACGAAGGTGAAAAGTTTAAAGCAACTGAAGAACCAGCAGCACAAGTATTTATGTATAAATGGGGCATTCCACCTCAATTATTTTTAAATCATAGTCATAATCCTAAAAATGGTTTAGTTATAAAGGGTATAAAATTTAATTAATGAGAATAATCTATAGAATATCAGATACTGGTTATAGTAAAGTAAAACCTGATTATATCAACAATGAAAAGTGTTTAGCAAATGCTGCTAAAGAATTTGACG
>Ga0209712_10001076_pt1 | contig 23444 bp, 23 predicted proteins | sample ArcOceMetagenome_FD_187443 | JGI IMG/M metagenome (GOLD analysis project Ga0209712, IMG submission 187443) | Marine eukaryotic phytoplankton communities from Arctic Ocean - Arctic Ocean - Greenland ARC118M Metagenome (SPAdes) (version 2) | ecosystem: Environmental > Aquatic > Marine > Oceanic...
TTGGAATCCATCTGGGTCCACCATGACCCTTGGAGCATCCATGGAAATGTTAGTATTGGCATTTGTAGTTGTATTTGCATGTGACCTTGCTGTAGTTGCAATTGCATTGGAAGCCGAAACCGAAACTGGACTAATGATTCTAGACTTTGTCAATGTTCGTTTAGTGGATTTGGAGGTTCCCTTGTTATGCCGACGAATATCCTCGTCTAAATCAGGTCCGTCTTGTGTATTCATACTCGTATGTGCAATACCAATATCGGTATTCATACTTGTACCCCATTGTGAAGGTGAAGGTGAAGGTGAAGCAGCGGGAGTGCTATTCTGCTTTTGCTTCCTCCATGATTGTGTGCCCAATTTTCTGGGTTTATTGGAATTGGAATTGGAATTGGAATTGGATAACGACGATGACGATGACGATGCTGATGCGAATGGTATCGGTGCAGGATAATGATGGTTGTTATTCGGATGAGAATGGCTGTGGTTGTCAGCAGTGTGTAGTGGTACCATGGGGCTGGGTGCATAGTCTCTCCCTCCCTCGGATCTCGATGGGAAATACTGTGGAACACTTGTCCTCATTGTAATTAAGTAAGTAACACCAACTGACTGAATAACTAACTGAATAACTAACTGAATAACTGACTAGTACGGTACTGCGCAGTTAATGAGACGGTGATAATTTAATGTTCGAATATGGACAAATGTGGAGTGCACCATAAACCATAAGCGTGGTCTTCTTGTGAGAGTAATTGAACGTGACATTTGGTCGTTTCGGCAGTTGGCGGTTCGTTCCAATTCCTGAATTCCAATTCCTGTCTTGTAAACAGGCAGTTCAAAAAGGCCTTTCTTGTTAATAAGAATTTTCCCTGTGTCCCGTAAGATTTGAAGATGGAACTTTTTGCGCTTTCTGCTGCAAAAAGACTCACTTGCATACTAGTGGTACATTTTATTAACATACCTAGACTAGTATTATAGGTTAATTGCACTTTGAACTTTTCATCCGCCCGCCGGCGCCCGCCCGCCGAAAGACGAAACAACAGACGACGAACGACGAGTAATGAGATGATGACATTGAACATGTCAAATATGTAATAACACAACTTCACTGTAATCTGTAATCAACTTCACTTGAACTTTGAAATATACATTACACACTTGACATTGTGATAGCCACACACTAGCATCACGCATCCGTACAGTAGTGAGGTGTAGTGTAGTGCACACCAATCACATCAAATCCATAATGGACAAAGACCATTCGCCTTCCAGCACACAACAGGAGGAGAAAGAATCATCACCAAGGAAGCCAACCACCACAACAGAAACAATCTCATCGCCCATAGTATCAGTCATCCGCCAAGCATTCTCAGCAGGGAAATCTAGAATATTTAGCAAACTCAGTCTTAGCAAACGCAAACGGGCAAAACAGGAAGAACTGCAACAGCAACAACAAATGCAACAGGAGAAAGATGAGGAGGAGGCCAACCAACACCAACACCAACACCAACACCAACAACAAACGAATTCGAATTCAATTGGTTCTACAATAATACAAGAACGAGATATTATTATCACAAAGGCAAAGGTAAAGGAACGGGATGATAACCCTTCACCGACGAAAAGGCGGCGTGTACACCATGGATCCAAACAACATGATGATGATGATCATTCTTCCACATCTTCCCAAGATAGCAGCAGCAGTAGTAGTAGTATAGATCAGCATAGTGGTAGTTCGATATTGACTCAACCAATCAAGGAGAACGACAATGATGATGATAACGATAAAGATGAAGAAACAAATTATCGATCCCCGTCGCAGAGTCCATCCATGACTGCTGATGGTGATTCAAAGGAAAAGGAACGAATGCAGGAACTCTCCACTCCCAAACGGTCTGGGGAAAGTGCTAGTGTTTATGATCGTGCTACTAGTGCTAGTACTACTGTTGGTGCTAGTAGTCGTATGATTCTTTCTGGTCCTATAGACCTTGTCACGCCCAAGCGTTCGGGTGCTGCTTTGAAACCTAATCTACCACGAGACGATGATAATGATATTAGTGGACATGGTGATAGTGGTGGAGACGAGGATGGTGACAAACCTTTGAAAAGCCATCGATTGCAAGAACCATCTACGTGTGAAAGCGAAGACGAGGGTGAAGATCAAGACGAAGGTAACGGCGAAGGTAACTGTGAAGGTGCTTCAGTTCCTGACAATTATTCATACTTGGAAAGACGGAATGCCAACATGAAGCGCAACGAGCAACGTCTTGTAGACCTTGGGATGGTGAAGAAACCACCCACTCCACACATTGTCATTCGAAAAGATAACAATAATGGCAATCATGAAGATGGAGATGATAACTATGGGCCTATGGTCGCTACTGGAATGATATTTGGGACTCGGACCAATGGACTCTTGAATAAATATCAAGGAGACGAACCATCTTTCTCCCTTTCTTCCAATCGCCACCACCAACAACAACAACATGACATTTTCAAAGATTTTCCTCATCGCAAACGACAGATAAATCTTTTGAAGAGTTGTCTTTGGAATCCTGTGAGGCAAATGGAGATTCCGATTGAAAAGGATGAGTGCGGGAGTATCTTGAATTCGTACACGCCGCCACCACTGTTTGTGACGGGGCCTTCGGGAACGGGGAAGACCAGTGTTGTCCGGCGCATTCTGAGAGATTTGCAACAGGAAAAGGACCGTGAGCGGGAACAGCAACTGGAAGCATTGAAGACGAGTTGTGGGGGCGGACAAGTAGATGATAACGTTGGTGAGAGGGAAAGGAGTGAAAAGAAGACTAGAATGCCAGTGGGTGTGGCATATATTAATTGCTCCACTATTGAACCATATGGGACCGGTCCAAGTTCCATATTGGAAAGTACATACACACAACTTGTGAGACAAATGGCTGTAGGCGGTGGTAAGCGCGGCAAGAGAATGCGGAAACGAAAAATTGGATCCAATAGATCGCAGACTGGTAGCAGTCATTCTTTGCAAAGTGATGGATTGAGTAGTTGCTCAGTCTCTTTCGATGTTGAAACGGATGAAGATTCCGTCACCTGCAGTTCGTTGGGTGAAGACTCGTATAGTAGAGGGGAAGATCTGGATGATGAAAATATGGATGCGTCTGTTGGCGATGGCGATGAGGAGGATATGATGGAGAAACTTGCTGACAGAGAAAAGATCGGAATCGTCAGAGATGCCACGACGAAGTCAATCCAATCTGAAAAACCTCGGTTGCCGCAAGATGCTCCAAGAAGGAGTTCACGTCTGGGCCTTCCGTCTCAAGATCCAGCACCGTGGAGGAATCAAACTAATCCTGGGCAACTTCCTGTCAAAAAACCTTCCAGTGGATTGGTCGGCATTTTATCAACCCCTGCGTCATTTGGTCGGTCGATTGCTCAGTTTTGTGGTGCATCGGAATACAATTATTTCCAGCGAGGATGTGCCTTTCTTGTCCTAGATTGCGCAGATAAGTTGCTATCCTTCTCACACCAGAAACAAAGAAACAATGTTCACACTAATTTCTTGTCGGAATTATTGCTCCTTCCAAAGATAATGAAATTGAATCTGACAATTATCGTCATCACGGACAAGCTGATGCTTGAGAATACAAGTAAGTTGTAATTTCTTTGGTGGAATGTGGAATAACATTGTGTGTAATAACATTGTGTGTCATGTGGCACTAACGTATTTATCCAAACCCTTCCTGTATCTGATAGGGATCAGCAACATTGAGGCGCCTACCAATATATATGGGACTATCATCGCTGCGATAACTCCCATCAGATGCCACTTTGAAGCATACCAAAGCAAGAACGTCTATCGCGATGTACGTACTGTATATTCATTTTTCCAATTAAATATCATCAACTTTACTTTGAGGGCTCATCCTCTAACCTTTGGATATTCTTGTTAGATCCTTGCGACTCCGCACCTTCTGGAGCTGTCCACGGGTGCCAATTTCTCAACTTCTACAACTACGCAGCAGGGATTGATACTGCAACTGTATAGATCTTTAGTTGACATCATAATCCAAAGTGTCGAAAGCACAACCCATGACATAAGAGAAATGTCACGTTTGGTGCGCATATTGTGGCCGGTGTATCTGGAACCCTTGGGTCGTATCAACATGAACAATAACAATCATACCACGAAACCCAAGCCAGACTACTCGTCTCTTATTGACAGAGAAACGCTCGAAAAATTAGGGCAATATTTAAGACCGCATCTTCTCCGCGTCTTACCCCACTGCCTACTACGGCCAGGAAGAGCATTCGTGTCTGCTCTCCCGAGCTTAGAACCGACCTATCAAAAGCTCCCCTACCTTGCCAAATTCCTGCTACTCGCAGCCTATCTCTGCCAAAAGAACAAGGCCGACCAAGACCGCATCTTGTACACCAATCAGCGCACGGGTCAACGGCAAAAGACTAAAAACATTAACAACCAAAGTGAATCTTTGACCCATGCATCATCCCAACGCTCACAGCGTGAACTAAGGATGGAGCGGATGACATCTTTTCCCTTAGAGCGCATGCTGTCCGTGTTCAGCTCTATTTGCAACAAGTATGCCATGGAAAAGAACGATCGCATCCACACACACAACAACTCTTCAGGGGATGATCGTGATCGCGATGGTGGCGCTAGCATCAATGTATCCCATTTGGGAAATGTGTCAATGATGAATTGCTTGTCAGAGCTACGACAACATGGTCACATCCAGGAAGCATCCTCCTCTGGATCCAGGAATATGGGTGATGAGAACCTTGCCTATTCCAGAAGTATGACGAGTGCCAAGTTCATTTGCACCTTATCGGATAAAGAGGCAATTGTCATGGCAAAGAATGTAAACTTCCCTCTGAATGATTACCTCTTGGACAACAAGTAAATTTTGTTTTAATCAAATACAGGTCAAGTAGTTATCTTAGTACAATACACAATCAAAGTGACCTTCGGCCTGTGCACTAGCCCAACGCTCGGGGCGTGTTCTAGCGATGGAGCATATGACATATTTTCCCTTGTTTTAAACTCTATAAATAAAACAGGTATGTTGTGGAAAAGAACGATCACATTCATACTCCAAACAATCCTTCAGGGGATGAATGTGATCGCGAGATGCACTAGCATCCCATTTGGGAAATAAGTCAATAAAAAAGTTATCATTTCTATCTTAGTTAATTTCGTATTGAATATCTTCGCTACTAATGAATTAAGAAAAGTCAGCTGCAAGGTGCCTCGCGCATATACTCATCCATGTTCACGGCATTTCGAGATTGTGAGCAATCTATATTTTGCGATCAGCTTTTGACACTTTTTGCAGACTTCGAAGACTTTGAAGACTTTGAAGACTTTGAATATCCTCCATTTCCTCCTGCCTTGGATGATTTCATAGATTTACTTCCCTTTCCTCCCTTTTCAGACTTAGGACTCTTGGATGATTTCATAGATTTACTTCCCTTTCCTCCCTTTCCAGACTTAGGACTCTTGGATGATTTCATAGATTTACTTCCCTTTCCTCCCTTTCCAGACTTAGGACTCTTGGATGACGTGGAATCACTTCCCTTTCCGGACTTGGGACTCTTGGATGACATGGAATCACTTCCCTTTCCTCCCTTTCCGGACTTAGGACTCTTGGATGATTTCATAGATTTACCTCCCTTTCCAGACTTAGGACTCTTGGATGACGTGGAATCACTTCCCTTTCCGGACTTGGGACTCTTGGATGACATGGAATCACTTCCCTTTCCTCCCTTTCCGGACTTAGGACTCTTGGATGACATAGAGTCGCTGCCCTTTCCTCCCTTACTGGACTTGGTACTCTTGGATAACATGGAACTACTACCCTTTCCTCCCTTTCCAGCAGACTTCATAGACTTGCTCCCAGATGATAAAACTCGCAGGTCTGCGACTTCGATAGCGCCCCCAGATGATAGAACTCGCAGGTCTACGACTTCGATAGAATTCTCTGCAGAGATTGGAGTAGCGATAGCAAGGAGTGCCATACAAGCTGCAAGGAAGAGAGCAATATTTCTTTTAAACATCATATCTTTTGTGTAGTGTGTTATGTGTTATGTTTGAGTTTAGTTCGCGTGTTTTTTGTGAGTTTTTTTTTGTGCAGACTGTTCAAAAATGCTCTTTCATTGGCAACGGTGAAAACAGAGTCTCTGTGATCTGGGACTGCTGATCCAACAGCGGATAATGGCAACGGTGAAAACAGAGGCTCTGTCTGTGATCTGGGACTGATCCAAGAGCGGGTATGTAAGTCTCTGTCATTCGGAGTTCTTCGGAGATCTTCTCATCACACGGGTGTGATCGTTGCATTCCACGATCCGATTGTGTAATAGCCCTATTCACAGAAAGTTCGCACGTTGTGTCTAAGAGTCAATAAATTCAAATACGATAATCTACTTACCGGACAACTACCGTTAACCAAGAGCAGCTACCGTTAGCTTCCATTGCTTTTTTGTTCGTCAAAATCAAGTCCACCACATACGGCAGAGCGTCCTTCCAATGCGAATTGTTATTAGACTAATGCATCCTCCAACAAGAATTTAATTATACAACCAAATTGAGTTTTGTTTTGTAGGCGACGAGTCACTCTACCACTAGGAACTAGGAATATCTTTGAAAAGAATGAATGGATAAGTCCTGTCGATGCCACTCCTGCTGGCATTGGGACTGAAAGCAATAAATACACAAATGCTGAATCATGAAAATGTGCGGCCTTTGTGACATCGTTGGAGTACAGGTACCTATAGTCTTGGATCAAAACACATTTTTGCCTCTGCTGTTTTCTTTCATGCATGAAACCGCGGTAAAGTTCTAATCATCGTCTACACTAATCATCGTACCAGGTATACATTCACATGCAGAAGGAATGAATCATATAATTCATCGACTATATTTGTATTATAGCATAAGTACAAGCCCATATTCTGAAATTGCAATATACAAACCAGCGCACCTTTCCATTTCCATTTCCATCAAACCATCAATCATCTATGCATTCGGATCCAAATCATTTCCTTCCCGATCTTTAAACGTCGGCATGAACGATCCATCATCATTCATTTGAATATCCATGGTAGCCCCCAAAACCTTCATAAAAGCCGATTCATGAATGTATAGTTTTTTAAGTCCATCCGATTCACTCTCTATGGGAGTCTTGGGAGATCCATCCTGTAACAATTCAAGTGAGACCCCCTCGATATTGGGAGCCAGGGCTGCCGCACGTGCGAAATCAAAGGAAAATACCATTCGCATGGATTTTCCATCGGTGGCGGGTTGGTATCTGAGCAGAATGCCGACAATGTCTGGAGGGGCGTCGTCCAGTAGGAGTTTGAGGAATTCGCGTGCTTTGGGTTTTAGGTTGAGAGGTGCTTTTCTGGGAATGAAGCCTCTTTGCTTCTTTTGTTTTGCGGGTATGGGTGGTGATGAAGAAGATGTGGAGAATTGTTGATATGCAGTACCATTACACGTACGATATGATAGTGGATGAGGTTGCTGGTGGACGATTGTACTTGTATCAGAAGTGATTGTCTGAAGGATACGTGTAGTACTGCATCCTCTTCGGTTTCTACTTCCCTTGAGAGAACGAGTCAGTATGTCTCTGGAAAATTGGGCTGTTCGATTGGCTAACGTCATTGCGAAACCTGTAGTCGGAACCTGTAAGAAATGGTGAAGGAGAAGATTGATACAATAGAGTTCAATACTGTTGTTTCCTTGTTGTGGAACTACAGTGTACAGACTTGTAGTTACGCTTGCTTTTTCTGCATCAATTTGCAAGCTTGCAAGCAGCAAGCTGCTGGTGTTCGTTTTCCAGCTTGGTGAACCTTTTCCGGTAAAAAACCGTTACCGGTAGCATAACGGTTTTACTAAAGATCTTGCTGGAGGCTCGACTTTGACCAAGCTCCAAGCGATATGAATAATATGACACATTTTTTTACAGTAGCCTCATTATTGCTGCAAAGCTGACAGCAACAGCAACAGCAACAACCGTTTGCTACCATACAGCTGCCACACTACTGTTGTACTGTGCAAACAAACAAACAAACAAAGAATACCCTACCCTACAGTACGTGTGGCACAAAGTCAAGCCAAAAAGAAAAATGAGTTCGGATAAGTTAGAATATGTACCTGAAGCGCCTTACCCGCCCATGGCAGAAGGAGCAGCATCTTCACGAAACCGATCCTTGTCCTTCACATCGTCGAAATCAAATTCATTCTCCTCCAAAATCAAACCGAAACCGATCAATATTAATATCAACAGCCCGCCACCATCACGTGGTGATAATCCTAAACGACATCTGTCTGCCGCTGTAGAATTCTACACTGGTGATTTATATGGAGCCGTCAATTGTCGGGAACACGTTGCAGGATTCAGCAAAAGCGACAGCATCAGCAGTGGTAGTGGCAGTGGTAGTACTAATGTCACTCCTCAACATGCAAATTCATCTTCTGTTATACCTCCTATTATGTCGCCCAACATGATGAGTCAGATCAATAATGTACATATGCCAGTATCCGCATTGAAAAACTCCAATCGGAATTTGAATTATAATTCCATGGGCGGGATAAAAAAACTGGGACCGGTCCTATTGGATATGAGGTGTCTTCGATCCTATGCTAGCAGCAGCAGCAACCATGCGTTTGCCAACAAGCAATTGCGCGCAAAAACATTTGCACTCTCGCGTGGAATATCCTCCCTCGGCACCAGTGTTGCCAGCACCTGTCTCTCCTTTCGCAAATATTATGACATCCATGGGAACACTGTCCAGGATGTAGATCATACAAATATGGATACCATTCAGGCAGCAACGGGACTGACCACGGGAGCACTCTGCATTCATACACTTCGAAATATCCGAAATTATATTCCTCCTCTCACCATGATCGAAGGAGAAGAAGAAGAAGACGATGCGAAATATTGGCAAGGGCTATTGCTCGATTCGGCCACGTCGGAGGATGCGTCCGTATCCTATTATTCTCATTATCAACCGAGGCACCATCGTCAAGCTTCTTCTGTAGCGTGGAGGCCTGGAGCTTCTAATTCACGATTTGTCGCGATTGGGCTTTTGGGTTCCAGTGGTGTGGATCGGGTTGCTCCGAGGAGTGGTGGGGGTGGAGGTATAGGTGGAGGAGCTGGGAATGATTATCAGGGGAGCTTTGTTTCGGGGAAAGATCGGGATTATTGTGCGTTAGTTTGGGATGTGGAAGTTAGTTCCAATTCCAGTAAAGGGATGAAACAAGGTGCGTGTGTACTGTAATTGCACAGTTTTCTTTTGGTTATTTGGATGTACTTGTACTGTATTGAATATGATCAACGTGCGTGCCGAATCAACTGGTTTGGAACATGGCTTTGGTCGGTTTGGAACATTGTCTCCCTCACTTCTTCTTTATATCTCTGACTTCGTCTATTTTGTCCCAATAGCTCCGGTACTTCGTTTGGCACATAATTCAGGTGTCGCCTCTTTAGCGTGGATGAAGAATGGTGATATATTGGCAGTAGGGTGTACACAGAGAAACATACAAATATACGATCTTCGCATCCAGGGTACTTCAGCACCACCCATATCCACAAATGCACATGATAACGCTGTTCACGGAATCAAAGTTGATCCTACGTCAGATTTATTTGCAACATTCAGTAGGGGATCTGTAGGAGAGCCTGTGAAACTATGGGATATGAGAAGGATGGATTCTTGTGTGTCGGAAATCAAATTGGATTCCAAGCGATATTCGGGAGCAGAACTTGCTTCCTCTGATTTGCCCAGTGTTGCAGATATTGGGTGGGATACTTCTGCTAGAGGGGTTTTGAGCATCGCGACGAATGAAAGTTTGAAGTTTTATGATACTAGAATCAATCCCAGTCGGCCCACTTTGATCCGCATGACAAATTCACGTAGTTCTATTCAGTCCTTGGCATTTCATCCGCAACCATTGAGAGTTCAAAGAATGCTTGCTGTTAGTGTAGATGGATATGTGAGCGATTTGCCACTTCATGAGGTTGCCCCTGTTTCTATTTCTAGTAGAGATGGACGGATTTCAAGCGCGTCCGGTGGTGTAGTTTGGGCAGGATCGCCTGTGGAAGGTAAGGATTCGTACTAGCCCGAAGTGGCAATGCTTGCTCTCTGTTTTCCTTTGTTTTTGTCAGCAGAAGAACTCAACCAGACCGTGTATGTGTTTTCTCTTAATGTAGGTCCAGCCGCAATGGAACGATACACATTCGATTTATCTGAAGATATATCTGCCACAATGATGCGCCGTGCGAGGTGCTTGCATATTGCGAGATACTCCACGGATGCTAGTTCAAACTTGAAAATGATTCAGTTGGAACTTGAATCTCTTCGCAGTCAAATTAAGACGACTGACGACTTGGATTTGAACTTAATAATTTCGTCGCGTGAAGAGTTGTGGAGATTGTGGAGCTGGATTGAAAGAGTTGAGCATTTATGTTCCAGAAGTGAAAGTGATAAAGTGATTGATGAAAGAAGACTCTCGGCACGCGGGCTTCAGGATGCTGGTATGGTGAAATTGCTTAAAATGGATGTTCCAGGTAGTGACGAACTCACGACGTTTGAAACATCTTCCATATCTCCACTCTTTAACCGTGAAGTCTATAATAGCCCCATGAGAAGGTAAGGAAGGATGATCACTTCTTCATTACATATCGCGTTCAAAAAGCAGAATTTCACAAATGTTAACTTCCAAATTCTACTGTAGGGCTGCACTAACAGCGTGTGGATGGGTTGGCAAATTTGGCATGCAAGATGCACTTGCAAAACTCGAAGCTCGAGGAAAGTATGAAAGGTCTGCTGCATTAGCAGTTTGGAACAGTGACATCGGAGAGGCTGTGGCTGCTCTTCAACGCGGGGCGGATCACGTACGCTCTCAAAAGAAGTCTAAAGACGTTGCTGTTTTGGCAAGTAATACACGTTACGCAGAAACACTGGAACTCGTTGCAATGTGTGAGTGGAATCATTGTACTGTTATTGTATCTTATTGTGATTTTATCGTGGTTCTAATGCGTCTACAAATTATCATAGGTATTGCGGGGTACAATGGCAGTAACAACCCAAACTCCCAGGCTGGTGCGGTTTGGAAACGAGCTTGCGAAAGTCTGCTCAAACGCTCAGATATGAGATTAGACGAGTCTGCCCGATTCAAAAACCGCGGTGCTTACTTACGTGCAGTGTGCGCGTTTCTCATCAGAGCGTCAGGGAAAGGAGATCTTAAAGATACACTCGACGATGAGTGCCTCAGCTTGTCTGATCGATGTGCATTTGCAAGCATTTTCCTTTCTAGGCATGATCTCAGAGCATTTCTCGAAGAAAAAATTATTGCATGCATCAGTGCAGGTAATCTTGAAGGGATAATCATAACTGGTTTGGAAAGGAAGGGAATATCTCTTTTACAATCCTTTGTTGATAAGTTTTCAGATGTCCAAACAGCAGCTTTGGTGAGCAGCCGCGTTATATTACCTCCTCAGTGGTCAAGAGAGAAAATGGTGTCATCCGAATGGCTCGAAACTTACAGGGAAATGCTGAACAAATGGCAAATGTGGCAGTCAAGGGCACTCTTTGACGTAGGTAGAGTGGAACAGTTAAGAAAGCTACGCCAGCAAGCAGAGGAGGCAGCGCATAGCGCCCCTGCTACTGTCCGACCTCTTCGTCGTCAGAACGTGATCTCCCAGGGCAGACGCCAACAGTTCGGAAGTAGACAAAATGAACTTGAATCGGCACTACAAACTTTCCCTCCTCAAATCCAAGCGAGATGTAACTATTGCAATACATCTCTTCCGTTAGCAAAACTTGTCAAAAGACAGGATGGTATAGCAAACAACTGGTTGTCCCGGCAAAATCCTGTCCTATCTTGCTGTCCAAATTCACAATGCCGAAAGCCACTGCCGCGATGTGCAATCTGCCTCTTGCCGCTTGGATGCTTAAATCCATATTTGGAGCTAAGAAAGCACGGCTTGCAAAATGTTGACGACCTTTCAGATCTATCAAACCTCCCTTTCGCGGAATGGTTCACTTGGTGCATGCGCTGCAAACACGGTGGACATGCTCATCATATGGTTGGATGGTTTTCAAATCATTCGACGTGCCCTGTCAGTAATTGCGATTGCCAATGCCAGTTCGACGGAATTCAGAAGTTGAGAAGAACCGGATTGCCAAAAGAAACGAAAGGTCTTCAGCTAATAAACTAAGTTTTTACATCTCTCCAATCTTCAAAGTTCAAAGTAACGATTTCCAGTTTGATAGGAATCGGCGTTTGTTCTCTACTAAGATCTTCCTTTGGAAAGATGGTTGAAGACGCCGTTCGCGGAGAATCAAACTAAAACCTTTTGAACAATCGCGAATACTCTCCTTCCTGCCGTCGCTCAAATAATTTGTGTTTCCCACCGTTTTCGCTCGCAATACTTGCCAAGGCTTCACTGTTTAATGATGGCGTTTGCAAGTGAACCGAAAGTCTTCTGCATTCTACTGAACAAGCCCAAATGGATCGTTTCCTGTGCTTGGCAGCCTTCGAACAATATAGGACATTACATACATGCGTATGGCAACAATCGAGGGATCGGACAATACTAGCTAGAATTATGACGTAGGCATTCGATTCCAAACTTTACTACCATGCCAGAATTGAACAGACTGCATTTCTGATTTGGGGCACAGTGTGGAGTATTCTGGGCCATCCCTTCCTAGTCCAGAGTGTAATCGAATGGAATTTATCGTAAGAAGAGTTCTTTTGTTAGTAGATCTTTTGCGACAAGGGAAGATCAAATCGATTTTTCAAGGGTACCAACTGTGTATAAGATGAACAGAAGGTGAAAACATGCAACGTTTCGAAGTGGGAGGGCATATGCAGTGCAATAATAGATACTGCAACATTAGTACACACATTACTGCTGACACAAGAGAAAACATGCAACAAATGAAGCAACAAATGCGCACAAATGAAGCAACAAATGCGCAAGAATAGATCATTTTCCTTGTAAAGCGTCAAGGTCGATACCACCATGATGACTAGCTAGACGGAATGGACACCATTTACCAACAATACAATTTTTAAACCCGTTTTCAACTTCCCTTTATTTGTTACAATCCGACGTGGGCGTCGTATGCCATTCTGTCCACTCTGAGGGAAACCAAACTGCTTAACGTTATCTATTCGCTTAAAGCCACTTGCGTTCTGCCAGTAGAAATAATACTTAGGTGATAAATTATTCGCACCAAATACCACTTTATCTTCTAGAACTCTGACTATTCTATGAAACTCCTCCATAGATAGACCCTTCTTTGTGTCTGCACCATGACAGACAATACTATCTTACATTATCAACAGTTTTGGAATTTCTCGCTCGTACACTGGCAGTGGGAATGGAGTGCATCTGATGAAAAATTGCGTTGCCGACATTATGCCTGTACTCTAAGCATTGCTTCATAAGACCACCTTTTTCCAGCCAAGGAATCAACTCTTCAAAAGCATCTTTGTTGTAAACAGAAGGCTGCCCCCACGGATACTGGAAATGGTTCATCGTTCTTTGATCATTTCATCCATCCTAAGCGTCGGAATGCAATATTTCCCACTGCCCCCAAACCGAATATTTGTGCAGCTAAAATGAATCAATGTCTTGCCGATGGCGGGTAGGACTATGGGTAGCGCACCACTGACGGGGATGGAGGTGGAACAAGATGGAGTTGTTCGGAGGTTGGTGAGATGACCACGACGCTGCTGACCCAGACCCTGATCTGGTTCCTCCTCTGGTATAAGTGATTCTGATTTGAAATTGTATTTGATTGTGTCAGCTGATTGGTCTTTGGCGTAGAAACCTCTTCTTCCGTGACGGGATCATCACCAGGGGCAGTGTCAAGTACAGGAGATCCCAATTCTGACTTTGATTCCTCCGCGATTTTGTCATTTTCACCTGCTCCTGCGGCATAATCCTCTGCATCCGAGTTTGCGCCTTCTTCCACGTCGTCGTCAATGGAACCAACATCTGCGCTGAGATTGGCTTGCACATCTGACTCATCTGAATCATATTCATAATGTTCATTGTCGGCATTGTTTTCATTCTCTTGACTGTCATTATCTTTGCCATCCTTGCCAAATCTAGCAAATGGACATTTCCGCCATTCACCCTCTTCCCCTTTTGTTGCTATTGCGATTGTATTCCAGTTCTGATTGGCCATGATAAGAATATCAATCTCGTCCTCAATGGTTTCTTCAAGAATCGAGTCCATGGTTTCAACCTCGGTAACATCATCACGATAATCATCAGTATCAAACTCCTCGTCGTAGGAATTCTTCATTATCATCACCGGTGTCAACAATCAGCAGTTACAGCGCACTACAAAGAATGGCGAGGATTAGCTACAGGCGTACGACAATTATTTAAAGGTGCTAGGCAGTGTAAACATATATTTTTATCTTCTTGAAAATATAAGTAGTAAATTTATTAGTGTCGTGCCAGCAATGTCTTCCTCCTCAAATTGAGATCAAATGTCATCATCTCATTCATCGCAAAATGCCCGAACGAACAAGACTTCCATGGGATCGCTCTTGGGAAAGTTGAACTTGGTATGAACAATCGTGTACCCACCCTTTCTAAACATAAATCCAAGAAAAATATTTAATTCTCCTGCTTGTCGATACCTCGTCATCCAGTCAAGATCATACATTCTTGTAGTGTAATGAAGCTCTACACTTATTTGAGTTGGCAGCAAATGTTTTGTTCCCGATTCCTCAGCTTCAATGATCATTTGCTGAAGGACATCATATTCAAAGCCTTCTACGTCCATTTTCAACAATGCTGGAGGTGTCTTCATTCCAGTTGCCTCAAGCATCTTTGAGTATGTCATGTACTGACGTCCCTTTACTTTCTTACTTTCGTCCGCAATGCAGTAAGGATAGAAGTAGATTGCTTCATTCGCAGGTTTATTGGGGTCCTGAACGGTGCAATCAAAAGTATGAATGGTGCACTCTGTAGATTTGGAAACTTCATGCTCAAATCCCCATTGTCCATTGCTACCAATACTAATCATTCCACATGGTGTCTTCTTGCTGATAGCAGTAGCAGCCCCTAGTGCCATTATTTTTTCCTGCTTTAGATCTTCAAAAGAACACATGAATTTGTCTTCGTACGTATTACTCTCAGCTTCAATCGTGTTAACTTGTTTACAGACATCAGGCACAATAGGACCAAGCGCAGCCCTCCACCTCTGTTCTTTATGGATTGGTTCCATCACATCAAAGCGATTGCCATCCGTTCTTTCGGCGGCTCTAGGATGAAAGTAGGGGTTATCAAATGGCCAATATCTGCCTGGGAGGGCACGTTGATCATAACCACCTCTATTATAAGTATCCTTTTCTTTCAACAGATCTTTGATCGTTCCTGGAATGTTAATATTTCTTGGAAGGCCTACAGCTGACCCCTCTGGAATGAATTGTATTTGCATAGCCCGCAGTGACGTGGGAATGTGTGAATTGAGATATTTTTCCAACTGTTTCAAATTCCCAGCTTCATCAAAGAAAGCTACAGAATCCTTGTACACTTGTTTAAGAGAAGATAGATCATCATTGAGAAACCAAGCAGCATTTTCGCACACCTGTACAGTTTTGGATGACGCCACAACAAGGCCACTGACTTGTGGTTCCGCCTTAGTCGTACTCGTAGGAAGGTTTTGGCCGCGAAGTGTATCAACATTTTGGCTGGTGTTTGAGATGTAGCCGAATGCAAAAGCAGCACTCCCTAGCCCTAATGCAATCACAACTATTGCTACTATCCTAGCTGTACCCCCCCCCTCCTTAAATTCTTGTTCTTGTTTCTCGTGAATTTCTTCTTATTGATATTGTGATCACCATCATGTTCCTTATCACCACCATCGTCGAAGAACTTGGTGTTGGTGGTGGTGGTGACATTTCGTATTTCCCCTTGGGTTCTTATCTACGGTATCATACCTATTTCTCAAAACAAGCGCGCGCTGTTGCGAAGCGTGGATTTCCAACTTCTTTGCACTTTTTCCACCATCCACGAAAACCGAAAACAAACGAAAACGCCAACAAACGCACACTTTCAACTTCTCAGCTTTAGTCATCATCATCATCACCACCACCGCCATCAAACAGCATCTTCTACGCCATGCCACCAAGATCAGAAGAAGAGAAAGCGAGGAGGAAGGTTTTAGCCGAGGAAAAGAAGAAAGTTCGTCAAGAAGCAAAGGCACAAAAAGAACGTGAGGAAGCAGAGGCAAAAGCAGCTTTAGCAAAATTGGAAGAAGGAAAGATTCCCTCAGTTGACGACGATGACGATTCCGACAAATTCTGTTACTTTCTCACTTTGAGTGAAGATGCACAAAACCACGTCCTATGCTTTTTGTCAGCAAGAGACCTGGGTGCTGTGTCAATGACCTGCCGTTCTATTAATTTCGGCATGGCCGAAATTAGGGTTTCTCACTTGTTGTCTAGGTTGAATTCACATGCTACTGTGGACCAAATTGGAAAACTTAGCGTTCCAATCCGATTCTGTGAAAATGACACAGAAGCGAGGCAGTTGTTGAAACTTGCGTTGGATGGTAGTGGAGACACAGGGCGTCTTGTTACTAAAAAAAGTAAGAAGGGAAAGAAGAATAATGCGGGTGATGCTGATGAATACATTGCATACGCTCGCTTTCTTGAAGAGGCCGTGCAGGGGCATGCTATTATTAAAATTCCTGGAGAGAAACCATCTGAATTGGTAAGTCCTTTTTTGCATTTTTAGTACCAATCAGAGATTAGAGCGAGCTCACAGCATAGTCTTCTTCAGCCTCCAATCGTAAATGGGCGGTTTGCAAGCGTTTCTCCAGAACACAGTATATGCAGAGTGGGCGGAGATGGAGTAAAATCTGGAGCAGGAGGATCTGGCTGCGCAGCCTGGGGTGTAGGAAAACGAGGACAATGTGGGAATGGCAAGCGAAAAGATGAGCATGCACCAAAAATGTTGTTGGGTGGTATTGGATATGGTATTCGTGTTGTTCAGGTATCTGCAGGAGGAGGTTTAGTGCGTGTTGCACATAGTTTACTTTTGACATCAAAAGGTGGAGTTCTGTCGTTCGGTACTGCTGCATATGGGGCACTGGGACATGGATATTCGGCAGGAAAACAGCTACCAGACGTTTTGAGACCTCAGTATATCGATGCGCTCTCTCATCTTCATTGCACCTGTGTTTCTGCTGGAGAACTTCACAGTGCAGTCGTAACAGCAGATGGAGAGTTATTTACATTCGGTGATGGTTTTTGTGGACAACTAGGCCAAGCAGACAAGCGTCCATTATTGAAACCACAAATCGTTGAGAAAGGAGGACTAGAAGATGAATGCGTTCTCTCTGTTAGCTGCGGTGCTAGGCATACACTTGCTGTGACCGAAGATGGAGAAGTCTGGTCGTTCGGGCTTGGTCATTTTGGCGTCCTCGGAAGGAGTTATACACCCTACGAATATTTTGACAACTCTGCAATGGCAGGACTTGGTGCTGATGAGGATGATGTTCAGGTTGAAGTTGCGCAAGAACATCAAGGTATGATGGAGCTTGATGCCGACACGAGGAATCAAATCGGCCTCCTTGCAAACTTAACTCTTGATGATGGAAGCGATCAGTGCATTCCAAAGGTGATTGATGCTCTTCAAGGAATCAAGATTATCGGAGCAGATGCAGGTCATCGCCACAGCATATTTTTGGATGCTCAGGGAGATGTCTACACATGCGGTGACGGGAGTGGTGGAGCACTCGGGCATGGAAATCTTGAGAAGCAGGATTACCCCATGAAGGTCATGTATTTTGGTGAGTCACGGCTTTGACAATGCATTTGTTTTTTACATTCACCTGAAAATTTATCTAATCATGATGCTATTTATCACATGTGTAGTTGAACATAACATCAAAATCATGCAAATCTCCGCGGGAGTTGATGTTAGCATGGCAGTTTCTACCACAGGACAAGTATATGGATGGGGCAACACAAAGAATGGTCGCATTGGCATTACAAACTTTGAATCAGATTTCGTCCGTCTCCCTCACAAGATTGATATTAGAAACTCCGACGGAGAAGAGTTAAAAGCAGTTGATGTTGAGGCTGGTTATGTACACTCGATGATTGTGTGCATTGATGGAACAGTTTTAATGTGTGGGGACGTCGAGACTGACGAAGACGATGCGCCTGAAGGAAAAGAACCTCTTGTTCCAGGCAGTGATATTCGACCCACCCAACTCCCTGATTTCAACATATGGCATAGGATTCCAGAACCTACGGAAGTTAAGAAGCAGGCGGCCAAATGGAAGAAATACGGCACGTACGAGTTGAAAGGAAGGTCGGCAATGCTGGCGAAAAAGAATAATGATTAGTAAGCAGATAGTACCTACATTGTTAATCAAAAATCGAAACCCTTTGTTCAAGGAGGTCCCGCTTACTTTCGTTCAACTTCATTTTGCAGTTTATTACTCTGTCTGTTACTGATTTCACTGAGTAGTCTCTGATTTCACATCTCACCCAAAGGTCATCTTCAAACGAATATTCATATACGAATGTTTCGCGATGATGGTTCATATTTACTAACACATTTTATTTATTGTTGGTAGCATCATGCAAAATCCAATTTTCTTACTTATTCTTTTATGACATATTCGAATATGAAAGTCCATGTACCGCCGGGGTATGTACCAAAGGTGCGTATCATACATTGATCATCATCCTATATATTTTCAATTTGCCTTTTACATTTTCTTGAATTTAGCAGAGCTGTCGGCGCATGGGATTTGAGTATTTGCGCATCTTGCACACTTCTGTGCATCCGATAGGCATGGCGGGCTAGTAAAATCATGCGCCGATTGTATGTTGTATCAAAATCCAATTTTTAAATTTAGACTTGTTCTTTTATGACATATGAAAGTCTGTACCGGGGTACGTGTATTCAGTATGTACCAACCACAGGTGCGTACATTGAACATTGAACATCATCCTATTTTCAATTTGCCTCCTACATTTTCTTGAATTTAGATTGCATGTTATGAATATGTAAATAATTATGAATCGACACTTGCTTCCGGTACTAACGGCAGTAGTATCATAGTATCTACCATGTACCGGTACGTACCTTAGTCTTGTTTGTGCGATACGTTCATACCATACATACTTACAAAATAGTTCTGTCATTGGTATGCGCACCTCTTGGCGCGAAAAGGGCTAAATTTCTAGTTTTTGCGTGACACGTTTAAGACGTTGAAGATGATTTGATGATGTTCCAATAATGTGGAAAAGAATACAAATTGATACTGTAACAAGAACACTCAGACATAAGACAAAATATTCACATTGAACAGCAGCATAACATCTCCGACAACAAAACATGGCTTTTGATCGCCCTCTCGAAGCTGATAGCGTTGACAATCTCAACCTCCTTTCCTCCTTTGTGCGTGGACCAATCATGTGGGCTCTGGGTGGTTTGCTATCTGACGACAAAGAGAACGCAGCCAACAAGCAAAAACTAGAGGAGGACCTTCATGGGATTAACACAGATACTGGCAGACAATCTAGCGGCATGGATCAAAAACCCTGCCTTGAGGATTCAGAGCTAAACGTTCCAAGCAGCGGAAATCTACGAAGGAGAGGTTCCGAGTTCCAAATGCTTAATACAAGGATAAGGTCAGAGTCCTTGTCATTTGATGAAAAGGAGACAAACTCCGCCATTTTGCTCCGGAAGAAATCCAGGAAAATGAGCTGGTCAGATGAAAGTGGACAAAATCTAGTGCATTACTACGATGAGGTGAGTCTAATTATTTAATTGTTTTACTATCAAAAGAGGTCCACATGGTTGTTGCAGCAGTGTCATTGCAGTGTGATGATGAGGAAGACGTGTTTCGTTGGTGGTGATGACTGTACCGGTACAGTCATCACCACCACTCAACGCCTAACGGCTGAATGATTTTCGCGGAAGAAGCTAGGCTGTTTGCATTTATTTTTCAACAAGTGACGTGACATGACAGAAGAAGGCCACACCTTGACGCCAAGACGTCAACTTTTGAATTATTGCTGTCACGCGTCACTACCAAAGCCGAAGTGGGAAGATGACCTTCGGTCACTCGGTCACGCCTTCCCAACACTTTTCATCGACGACCCAAAGGAATGGCTGGACGTGACTGAGTACTTTCAAGCACCACACACAAACTTGAAAAGTCCCAGTGAAAGTGCATTCACTGCAAAGACACTTCTCAGCCTTCCTTACCTCGACCACTAATTCGCTATCATGTCATATTCCTCACAATTTGTTTTCTTCCCTCATCGTGATTCTCTTGATATGGATGCTACTTGCCATCAGTCAAATAGGTCAACATCATCGGAAAATGCTGTAGAAGCTGATAACAGCACACGGTCCAATCCCCGTATGCAATCAAGTCCTAGTCGGAAACCAATGAAGTCAGCAATCAGAACTGGCGTTCGGAAACCATCTCAGTGTATACCCACGATGCCATCAAATGGGAAGGGCTGCGCACCTGGCAGCACTAAAAGTGGATACATTAGCCCTCAGTGGGGCTGGTATATATCGACCACTCCACCAACTCCTGAATATTCCGCATCCGCAAAGAATCAAGTACTATCTCATCAAATGAATACGAACAATTTATACGCTACGAACAGATCAGCTATTCACGGCAACTTTAGCAAGCAGCCTTGGAACCCCTCAACCACTCCAATTCAAGAAGCACCACAACCTATATTTTCGAAAGGCGCACCTAATTACTCTAGTGGCTGGCCAACGGTACCACTGTGAGCTATGATCACCTTCACGTATGAATTCATTGAATATTAATCAACTACACCTCTAAAATTTCATGTTATAAAAAAAATTAAAAGAATTACTGCAATGCTCCCTTTGCCCTCAACGATTTCATTAGATCCAACTGAGTCTGCACGTCAACTAGAGTGTTTGCAGCAATCGTACCCGAAGCAGCTACTCCTGGCAGACCGATACCAGGAAAACATGTATCTCCACAAGCTAGCAAAGATTTGATGGGGGTAGTGCATCCTGGCAAATCCCACTGTGAAAAAGAGCACGATGATAATGTGAGCATGTGAGCATATGAGTTTTGTTTATCGATTAAGAATAGTTTGATATCAATGCCATCTGATGCCATCATGCTTACCACATCTTGACCTGCTGCTGGCGCAGGCCCATACGTGCCTCTGAATCGTTGGTTGTACCTCCTGTGAGTTAGTGGTGTACCTACAATGCTGATTGCGCCCTCAGATTTTGCTCTTTCCCTCACATCCGGAATGACACATTCAATTGCCTTCCATAATGCTTCAGATTTCTCCGCCTTGAATGCCTCGTAGCCGTCTTTAGTATTGTATCCTTGCGCGGATCTAGAATTTGGGCTTGTACCGACTTTTCCTGAATCCTTTTCACCTTCCAAAAAACCTTCCCAATCTTTAAAATTTTCACTTGCTGCTGTGTAAGCATGCACGATATGGTACCCATCTGGAGCCAGTGAAGGATCAGCGACAGTCGGGATAGAAATAATGACAAGATTCTGCTCTGCTGTAACATCCAAGTCAAAATTGATTATTGAATGGTGCATTTCAATATCATCGGGAAGATTATCTTTTGGTATTCCCAGATGCAAATGCATGAATGAACCAGTCATTTCCATATCATTCGCTTGCTCTTTTACTTGTGCAACAGCATCAATGATAACCGATCCTGCGTTCGAGTCCACACTATCGCTCAAAATCCGAGATAAATTCCACAGCGGAGCATTACTGACAACGCCTCTTTTAGCCTTAATGATTGTGCCGTCGTTTAGCACCACCCCAGACGCAACTGCTTCACCATTCTTTTCTTCCAAAAGGATTTTCTCTACTCGTGAATTCAATCGAAGTTCACCCCCATTTTTCGTCAGCCCCTTCACCAACGCTTCAATGAGCGAATCCATGCCACCCATGGGATAATCTAAAATCTTTCCTTTCCTGTGCAAATCACCCATTGTGTATGAAACTGGCGCAGCTTGCGTGTGGGCAGCATCCAGTCCTGATAGTGCAAATGCCAAATAATCAAACCACTTGAGAATAAAAGGATTTGTCAAAGAATACTTCTCCATTGTGAGAGTAAATGGACCAGTCAGTAAAAGTCCCTTGGTTCCAATTTTGAGGAACTTGAAGAGGTAACCCAAGAGTGATCTAGCAACGAAAGCATCACCTCTCAGTGCGAGAGGCGGAATGTACCCTGAAACTTCAGTCAGACCTCCATCTGCGAGCATTATATCCCTGAACTCCTCAAAGTCCTTTCTTGCTTGAACTCCAGCCTTTGCTTCAATGGCTTTCTCGAAAGCTCCAGAATCTCCAGTTGTAATCTTGAAAGCTTTTCCATCTGCATAATCATGAACCATCCACCCATCATAGAGAAACCAGTCGATATCATCAGCTGTGCCAACAGCATCTAATACTTGCCGAAGAGGATTCGTACTTTTTGAACTGACGCCGCTAATAAGACTTGGGCCAGAGTCAAATCGAAATGGTACGTTCTTATCAGCTTTGGAAAATCTTGAAAATGAGTGAGCTACACCTCCTGCGGTATCATGAGCTTCTACGCAAATTGTATTCAAACCATATGTGGCGCTCATGGCCGCACAGGAGAGACCTCCGAATCCTGAACCGATTACTACGACATCAACTTCTTCCTCTTTGGCAGCGTGGAGTTGAGAAGGAGTTTGGAGGGGAAAGGGACGCGTGGATGTTCTGGAGCAACATGACTGAAACCCAGAGATTTCGTATGAGCACAGGGCCAACAAGATATACAGAGATTTCGTCGCTATCATTTCGATGGTTGAAAGGAGGACTGCAGGTCAGCGAGCAGGCAGTTGTCCTTTTTGCTTTTTATGCTATTTCTCTTGGTTTGTGTGAAATACGAGCAGTTCTGATGTGGTGTTGGAGTAATTTTCGCAGTCAGCAAAACTCCCAAAATGAAACACGGATAGCGAGCCTAGCGAGCGAGGGGAGGGAGCGCCACCGACCCCAAATCGTATTGTTGAATAGTCTAGTAGTTGATAATACTTGATGCCAATTTCAAATTTCGATTTTGATTTTGTCACTCTAGTAGTCTATTATCAAGTCATGGTATGACTTGCTATCATACAATACCTACCATTCATGCGCATTGCTATTCTTCTCACTTCTTGTGTTGTTGAAAAGAACCCTATTATGTGTTTTCGAAAAGAAGCCTACTATTATGTGACTACTGAACACAATTTTACAAAGCAGCCACACATCATTACTTAAAAAGAAGCTTAGACTACACGTAGTCTATCCTATTTGATTCGTCATTTATTTCTTGGAATTTGGTTTCTTGTTGCTACTAGCTACAGCGAGGGGTTGACAATACCGGTAGAAGCATCCCCGTATCAACCTACGCTTT